>Ga0172373_10006971_pt1 | contig 14848 bp, 2 predicted proteins | sample Lak10m_2_FD_114546 | JGI IMG/M metagenome (GOLD analysis project Ga0172373, IMG submission 114546) | Freshwater microbial communities from Kabuno Bay, South-Kivu, Congo - kab_092012_10m | ecosystem: Environmental > Aquatic > Freshwater > Lake | place: Democratic Republic of the Congo: South-Kivu... | reverse complement strand
TTTTTAATTTAATTTTTTTTTTAAATTTTTAAAATTAATAATTTATATTTTTTTTTTTTTTTTTTACTTTATTTTTCTTTACAAACTTCTTATTTATTTTTTTTTTTTTTTTTAAATATTATTTATAACAATTATTACTAATTATTTTTTTTTCTCATATATTTAATTTACTATATTTTTAATTCAAAATATATTTAAATTTAACTGAAAATATTTATTTAATTTCTATTTTTTTTGATTATTTAATTCTTAATTAATAATAATTTTAATCCTTTTCTTTTTTTAGTTCTTTTAAATTTTTCTTTACTAATTTTATCCTTTCCTTAAAATTAACATAATAAGGAAAAAATAAATTTTTTTTTTCATTTTAAATTTAATTAATTTTAATCATTTAATTATTTAAGTCTTATTTTTTCAAAATTAATAAATTAGTTTAGAAATTATTTGTTTATTATTTTTTTTATTTAACAAACCAATTTTTCTTAAATAAATTTTTCAATTAAACTTATCTTTCTTAAAAATTAATTATTTTACTATTTTTTAATATTTATATTTTATTCTATTTCTTCATTTTCTTATAACCAACTTTTCAGTTTTTCTTTAAATTTCTCATTTTTATTTTCAATATTTATATTTTAAATTATTTTATCTATTTTTAAAAAAACTTTAATCACTTTATAACTCGAATTTCTTTAATTTCAGTAACCAATATATAGAACTAGTTTATTTTTATCATTTAATTATTTTACTAATTGTTAATCATTATTAAAAATTTTTCTTTTTTCATTAATTTTTTCAGATATTTTTTTTTCTAAATTTAATCTTTTAATTTTCAATTTATAATATTTTACTTTATATTCATATTTTTAGCTGCTATTTAATAAGTTCTACGACTGATTACTGTTAACGAATGTACTTTTTTCTTAAAAAAATTTCAATTTATATTTTTATTGATTTTCAAAGAGATTTTGTCATGCATTATGTTAGTAAAGGTAACTTTTAAAGAAATTCTTCAGACTCAAGAGGAAGATGCATTTGTCCAAATTAAACTTCTTGTCATATAATTTTTAGGTAATAAAATATTATTATTTTATAAATAATTTTTAATAAAATTTTTTTATAGTACTTATACCTATGATTCAAAAAATTAGTGTTACTAAACAAATAATTCTTTTTGCATTAATCAAATGTAAATTAAATTTTAGAATTTTTCTTAAAAAATATCGATTTTTTAAAAATTATTAATAATATTTATTAAAATAATTCTTAATTTTTTCTAATGAGTTTCTATAATTTTTAGAGAAAATCAAAATATATAATATTTAATTTCACTAACAAAAAACTTCTTAATTTTAAAGCGAATAGATTAATTTTTACTTAATTTAAAAAATTAAGATTAAATAATTTTTTCATAATTTAACAAATTAAGATTAAATAATTTTTTCTTAATTTAAGATTAAATAATTTAGATTTTAAATTAAAATATATATACTTCAATAGGTAAAAACTTCAAAATAGTATTAATTAGATTAATAATTTTAAATTATAATTTTAAAAATATTTTCTTTAAAAATAATATTTGGATTCTATTTAATTATTAAAATAAATTGCTTATTTAATTCTAAAATAGAAATCCTCACCTATAAATTATATAAAAGAAAAATCAAATTTCTAAAAAAAAAATTATATTGCTAATACTTAACTAAAAAAATATAATTATTTCTTAAAGGAGACAGGTTTTCAGATTTCAGATATATTATTTAAAAATTGAAATAGAATCATTTAATGAATAATCAGGAAATTTTTTTATTTGAAGTAAAGGAAAACTTGATATAAGAAAAAAAAGGAACTCGAATTTAATAAACTAGGCTTAAACTATCCAGAAAAAGTTTTAAATAATTTAAAGTTATAAAAATTTTCTTCAATATATATTTGATATTATTGGAAAACTAAAAAAAGGCAATTGTTTTAATTATCTTCTTTATAAAAGAAAGAGTAATTTTTTTATTTAATAAATTTTAAGATTAAAAATAAGATTTATTATTATTAAATATTTTAAAACAAATTTAATATCTATAAATTTTAAAAAAAACAATATTTTCATATTTGAAAAATTATTAATTTCAAACAATTTAATTGCTTCCAAAAAAATTATATAAATGAGTACAATTATTATTCTTTGTTAAAAATGATTTATTCTATAAGTATAAAGTTAGATTTTTAATATTTTTTTTTTTTAATTTTAATTCAATTTTTTTTTCAAAATCTCAATTTAAAATCCCCTTTTTAAATTAATAATTTTCAAATTTTCATTTAATTTTATATATAATGAGTATAATAATTCAAACTATTTAATTTTTTTTCAACTTTAATTTTAAATTTTTTATATATACTCCTTTAATATTTTTATTTTTTTCTATCTGACCTCAGCTTTTAAATATTTTTTCTAGCTTAACTTTACTTAAATGTTTAATATTTTTTTTAATTTTTTTTTTATTATTCAATTTCATAATACTTTTTTAACTATTTTATTAAAATTTTATATTTATTCTAGCCATTTTATTGAAAATCAACCCCAACCTAAACATTAACCTAAACCAAAATATTAACTTCAACTTCAAAATTTACTTTAATAGTTTAAATTTATTCAATTTTTCAAAAAGAGTTAAATAAAATACTATCTCAAATGTGAAAGCTATTTCTCCTTTAATTCAAATAACTATATTAATCTTATATCATCATTCATTACTCACAATAATAATCTTCAATTTTAATTTAAATAATAAATTAATCTTAATTAAATAATAAATTAATCTTAATTTAAATAATAAGTCAAACTTAAGTTAAATAATAAATTAATCTTAATTTAAGTAATAAATTAATCTTAATTTAAATAATAAATTAATCTTAATTTAAATAATAAATTAATCTTAATTTAAAAAATTTAATATCAATTTTCTGCACAAAAAATTGATTATTCTTCATCTAAATTTTACTATTTTACATCACTATTTCTTTCTTAATATTCAATCCTCAATCTCCAGCTCAGTGCATAATCTTGAATTAAATCTCAATTTAAATTTTTATATTCAACATCAATTTCTAATTTGAATTTTATTTCAAACTCAACTTCAAAGTTTAATAATTGTAAAATAAAAAGAAAAAATATAAAGTAATAAATATGATATTATATTAAAGGAAAAAAAAACTAAAATCTTTTAAAAATTATTCAAATCAACTTTAAAATAAAAATCAATATTTCCCTTCAAACTCAACCACCATTTTTAATTCATATTTTCAACATTTTTTTATAAGTCTGATCCTAATTTATATATCAATCAATATTAATACTCAATCTCAATATTAATCTTTATCCTCATCCTTAAAATAACGGCAACTTTAATATTACCTTCTTCAATCTCCAATTCAATATTAAGCCAAAATTAAAATATAAATATTAAAGCTTAATTTTTCACTTCAATATTCACCTAATTTACTCAAAATTAAAATTCAATTTGACTATATATTTTTTTTTAATTTAAATATATTTTCTATTTTTTATTTCTTTTTTTTAACAGCTATATTCAGTCAGTTTAGATCATCATAATGTTAATTTTAATTAATTTTAATTTTATAATTCAATTTCAATCTCTAAGTTTTTATTTTAGTTTAATCTTAAACTCAAATTTAAACAATGCGTAGCCTTGCAGCTAATAAGAAAATTTCAAATTTAATTTTATTTTATTCTAATTTCATGAAATTATTAATTAATTAAATATTTTCCATTCAAAATAAATCTTATAAATCAATTTTTAAATATATTATGCTATTTTTTATTAACTTGAAAAAAAATATGAAGTTTTTAAATTTGGATTTTAAATTAAAACATATTATTTATTAATAATCTGTTTAAAAAGTTTAAAGAAAAAAAATTTTCTTCTATAAATTCCATTTTTTTCAAATATTAATTAATATTATTTGTATAACAATACAATTATTGAAATAAAAATATTTAAAATTTTTTATAAGTAATTAAAAAATATATATTTCTATTAATATTTTGTTTATTATAAATTAAATTTATTATATTAGAAAAATTTTTAAAATTAAAACAAAAATTCAAAAATATTATAATTAAAAATAATTTGATAATAAGAATATCATTATTAATTAATATTTTATGATAAATATGCAGAATGTTTTAGACAGTAATTGAAAATATTAATTTTCATTAAGTTTGAAAATTAAAGTTAAATAAAAGTGATAAGTCAATAAAAGAAAGAAAAAGAACTAATAAATTTAAATTATTAATAAAAAAAAAAAAATTTGAAATAAAATTACAACATTAATTATGAAAAAAATTGTTTCAATCCCAAATTGGAAAAATATGTCTGATTTATAAAAATATAAGATATAAATTCAGCAACTATTTAGCAATAGTTAAAAAAATAAAAATTAAAAAACAAATATAATAAATAAGAAGAAAATTAATAAATAAGAAGAAAATTTATATAAAGGGATTAAAATAGAGCTTCTAATTAGTTTTCCACCAAGCCACTTTTTTAGGAAGAACTATTTAGTTATTAAACTTAATATGCAAAATTCTATTCAAAACTTGAAATTTTAAACCTTTTGTTAATTCAATCATTTTTCTTTTCATTTTCAAAATTCAAACCTAAAAAAATGGATTATTTGATAAATAAGCTGAAAATTTATTAAAGTTAATTTGTTTCTTTAGCATAATTCATATTATTATTTTAAATTTATTAAAATGATTAAGATAAAAAATAAAATCTATAAGATATTTTTGTTTATTTTAAATTTTAAAAGAAAAAATAATAAGATATTGAATTAATTTAAAAATAATATTTCAATTTCTTTATTTTTAGAAAATTTAAGCAGTATAAATATAATATTATATAACGAATAATTCAATAAATCAAATTTATTTTTTATTTATATTAATTTTGGTATTAATTCTAGAAAATATTTTTTTTTTATTTGAGTATGAAATATAAATATGAAAGTAATTATTAAAATATCATGATTTTAAATATTTAATTTTATTTTATAAATATGTTTATTTTACAATTTAAGTTATAATTTTTTATTCATGAAAAAATATTTTTCTAAATAATATCAATTATTTATTATTATTATCATTACAGTAATATTTTTAAAAAATGTTTAATATTAAATTAAATTAAAGAAATTTTAAATTATAAAGTATATAATAATTTTAAAATATTTTAAAAATAAATTTGTTAAATTTTAAATGTTTTAAGGAGGATTAAGGTTTATCATTTGTATTTAATTATTTGTTAATATATTAAAAAATCTTTGTATTGAAACTTTTAAAAAAATAAAAAATTTATAATTTTTTTGTTAAATAAATACTTGAATGAAAAGAAGTAAATAATGAGTATAAAAATAATTGTTTTAATTAGATAATTAATATCTAATTTAAAAATTAACATTATATAATTTGAATATAAAATTATTTAAGTATTTAAAATATTATATTGTAATATTACTTTTTTAATTTAGCAGTAAATAAATTATTTTTATAAAAATAATTTTGAGACTAAGTTAATAATATTAACTGATTCAAAAATTTTAATGAAAAAAAAGTAGTTATATTTCTAATTAATTATTAATAAAAAAAATAATAATTTTCTTAAAAGACATTTTAAGTCTTTCTTACAGCACACTTTCCATACATAGCACAAAATTTTTTTAAATTGATACAAATACTAAAAATATTCCATAATTAAATTGATATTAATTTTTAAACAATATCTAAAATTTAGATTGAATTTAATTCAATTGGATTAAAAAATAATTTTAGTTAGTTAATTAAACTAAATTGATACCATAATTAGTTAAAACTCTTTCACTTCTTCTCAAAATTATTATTTTAAAATAAAATATCCTAAAATATTTAAAATTTAATTTGTAAAGCTTTTATTATTTTTTAAGAATTCAAATTATTTTAATATTTAATAAAGTTTATTGAATTTAATTTGTAATAATTATTTAAAATAAAAAAATTATTGAACTGAATATTTAATTTTAAAATTTTAAAAAAAAAAAAATAATAATAATTATTTAATATTAATTAATTAAACAATTTCTATCTTAAAATTAGAAAAATTTTATTAAAGAAATGATATTAGTTTAAGCGATTGAAGGTTGAATCATTTAATTAATAATAATTTTTGAAATGTTAATTTGATATTAATATTTTATAAATATTGCCTAATCCATTTTCGAATAAAAAAAAATTAATGTAAACACAAGAAATCAGTGAAAGTAAATGATACTATAATTAAAAAGAATCACAATTATTATAAAGTTATCTTTAAATGAGCCAGTTTGAATACTTATAATTTTGATTAAGAGAAATTTAATTTTTATTCATTAGAATTTAATTAAATAATGAGTGTTTGATTTCTTTATAATTTTGAGAAACTTTAATATTGATATAACAATTTGATCTATTTAGTTAAATTAAATAAATATTATTATATTCTGTCTACTTAAAATTTTATCTCCAATCATAAATTTTTAATTTTCGAAATAAAATTTAGAAAATTTTTTTATAAATTATTTATCATGTAAATTAATCATATTTTTCTTTTCTTAATTTATAAATTAAAAATTAAAAATTCTAATATTGAAAAAAATTTACAAAATAAGAAAAAATAATAAATATTATTATCCTAATTAAAAATTCATTTTTTTTAAGAAAATTATTTATTTTTATAATATATTTAAATTAAAATAATCAATTTAATTCTTAAAACAAAATTTTTTTAAAGTAAAATTTTTTTTTATTTACTAAATTCATATATTAATTTTTAGAATTCTAAACTTAAAATAAATTTTGTTTAATAATTTATATTTTTTTTTAAATTAAAAATAACACACTTATTGACTTTTTTCCAGTTTCTTAAAATTTATTAATATTTAACCTAATAAAATAATCCCAAATATTAATAGTCTTTTCAAATTATTTAAAAATTTTCTCTAATTAAATTATTTAAAATTTTTTATAAATATTTTCGTATGAAATTTTTTTATAACGTATAATTATTTAATTAAATGAAAAGAATTATTTCTTTCCAATTATATAAATTTGATAATTATTCAAAATTAATTTAAATTAAAACTTATATTTTCAATATTTTATAAAAATTAATTGATAATATAAAAAAGAAAAATTACAATTTTTTTCTATTTTATTGAAGGAGTTTAGATTTTAATTTTTCTAATAAGCTATAAAATTGTTTTATTATAAAATGAAAATGTATTTTCTATTATGAAATTAAAATATTATTAATATTTCAAATATAGAGATTATTTAATTAAATGGTTAGTACTTCTAAATTTTTAAAATTTAGAATAAAATATTTTAGTCATTTTGTTTGAATTTTAATCCAATTTTCTTTCTTAATTATTTCATTAAATATTAAAGTATTTAATTAATTAATTTTTTATTTTTACCTAAAATTATTATTTTAATTAAAATTAAAATTAAAATTATTTTTAAATTTATTAAATTTAAGAATAATTTGATATAATTTTGTATAAACTATAAAATTAAAATTATATATTTATTATTTTGAAATTATTTCTTTAGCCCTTTAATAGTTTTTATTTTTGAAAATGTTTAAATATTTTAAAAAACACTATTTAATTATATTAATTTTTTCAATTTATTCTTTTTATTAATTTTTAATTAATTATTAATGAGATGAATATATTGATAAAATTTCCTTTAATTTCAATATTTTTAAAGTTTGAAAATAATAGCAAGATTTCTTAAATATAAAATTATTTATTTTTTTTATTTTTGAATTTGATATTTTGAATAAAATTTTATATTATTTTTTTATTTTTTAAAAATTAATTCAAAAAAATATACAAATTTCTTAAATTGCTTTGTATATTTAAATTAAAATTCTAATTGTCTTCATTTAAACAATTAATATTTGCATTGAATAAAAAATTATATATTAATAAATTAAAATCAATATCAAATTATAAAGAAAGATAAATTGAGTATTTAAAATATAAAAAATATTTTAATATTTATAAAATTAGAAAATTCCATTTTATTATAATTTTTAATTTTTTAAGATTAAATTGAAAAATCAAAAAATTAGAGAAGAATATTTTTGAATTTCTTAAATTGAAATTTTTGCTTAAAATTATTATATTTTGATTTATATATTCATATTCATTTTATTTTACTTTTATTAAATCTATAATAATATTTTTAACTAATTATTGAAGTTTCTTAATTTCTTTCGACATATTGAAATATTGCTTTATAATCTAATACCTTCCTTTTATTTCATAACCTTTTTTAATATTCTTCTAAATAATTTTTAAATTATTTTTTCGTTAAAGGATTTTCATTAATAAAATTTTTACTCTTCTTAAAATATTTTCTAAATAATGATTTAATTTAATAATACCTTTTAACTTTATAATTTTACAAGAAAAATATTTTTCATTATTAAAATAAGTCTATTTAATAATAACTTTTTTTCTATTTACCCCTATTAACGTTATTAGATTCCTATATCTATTCATAATATTATCAAGCATAAATTTCATTTTCAAGATAAATTTAATTACATAATTAATTAAGAACTAATTTACTTTTTCCAACTCCAGTTTATCAAATAAATAAAATATTTTTTTTAATGCTATTTGAATTCAATTAGGCTTATATTTTTTAATAAATTTTTCATTATTTTAATATTAATATCTAAAACTTAATACTTGAATTATATCATCTAAATTTTAACAATGATATCTTTTTAATCTTTTATTATTTTATTTATAATTTTTATACTAGTAATATTATTCTTATATTGAATTATTTATTAAATATGAATCAAAAGATAGCCAAGGATTCTATTTTGAAATTAAAAATAAAAATTACTTTAGACTTATTGTATCAAATATTCAGATTATTTTTGTCTATATATTAGATTTAATTAATAATACAAATTTTTGTAAAAATATTAAATTATAATGCTCACCATTACAAGAAATTAAACTTAAAAAATATGCAAGAAGTTAAATTTTAAAATTATTTTAATTCATTAGTTATTTTAAAAAATAGCAAATTTTGATGGTACTTCTCCTAATAATAATATTAATATTTATTAAATTTTTTTTTCTTAAAATTCTTCAATCTTATTTTGATTTGAGAGTATGATTTGTATTTTCAAATTTTTTCTTTTATTGATTTAATGTTACATTTTTATTAATATTAATGAATTTTTTTACCTAGTGACATTTGCATAATTAATTTAATGAATTTGAAATTTAATGTAAGTTAGATTTTAAAAAAAAATAAATAAAAATAATTTTAAAAAATTAAAATTAAATAAAATAAAAAATAAATTTGATATTCAGATTCTAGTAGCTTCTAAATATCTAAAATACTAAAAAAAAAATGATGATCTGATAAATTTTGAGTTTTTAGTTTAATTCATTAAAATTTTAATTTCACTTTTCTTTTTCCAAATCTTCAATTACCTCACATAACTTCATTTAATCTTATTCTTTTATTTATTAAATTTGATTCATTTTTATAATTTTTTTTAATTTTGCATTAATTTATTTTCCAAACAATTTAAAATCATTTTTAAAATTAATTAATATTTTTTATAAACGATGATAAAAGATTTAAATGTATATTTTCAATTTTAATATTTAATTATACATTCTCCTTTTTAATATATTCAAGTTCTTATTCAAAATTTTCTAAATCAAATTTTCTATTTATACAATTTTTAAATTTAAAAATTAAACTATTACCCGAATTATTAAATTAATTATTAATATCATTTTTAGATTAAATTTAAATTTCAATCTTAAATTTACTTTAATAATCAAATTTATTATAAATATTAAAATTATGAAAATTTAGTTTTTTTTATTTTTAATTTATTTTATTTTTTCTTAATTCTTCTTATTTTTTTTTTTAATTAAGGATCTAAATTACTTACTTAATAATTGTTATAATTCAAAATGTTATTCAAATCTTTAATTTTCGTTTCAGAAAGATTATAAAGAAATTTAAAATAAAATATCAATTCCATAATTTTTAAAAAAATTTAAAACTTTATTAATTAATCAGATCTTAATTCTATTACTTTTTCATCAATATATTATTATTCTTTAGGATTCTTAATAATTAATTTATTTTCTTAGGATACTTCTTCAATTAAATATTAGCTGTAATTTAATACTTAATCTTTTAACTAGAAAAATAAAATAAATATTAAAAATAATTTATTAAATTTTTTTTTTATATTTTACTTTATTTAGCTCAAATTCCTTAATACTCTATAAAGTTTTTTATTCATTAATTTATTTCCAAATATTTGACTCTACTCTATAATTAAGCAAAAAAATTTTTGTTTTAATCCATTTTATTTTCAAAACAATTTATTTATAATTTTTATAAATAAGTGATATAAGTTTATTTAAAGTCTACAGGATTCCATATAAGTTAAGAATCAATATCTTAAGTTTCCAAATCTTAAAAACATTATGAAATTATAACTGATCAATCTTAATATCATATTTATTTTAAAATATCATTACTTTTTAAATTTGAATATCTTTCTCAGAATTTTGATCTTACATTTTATTAAAAATTAACTATATTTTTGAAGTAACTTTTTTTTATTATTATAACTCAGTTAAGATTTAACCAAAATTTTCTAATAATTAATTAATATTTCTATCTACTTAATCATCTACATTAATTATCAAGACTTGAGTAATAGCAATAAGAAACATTGAAATTTTTTTATCTTAACCTTCATTTTTTTTTTTCTAAAGATTCGAAACCTTCTGAATCAATGAATATTATTTAATTGGTTTTAAAAAGTTCTGATTAAATTAATAAAGCATTAATTTCTTTTATACAACCATCATATGATACTTTAAAATTTTTTTCAAAAAGCTTATTCAATACTATTGATTTTCCACTATTTTAGGGTCCTTTAATGCTTATTATTTTAAAGATTATTTTTATGGAATTAGATTAAAAATTTCCCTATTAATTAATTCAAATTTTATAAATATTTAATATTTTAAGCTTGAATTCCCTTTTTAAAATTCTTATTTTTTCATTTTAATTTTATATCTATATCCTTTTGAAATTTCTCTCCAAAATAATTCAATACTAAGTAAAAGTGATTCTCAAATAGAATTGTTTTTAAATTTCAAATTATAAATTTTTTTTTAAATATTCCAATATTTTCTTGAAAAATCATCTAAACTTGTATCTAAAATTTTGTCAATTAATTTTGAAATTTCCTTAAAAGACTTTTCAATAAATTTGTTAATTTTTTATAATTTCAAATTATCAACAATAACTTAACTTTTTATATTTATAAAAAGATTTTAACTGGTTTTATTTTTTTGAAAATAAATAAATTTATTCAAGATATTTTTTCTTAGTTTTTCTAAATTTTTCTTTTAAATATTTTAAAAATAAAGCAGAATAATGATAGCCACAAAAAGAATGAATGCTATTATTTTAATTAAAATTAAAATTATAGATTTAAAGAAATTTATTAAAAAGAATAGTTGAATTTTAAAAATGAATTAAAATTAAAGAGAAAAATTTATTAAAAGAAATTATTTAGCAAAGCTTGAGAAATCAAAAATTTTTAAGCAATCGATTAATTAAAATGATATACATTTTTAGAAGAAAAAAAAATAATTAAAATTAATTTAAATAAATAATTATAATTAAAATTAATATTGATTTTTAATTAAAACTTATACATTTGTTAAATTTATAAAGAAATTTAATAAGTCATAAGGATCATTAAATTAATTAGAACTTATCCATTTGTATAATTTATAAAGAATTTAATAAGTTAATAGTATTATTATTAGAAATAATCATTAACTTAAATAGAATTACATGATTAACAATATGAAATTAAAGAAATAAATATTGAAAAGAAAAAAATCATATATATTTATATGTTAAATTTCAGTAATTATTTATTAATAAATATTTAATATAATATCATAATTTTCACTAATATTTTATAAATAAAAAATTTAAATATTTTTTTCATTATTTAATTTGAATATTTATTAATCAAGAATTTAATTTTAATTTGTTTAATAAATAAGGAGAATTATTTTGTGAAAAACAGAATTATTTGAATTTATTTCAAAAATTTATCTAATAATATTTTAATGATTTAAATTATTGAAATTATTAATTAAAAACTATTATTTAAATAATCCTTAATAAAATTTCATAAAAATTAAATTTAAAAATTACTTCGATCTAAATTTTTTTATTAGTTCTAATTATTTAAATCAATATTAAAATCTAGTTAAATTTTTTATAAATTAAAATTCATGAATAAAAATTATAAATTAAAATTGTTTTAGTAAAAATAATTATGATCATAACTTATAATTAAATTAAATTAATTATTTTAAGGTAGGATTAAATTAAAAATAAAAAATAAAATTTTTTAAAACAAAAATACTTAAAAAATTAAAGAAATACATCATTATAAAATTTAAAGATTTTTTAATTAATTTGAATTGTTTTAAAATGACACCGAATTATTTTGAAATAAATATATGGTATTTTAATAAATTTGATTAAATTTATCTAATAATAAAAATTATAGATTATATTCCCTCCTCTATCTTTTATAATTAATTGCTTAAAAAATCATTACAGCATTGCTAATATTATTGAAAAAACAAATTTAATTAACCATTTCTGTATTTGAAATAAATATATTATAGAAAATTTTATTAATTTTAAATTCTGTTTATTATAGAATAAGAGAAAAAATTGGAAACTTAAGTTAAAGTATTTGAAAATATGAAATATTAAAAGTATTGATTCACCCATTTAAAAAGAATATATCACTCATATTTAACATCCAAATATGTTTTATGAGTCATCAGCAATTTATAATATATTTTCAAAAATTATATCAACAATATTAGAATTAAAAAATCAGTTTCATTTAAATAATTTAAATTTTAAAAAAAAAATAATTTACAAATTTATTATTTATATCTAAAGTATACATAATCTTTTAGTAATATTCAAATTTGGATATGAAAGTTAATTAAAAAATTAATTTTCTATTTTGATTTAATTGTTCTAATTTTTTATAATAATATTTGTAATTTCATTATTATTTTAATTAATTCATAATTAAAGTGAAAAATATAATCAATATTATTTATATTTTGCCCGCTTTAACAGTAAAAAATTAAAAAAAAGTATTTATAAATTTATTCTACTTAATATTAATTATTAATTTTTTTTTTTAATAAATTAAATGAATATTAGTTTATTTTAATTTTAAAGTAAAAGAAAAATAATAAATTTTCAAAAAAATAAAATAGTTTTTCTCATCATTTTGATTAATATAGTAATTTATATTTAAAAAATCACTTAATGAAAATCATTTTAAAATTATAAAATTAATAGAATAATAATAAATTATTTATTATAAGATAATTTAAAATCTTCATATACTTTAAATTAATTTTTTATACTAATTAAATTTCAAAATGATATTGTGAATATTAATGATAAAAAGATAAAAAATTTTCTCAGTTTTAAAATATTTGATTATTAGACTTTTTCAAAATTAACAATTAATTATTCATTTTTTAATAATCTTTCATATTTATAGTTTGTTATTGAAAGAATAGGATTAACTTTTAAACTTTTATGAAAGAAAATTTTACTTTTATAGTCTTTAAAACTAATTTTTATTTTTTATATCAACTATTATATGTGTTTGATTTCAAATATTTGAAATCTCTTTATTTATCAAATAACATTTAAATTCTTTGTTTGTGTTAATTAAAATGATCAAATAAAAAAAAAATTTAAACCTTAATAAGAAAAAATTGAATAAAAATTTATTTTATTAAAAAGTTAAAATAAAAAAAATTGAATTTTATTTTGAATTTAAAATAAAAATAAAAAAATAAAGTATTAATTTAATATACTTATAGATCTTATAATAATTATATTATTAATAATAATACCATTATATTATAATATGAAAAAAATTAATTAATCAAAATTAAAATGAAATTATTTTTTTTGATTTTAACTAGTTTAATTACAAAAAAATAATTTCATTTTAATTTCTTAAAGATAATATAAAATAACTGAAATAAATCACAATTACTTTAATTTAATTATTTTCAATTTTGTCTGTTTTATTAAAACTTGTTTATTTTCTTGATCAAATTATACTATATATTAAAAATTCATATGTCATGAAGAAAATCCTAAAAGATTAATTCCTTTATATTATAATATTTTTGATTTAATCTGTGATATAAAACAGGAATTTCTTTTATATTTTACCTTTTTTAAAATTAATTTATATATCCTTAATATCTAATTCTTAATTAGATAGAGTAAAAATAAAAAAAATAAAATTTTAAATTGAGTTCCTTATTTTTATTTTTTTTTAATTTAATCAATGATGATAAAGAAAAAAGGATAAATTTTAATATTTAAATTAAATACTTTTTTTATTTTCATTTTGAAATAGATAAATAATAATTCTAATTTATAATAAATAAAAAAATAAAATTTAATTAATTTATTTAATCTCAGTTTTTAAAATTCATATTTTAAAGAGATTTTAAATAAGCTCATTTTAGGCTCTATATTATTTTTTTAAAAATTCAAGAAAATACAATTTTTCTTAAATTCATTAAATTTATAAGGTAATTAATTTTTAAGAATTCTCCTGCTTTTATAATATTGGGGTTGGGGTTGGGGTTGGGG
>Ga0172373_10006970_pt1 | contig 14849 bp, 11 predicted proteins | sample Lak10m_2_FD_114546 | JGI IMG/M metagenome (GOLD analysis project Ga0172373, IMG submission 114546) | Freshwater microbial communities from Kabuno Bay, South-Kivu, Congo - kab_092012_10m | ecosystem: Environmental > Aquatic > Freshwater > Lake | place: Democratic Republic of the Congo... | reverse complement strand
CAGGGGACTCGTAAGAATTGTTGGTGGCTAAAAAAACAGGGCCCAAAGTTTGTAAAAACCCATAAGCCTGACTTGCCCCAGGCAAAACAGTATCTGTATACAACACACCCGATGCATCCACCAAAAACACCTTAAATTGAGATAAAAATTCAGTACTTAATGGTTGATATCTCATCATTTTCTAATTCTTTTAATGTCACAGAATGAAACCCCATTTCTTGTATGCGTTTTAATAAATTGGGCAATACCGCTACCGTACCAGCATCCCCATTGTGAAGCAAGACAATACTACCGGGCTTTAAAAAGAAGGCAATACTGTCTTCCAAATTTTCCCCTAATTTCGAATTAGGCATTTCGGGAGAAAGTTGTCGGATGATATTGGGATGAAAATAATCTTGTGCATTTAAACTCCAAAATGCGGTCTTCATTCCCAAATTTTGCACAATATTTAAAATATTGGCATTAACATTTCCACCCGGAGGTCTAAAAAACACCGGACATTTTTTTGTTAATTTTTCTAAAATTTCATTGGTTCTTTTAATCTCTAAGGTCACATTTTCTGTGCTCAAATGGGTTAAGCAGGGATGCGTATACGAATGATTTGCTAGTTCATGACCTTCTTTGTCAATTTGAAGAATCAACTCTGGGTATTGGGCCGCTTGCTTGCCAACAATAAAAAAGGTGGCTTTCATTCGGTAAACCCTTAAAATTTTCAGAATGGCTTCGGTTACTCCTGGCTTGGGGCCATCATCAAAAGTTAAAGCCACTTGTCTTTTAGAAGTAGGTATTTGCCAAACCCCTAACTCTTCAGCATGAATAACGTGAACAAAGATTAGAAATAGAGATACATAATATATTTTTTTCATTTCTATTTTTTATCCCAATAGCCCCAAGACGTTTTTTGAGATCGTACAATATGAAGGACACAATCAGGTAGTAAAGGGGTTATTTTTTCGTAATCTGCCTTGGCTTCTTCTAAAGTCTGGTAAGCAATAAACAATGTGGATCCAGACCCAGACAAAGACAAGGGTTTTTTAATGGCATGAAACACATTTTGTGCATAACTGTCTATTTCAGGAAATTTTTTTGAGGCTGCCGCCAATAAGTCATTGTCCTGATACCTCAAATAAGGCGTATTTTCTTTTTTTTCTGTTTTATCAAACAATTGAAATATCTCTTTGGTCTCACAAGAAAATGGCGGTAAAACCAGTAAATAACAGGCGTCTTGATAAGGCAAAGGACTTACCCTTTCCCCAATGCCTTCCACAAGGGCTGTTCCCCCATAAAAAAAGAAGGGAATATCAGACCCTAACGCCTGTGTTTTCTTTATTAAATGCGGTGTGGAAAAGCCCCAGGAACACCTCTGATTTAAAAATTGTATCAAACCTGCGGCATTCGAACTTGCCCCTCCCAAACCACCCCCTATTGGAATATTTTTTTTAATGGCAATGTCTAAACCAAAGGGAATCTCTTCAAAAAATGCTTGATATACCTTAAACAAAAGATTGCTTTCATCTAATGGAAAATCTTTCCCGTCTTTTTGTTTTCTTAAAACCATTTTCTTTTCTTTTAAAATCTGAATAGACAATTCATCATGCAAAGAAATAGAGACAAATGTTGAAACAATAGGATGATATCCTGTGCTTAAAATAGGATACACTTTTAGCGTTAAATTAAGCTTTGCAAACGTTAAAATTGAATGAACCATGGCATTAAAAAGCCCCTTGATAAATTACCAAGGGGCCTTTTGTTTTCACTACTTTTCTGAAAAAAAACAGCTTATTTATTTTCTTCTTTCTTCTCTTCTGTTTTTTCTTCTTTCTTTTGACCTTCTAAATTTTTAGAAATTTTATAAGAAGATTTAATGGTATTTAAATATTCTGTTAAAGCTGAATTTTGCTTTTGAGTTTCTAAAGAACGCTGAATTTGGGCATAAGCTTGTTCTGTTGTGGGTTGAGGAACCGTAATCACTTCCATTAATTGCACCACATGAAACCCAAATTGTGTCTTGATAATGCCTGACAATTCACCTTTCTTCATTGAAAAAACGGCCTGTTCAAAAGCAGGTACCAAATCTCCTTTTTTAAAGAAACCCAGGTCTCCACCATTTTGGGCTGTTGGGTCTTGAGATTTTTCTTTTGCCACTTGAGCAAAATCCTTGCCTGATTTCACTTCAGCAAGTGCCGCTTTCGCATCTTCTTCTGTTTTCAACAAAATATGTCTGGCTCTTCTTTGCTCATAAGATTTAAACTGATTTTGATTTTGATTGTAATAAGCAAGCACTTCTTCTTTGCTTACTTTTGCTTTCTCTTTTACTTTGTCTTGAATCAATAAATTAATAAGTCCTTGTTTTTTTGCATTTTCAAATTGTTTTTCTAATTCTGCAATCTGTTTTTTATAATCTTCATTTTTTTCAATGCCTTGTTTCTTTGCTTCTAACAATAATACCTTTTCATTAATTAATTGATCTAAAACCGCTTCCTGATTCTTTGGGTCTTTTAAAGCTTCTTGCATATTGGCTGGATAAGTTGCAATTCTTGCTGAAAATTCATCTGTAGAAATTTTATCCCCACCTATTTTTGCTACCCAATTTTTCTTTCCTAGCTCACATCCTGCTAACACCGCAACAGATGATGAAATAAGTATAGCAACAGCTATTGATTTTAAACGATTCTTACTCATGAAAACCTCCAAAAATTTCTTTAAAAATATACTTTATAATTAAATTACTTTAAGCAATACATCTTTTACCAAAAGTGATTTAGAGTAAAAGACAAATTTTATCAGATAATATACAGCTTCTATTCATTTAGGCAAGATCTCTGCCAAGAGACCTTTTAAAACGTTATACAGATACCTCAAATTTAATAAAAGGATGATGCTGATAGTGAGATAAAGCAATGTCTGTATAAGAAAGATCAAAGAATGGTTTTTTTTGAATAATCACTTTGGGTTTTGCCAAGGGCTGTCGTTGCAATTGAAGCTTTAGTCCCTCTACATGATTTAAATAAATATGCACATCTCCGAAAGTATGAATAAACTCTCCTGGCCTTAATTGACATTCTTGAGCCACCATCATTAACAACAACGCATAACTGGCAATGTTAAAGGGAACCCCCAAAGCCAAATCAGCAGACCGCTGGTATAACTGGCAATCTAAATAATCTCCTCTCACATAAAATTGGAATAAAATATGACAAGGAGGCAACGCCATTTTTGAAATGTCTGCCACATTCCATGCACTCACCAATAATCGCCTAGAATGAGGATTTTTTTTAATCTCTGAAATGACTTGGGCCAACTGGTCTATATGGGTTTTAGAAAGGCCTTTTGAATTTGAATCTTCTGAAAAGGCTTCCCAAAATCGCCATTGATAACCGTAAATAGGCCCCAAATATCCTGTGTCATCTGCCCATGCATTCCAAATAGGCGTATACGCTGATAACCCATCATGAATATTCGTACTTCCCTTAATAAACCACAACAGTTCCCTGACTACCCCATCAAATAATACTTTTTTCGTGGTCAATAAGGGGAACCCTTCTTCCAAATTAAATCTCAACTGGGCACCAAAATAAGACAAGGTTCCTGTTCCTGTTCGGTCTTCTTTTTTAACCCCTTTATCAAGAACCGTTTGAACCAACTCTAAATATTGTTTCATTATCTTAATGCCGCTTTATTTAATAAAATAATTCCTGAAATCCCAATCACGATGTTAGGAAACCAAGCGGCAACCATTGCAGGCAAGGTCTGAGACAACCCTAACCCCATCCCAATAGAAAGCAAAATAATGTAAATAAAAATAATAAACAAACTTAAACCCAGGCCCATGGCGGAAGAACTACGATGAGGCCTTAGTCCAACAGAGGCTCCCAAAATAGAATAAATTAACGAAGCAAAGGCCACAGATAGCTTCATGTGGTAATCCATAATTTGCTTACTGGGGTCTTTTCCCATTTTTTTATCCAGCTCAATTTGCTGCTTTAACTCTGATCGGGTCATTTCTTCTACGTTCTTTTGTCTTTTGGTTAAATCTAAAGGATTCACTTGAATGTTGACCAACTCTTTTTTAAATTCGAGAATGACCACTTGCTTGGGATTGCCTAAAGGAAAATTATGCATAACCCCATTATAAAACTCCCATCCCCCTTCAGGTAAAAACCTCCCTGATTTTGCACGAATTAACCTTACCAAAGACCCCTGATCATACTCTGCCACTGTAATGCTTTTTAAATGCTGATTCTCCACTTCCCCGACATTAATGATTCTTTGAGGCAAATCATTTTTATATTCCGTGATATTAATATTTTTTTTTATCGTACTGGGCTTGTCTTGATCTTTAAAGCTTCGCATTAAATTTTCTGCAGAGTAAGATGCTTTTGGCACAATAGATTCGTTAAATAAGATGGTCAAAACGCTAACAACAAAGCCTGCCACAATCACTGGCACCACCAACCGCAATACCCCCACCCCTGATGCCTTTAGGGCCAAAATTTCCAAATCATTTCCCATCCTTCCAAAAACCAAAATGGTGGCAAGCAGTGTCGCCATAGGAAACGACAAGGCAATAATGTAAGGCAATTTATAAAAAAAAAGCATGAGAAAATCCAGCACCGGAATATGATATTTAATGGCTTCACCTATTAAATTAAATAACACTGTGCTTCCGGCTAAAATAAAAGTAAAGGCGGCAATTCCGCCTAAAAAAGGGACAAATAATTCTTGAATAATATACCTGTCAATTAACTTCATAATGTAAAATTTTCTCCCAAATAAAACTTTTTAGCGGTTTCATTATGGGCAATCTCTTGTGGGTTTCCAGATAAAATGACTTCACCTTTGTGAATTAAGTAGGCCCTATCTGTAATACGAAGTGTTTCCCTCACATTATGGTCCGTAATCACAATTCCCAATCCTTTATTACGAAGAGATGCAATAATGGCTTGGATATCTTGAACAGCAATAGGGTCTACCCCTGCAAAAGGCTCGTCTAATAAAATAAATTTAGGATTTGTGGCCAAGGCGCGTACAATTTCAACCCGCCTTTTTTCTCCCCCGGATAATTCTATTCCCTTAGAATGCCTTAGGTGTAAAATCCCCATTTCTTCTAAAAGTGAGGTCAATCTTTCCTCATAATCTTGGGGCCGAACATTTTTCAAAAGTTCCCAAATTATTTTAATATTGTCTTCTACTGTTAATTTTTTAAAAATTGAAGATTCTTGAGGCAAATAACCCAGACCTAACCTTGATCTTTTGTGCATGGGTAATCGGGTAATAGGCTCTCCATTTAAAAAGACTTCTCCCTGATCAGGACGAACAAGGCCTGTAATCATGTAGAATGTGGTGGTTTTCCCAGCCCCATTAGGGCCTAGCAGCCCTACAATTTCACCTTGTTTCATTTGAATAGAAACTTGATTAACAACCCGACGACTTCGGTATATTTTGGTTAACCCTTTTGTTTCAATCATGTTCTCCCCCATTTTCTAAGCGCTTAATTTCCCTTTTAAATCAATTCCCCCTTGTGCATCTAATTGTTCTGCAACAGACAATATGTATTCTTGCGCAGACTCTATTTCCTTTTTTGAAATACTATTGCCTTTTAATTCAAGAAATTCAGTCACCATTGCACGGCTATTGGACGTTAAATTGTCATCAAAATGTTGATATAAAGCTTGGGGAACATTTTGTAAAGCCGTTGCAATTAATTCCACATTGACCTCATTGATCACTTTTTTGGTATCCTCATCCGATAGAACAACCAAATCCTCAAAGGTGACAATAAATTTCCTCAACTTTTTAAAACTTTCTGGCTGTGACGTTCGAATTAAATCCAAAACCGATTTTTTTTCCTCATTTTTGACTACAGCAAATAAATTTTTAACTGAATGTTCTCCGCCTACAAAACACTCCAAGGCCACTTTGATCTTTTTTTCAAACTTATCTAACATTTCCCTATTCATCATTTTTTGATCTGATAATTGAGAGGCAACAATGGCTTTTTCTGAATTATTTAAAGATTTAAATAATACAGAAGCCGGATATCCAGATAAAAAGGAAAGCATAATTGCAATATGCTCTGTGCCAATGTTTTCTTTTTTAATTAAGAAAATTAAATCATGAATATTTCGATCTGTGACAAAATTAAAAAACTGTTTAATAGGAGGCTCTGAACTCACAGTAATTTGTTGAGACCCGCCCCCTGATTGCGAAGAAGCCCTTTCTTTTAATTCAATAGAAGGTGAAACCGACACATTGGTTTGACCTCCACCTCCAGATTGACCTGAAGAAGCTTGGGAAGATTTCTTTCCCAAAAAAAAGTACATCAATAAAAATACCACACCCAAAAGACTAAATATCGCATTAAATACATGCTGTAAATTAAACCCTGACTCTGTTTTTTCTTTCTTTTCTTTGTCTTTTTTATCAGACTTTGACTGTTCTTCTACATTATAAAACGGCTTAAAGTCTATTTTGAAGGCATCCCTTCCTTGCTTTAACCCCAGCAAATCTATTAAAGCAGGCTCTGCTTTTGATGCAATATTTTTAGGCAAAGCCTTATTCATTAAAATATAGACATTGATTTGTGTAACGGCACTACTAACATAATTGGTTACAGAATCAAACGGCATTTTTTGACTATTTTCAGGCGATAAATTTTTAATCACAGAGTATCCTGGCAAAATATTCATCTTGCCATCCGCTTGTTTTGCAGAGCCTTCTACTTTTGAAGGCCTGGTGTACTTTACATCATATCGCGGCTCCGTCATCATCACTGACACCCTTACAACAGCCTGTCCTTTTCCAAATAAGGCATCTAATCCTTGCTGTGCAATTTGTGTGTAATATTGCTCTACTGACGCTTTATCAGACGCAGCATAAACCATTGATGAAAATAAGCCTATTAACATGATACCCATTACCCACTTACGCATAAACGGCCTCCTTATTTTCCTTTGGGAACAGCAACAGTCCATTTCCCTTCATTATCTTGCTCAACAATAACCTCTACACCTGGCTTTTGCTGCTTTACTTTTTGTGCATAATCATAGGCCTTGCTTTGCTCATTAAATACCCCTAAAAGTTGGGTTTCCGCTTTATTTTTAGATTGAGAATCTCGTTGTTTTCCTCTGTTTGCAATTCTTTCTTTTATTTCCTGATCCTGCTTTTCCATTTCTTTGGTCGCATTTTGAACAACCAAGGGTAACTCTTTATTTCCAGGGTCTAAAAAAATTGCTGTATTCCAGGCATTAATGGCTTTTTTTGTTTCTCCCATCATGTAGTAAGTAGACCCCATTTTTTCAAAAATAAGGGAATTTTTGGGGTCAAACACAGAAAGCAACTTCAAGGCCTGAATAGATTTCTCATAATTCCCACCATAAAAATAAACATCTGACAATTTCCAATATTTAGATTCCATATTTTCAATAGCATAGGCACCTAATCCCAATTCCAACCCATATTCCAAAAACTTCTTTGCCTTAAAATTGGTTCTGTCTAAAAACAACACTTGGATTAATAAATCTTGGGCAATTTGCTTGTCCCCCTCAAGAAAGAATTGTTGAGCTTCAGAAAAAAGCCTATCCATAAATTTCTTGGTGTCCTCATCCAAATCGCTTTTACGCTTAAATTGGCTGTCGTTTTCTTTCTCTAAATCATCAATTCTCTTAAATAAATTAAAGTTTTTGATCAAATTAGACTCTTTTTCTGTCCTAAGATTTCTAGGAATTTGTTCTAAAACCTCTAAGGCTTTTTCGTACTTTTTTTGCTTCAACTGCTCTTGTAACTTTAACCTTAATTCATCTAACTCTACATTTTGCGTTGAAACATCTTCTTCATTAAGGCTATTTTTCTCTTCAGGTTTTACTTCCGCCGCAGGTCTGGTCGTGACTTTATTATTGACAGGACGACTGGCTTGGGCGATTAAGGCAGGGCTTGATGTGGATTGAGATGTCGGAACAGAAGAAACAGTTTGGTTCACAGAGGAAGAATTTTGGCCTTTTTTAAAAAAGGATGGAATAGGAACCTCTCTTTCTTCTCTACTTCTTGGGGAAGCGCCTGAGGCAAATTTCTCAGAAACAGAAAATATAAAACACCACAAAAAAAACAAGGTAAAAAGAGTTTTCATTTTTAATACACACCCGCTTTTTAAACCATCAATTTAACTCATTAAAAGGTCTTTATTTTAAACAATACATTGCTTACAGCCAAAATAAAATAACAATCCCTAACAGATGAATCAACCAAAAAAGATATAATATTTTTTTTTCGGATAACCCTAATAATTCAAAATGATGATGAAGGGGAGACATTAAAAATAACCGCTTTTTAAACCATTTAAATGAAATGACTTGTAGAATCACAGACAACGTTTCAACAATATAAAGGATTCCTAACGGCAATAAAATAAAGGGTTGATTCAAATACATACTCAATCCTACAAAGACCGCCCCCAATCCTAAAGACCCTGTGTCCCCCATAAAAATTTTCGCCGGATACATGTTAAAAACATAAAAACCAGAAATGGCAGACATCAACGCCAATAAGAAAATTTTAATATGAACATCAGAAAAGGTCATAAAAAAACCGAACAAGGTCATTAAAGACGCCCCAGCCAAAAGGCCATCTAATCCATCTGTTAAATTTGTGGCATTAGAAAACCCTACCATCAAAAAACTGTAAAAGGCCATCTGAATAAAAGACAAGGGATTGATGTATTTTGAAAAAACACCTACAAAAAAAATGGCCAAAGCCCATTGCAAAACAAACTTATATCGGGGCTTTAACCCCATGTTTTTCCCCTTTGTCTTTGATAAATAATCATCTAAAAAGCCTATTCCTGAAAAAGCAAGAAAAAGACTCATCAAAAAAAGAGGCTCTTTTTTTAATAAAAAATCTGAAAAGAATACCAAAGAAAGCACAACTGTCAGCACAATGCCTACGCCACCAAAAGAAGGTGTTTTGCTTTTTTCTTGATGACGCTGTGGGCTAAATTCGTAGATATGCTGAAACACAGATTTTTTTGTTAAAAACAAAATCAACATTTTTTGAATGGCCATACTAATGATTAAAAGAAAAATAAATTTAAACAGCATTCCCCAAAATAGCATTCACAACCTCTTCCATTTTCATTCCCCTAGACCCCTTTACCAAAACCACATCCCCATTTTTCATTTCCTGCTTTAAAGCATCAATCAATTTGCTTTTTTCACTAAAGTGAAAAATTTCCATGTCAATACTTTTCAATGCTTTAATATGCTCCCCAAAAGTAAACACCAAACTAACACCCGCTTCTAGACAATATTGGCCTAACTTTTGATGCTCTTTTTCAGAAAAAACACCCAGTTCTAGCATGTCTGCCAGAACCGCTATTTTTCTTCCTTTATAATAAGACAGACATTGGAGCGCATACTTCATCCCATCTGGGTTTGCATTGTAACTGTCATCCAATACCACCCCATTATTCACCTCATGTTTTTTCATGCGATGCGAAGACGTTTGAAATGCATCAATGCCTTGTTTAATCTCTTCATCACTTAAGCCAAAATGACGACCCAAGTTATAACACAATGACAAATTCTGCTCAGGCAAGGTTTCACCTTGAAATGGAAAAACCAAAAACTCTTTTTTCTGGGCTATCTTTGAAGCAAAATCAGGATAAGCCGAACTATAATTAATAAATGCCCCCCTTTCTTTTTTTTCCCATGCCAGGGGCGATTGAAAAATTTCAGACTTTGCACGGGCAATGTCTATGGGTTTTTTAAAATTCTGAATATGGGTGAGGCCAATGCTGGTAATGACCGCATGAGTAGGCCTCAAAATTTTAGACAATTTGGCAATTTCACCTTTAAATCTCATGCCCATTTCTACAATTAACACCTCTGTATTGGCATCCGCGTTTAAAATGGTTAAAGGCACTCCCACTTGGTTATTTAAATTCTCCTGCGTAGACACCACATGTTTGAACTTGCTTTTAAAAATAGAGGTTAACATGTCTTTTGCTGTTGTTTTTCCCGCAGACCCTGTAATACCAATCACAGGGCACGTTAATTTTCTTCTGTATTTTTTTGCGTAATCAGAAAGATCCACATCCAGAATAATGCCGCCTTTTTTGATCACTTCATCAAAAAAATCCCTGCCCTTAAAATGAGGGCCATCAACTGGGATAAAATAATCACCAGGCTGAATTGTCCGACTATCAATTGATATTTTCATATTGGAAAAGATGATGCCCCATTTTAAACAGATCTTCAAGAAATCGTTTGTGTCTGTTCTCTTATTAAAACAGTCTTTTTTTAAATTTTATTTTTTATCATCACTTTTATTGACACCATAATTTGGTTTTTAGAAAAAATTTTGTCATATTTTGAATTTTATAATCTGGTTTTTTTAACCGTTTTTCTTTTATTTTATGATTGTCTTTAACTATCTATCATATTGTTTATTTTAATCATTGAACCACCCACAAATGAGTGAACAAAATGTGCCTTGTTTTAGAAGGCAGGTATATTAAAATCTGATTATTTTAATGTTATTTTAATTTTTTTTATTTTAGAAATTCATATATTATGTTTTTTTATCTTTAGAAAATAAACGCAAAGTGATAAAAAAGTGCGGATTCATCCATTTAAATAATAAATAAAACAATTGAAATAAAAATATGACAAAAACTTTTATTTTTTACTTTTTAATACTTAAATTTAGCGTTTTTAAAATCATTTTTTAGGAGTTTTCAGACATGGCATTTCGATTAAAACCCTTTTTTACTTTTTTTTCAGTTTTCACCTTTTGTTTTTTTAGCAACACCCTTTTTTCTTATAGTCTTGAAACCTATTTAAATGAAGTCAGAAATCAGAATGTTGGATTCAAATCCTCGGTAACCATTCAAGATGCAAACCAACTCAAATCAAAAGAAATTGAATTGCGTTTTATGCCCTATTTGTCATCAAGTTTACAAGGAGGGATTGATAAGAAAAAAAGTAACCAAAGTGCTTTTTTAGGAGAAGAGCCTAGCTCTATATTATTTAATATTGGTCTTGATCAACAATTTCGCAACGGGTTACAAGCCCGCTTGGGGTACAAAATAAATTACTTTTCTTTCAAAGGGGCCAACAGCTTATTCGTTCCTGAATCTTCTTATTTAGAAGCCATCCCTACTCTGGAATTTCAATATCCTCTTGGTAGAAACTTTAAGGGAAAAGAAACAAAAGCCACAGAAAAAATAGCCCAAAAACAATACCAAGTGATTTCAACAGTAGAGTCTTACAAGCAAACATTGCTGTTAATGGAAGCCGACATGACCTATTGGCGTTTGTTTTTGGCCAGAGAAATTGTGCGTATTCAAGAGAAAAGTTTGGATCAGGCTTATAAATTAAAAGAGTGGGTTAGTAAAAAGCAACAACTAAACCTTTATGACCGTTCTGATTTATATCAAGCAGAGGCTGCCTACAAGTTCCATGAAATTGAATTTCTAAATGCAAAAAACGAAGAAGCTTCTGCAAGACGGGCGTTTAACCGTATACGGGGAAAAGACGGTGATTTTGTAGAAAGTTTGTCTGATGACCTTAAGCTTTATTTTGAGGAAACCCGTCAACATTTATTCTCTGACATCCTTCCTGAAAAACCAGATATTCACATGCTTTCCTTACAACAAGATATTGCCAGTTTAAATGCCTTGATTGTCTCTGAAAAAAACAAACCCAATATTAGCATTGGCTCTTCTATCGCTTTAAGCAACAAAGACCAATCTCTTCTCAAAGCCATGGCTCCACAATTTGATTACCCTACTTTCGGTCTTGCTTTTACTCTTCAAAATACCCTTGCCTCTAGTCAATCTAAAGACATTGTCAAAGGGTATCATCAAGAAGCGTTGGCCTTAGAAAAAAATTTGGCCTATAAAAAATTTGAAGAAGCCAGAGAATTTCAAGAACTTCGTGAACGGTTTGGGGAAACCTTAAGAAAATATGAGTTGTGTCTTCAATTGGAAGAGATACAAAAAAACAAATATAAAAATGAACTCTCTCGACAAGAAAAAGGAAGGACTACCGTTTATCAGGTTCTGATGTTTGAACAAGATTATTTAAATGCACAATTAAATCGAATTCGTGTGACCTCAGAATTGGTTGGTATCTGTGCCAAAACGAGAGAATTTATGGGAGAAATTGATGAGTAATAACCTTAGTCTTGCTAATTTGTCTATTAAACGGCCTATTTTTATTACCTGCCTTATTTTTTTGATGTTGGTTTTAGGTTACATCTCTTTTAAAAAAATGCCTGTGGATTTGTTCCCCAATGTGGAATTTCCTATTGTTCTTGTCACCATCCCTTATCCTGGTGCAGGGCCCTCTGAAATAGAAACGTTAATTTCCAAGCCTGTTGAAGAAGAAATTAGTACACTGCCTGGAGTCAAACATTTGTATTCCACAAGTCAAGAAGGATTTGCCATTATTACAGCAGAGTTTAATTTGGAAACAGACATCAAATATGCTGAACAAAAAATTAAAGACCGGATTGCCTCTGTCAAAACAAAGTTGCCCAGGGACGTGAAAGAACCCACCATTAAAACTTTAAATCCATCAGACCAGCCTGTGCTTATTTTGGCCATTAATGCAGAGATGGATGCCGCCAAGTTATATGATTTTGTTAATTTGAACATCAAGTCAAAGATTGAACAAGTGAATCAGGTAGGGTTGGTAGAAATTATTGGCGGTAGAAAACGAGAAATTCAAGTTCAATTAGATCGAAATGCCTTGAAATCTTACGAGCTTTCAGCCTCTCGTGTGGTTCAAGCTTTGTCATCTGCGGGACAAAATATTCCTTCTGGTAAAGTGACCATTCAAGATACAGATACCGTCATTAGAACGTTGGGAGAATTCAGGACCTTAAACGATATTGGTTCCACAGCCATTTCATTTTTTGGAAATGACAAGTCTGTCTTGATTTCTGATGTTGCTGTGATTAAAGACACTTTGGAAGAAGAAAAAACCCGTTCTTTTTATAATGGAAAACCTTGCTTGTCTTTGTATGTGTATCGCCAATCTGGCTCTAATACCATTGCCGTTGTTAATGCTGTAAAAAAACAAATTGAAAAATTAAATACAAATTACAAAAATAATCCTTCGAACCCTAAAATTGTGGTCACCAGAGATGGCTCTAAAATGATTCATGCAAATGTGGAAGATGTGAAAGAGTCTATTTTGATTGGGGTCATTTTGACCATTCTGGTGGTTTATTTGTTTCTTGGTAATATCAGGTCCACCTTTATCACCAGTTTGGCGTTGCCCAATTCTTTAATTGGTGCTTTTTTCTTAATGCAATTGAGTGGATTCTCTATCAATATCATGACCCTTTTGGCATTAAGTTTATCCGTTGGCTTACTGATTGATGATGCCATTGTTGTCCGAGAAAATATTTTTAGACATATGGAAATGGGAAAACATCCCTTAAAGGCTGCTTTAGACGGCACAAAAGAAGTATCTCTTGCAGTGATTGCCACCACATTGGCCGTTATTTCTGTTTTTGGCCCTATTGCGTTTTTACAAGGCGTTGTGGGTCAGTTTTTCAAACAGTTTGGTCTCACCATTTGTTTTGCCATGGCCATTAGTTTGTTTGATGCCTTAACCATCGCGCCCATGCTTTCTGCTTATTTTGCAGGGAATATTCATAAAAAACCGTCTAAATTTTGGTATTACAGTTTTGGATATTTGGAAAGAGGGTTTTCAAAATTTCAAGATTACTTGGAAGTGGCTTATGAAAAATTACTTCACTTTACCTTAAAAGCCCCTTTGGTTGTTATTATTTTATCCCTTGTCTTATTTGTTTCTAGTATTTATGTGGTTAAAAAAGTACCTAAAACCTTTTTGCCTGCACAAGATATCGGAGAGTTTATGGTTAGCTTAGAATTGCCGCAAGGAAGCAGCTTGGACAAAACCGCAAAGGTCGCACATGATGTTGATGATTTATTAAGACGTCAAAAAGAAATTAAGGATTTGACATTACTCATTGGGTCTTCTCAGGGGGAAAGTAATGTGGCTTCTTTATACGTTAATATGGTGCCTGCAAAAGAAAGAAAAATGAACACGTCTGAATTCAAGGCCTTCGTCAGAGACGCATTAAAGCCCTATGCACAAGCAAAACCCATTGTTAAGGATGTTGATATGGTAGGCGGTGGACAACGGCCTTTCAATTTAAATATCAAAGGGTCTGATTTAAAAACCTTAGAAGAGATTTCTAACAAGGTTTATACCCAATTAAAAAATCATCCAGCTTTATTAGACGCTGAGTTGTCTTATAAAATCGGGAAACCAGAATTTCAAGTACGAATGAATACATCGAAGGCAGATAGATTTGGGGTCACAACCACGCAAACTGGACTAGAGCTAAGAACTCAGATAGAAGGCAATATCGCGGGGATTTACAGAGAAAATGGGTTTGACTACGACATCCGCGTCAAAATGGCAGATTCATATCGAAATTTACAAGAAGGGTATCCTCAAACCTATGTGCCTAATTTAAACAATACCCTGGTTAAACTAGAAAATGTTGCCAACCCTGTTTCAACCACTGGGCCTGCCAATATCACCCGACAAGACAAATCAAGATACATTCAAATTGCAGCAGACATTGCCCCCAAGGGACCTGGAATTGGGGGTGTCATGCAAGATATTCAAACCCTTTTTAAAAAGAACATTAAATTACCTGAAGGCTTTTCTTATGCATTTGTGGGACAAGCTGAAAACTTTCAAGAATTGGCATCCAGCATGGCCATGGCCGCATTTTTAGGGATTTTATTTATTTTTCTGGTACTTGCCAGTTTGTACGAGTCTTTTATTACCCCATTTACCATTATGTTG
>Ga0172373_10006969_pt1 | contig 14852 bp, 21 predicted proteins | sample Lak10m_2_FD_114546 | JGI IMG/M metagenome (GOLD analysis project Ga0172373, IMG submission 114546) | Freshwater microbial communities from Kabuno Bay, South-Kivu, Congo - kab_092012_10m | ecosystem: Environmental > Aquatic > Freshwater > Lake | place: Democratic Republic of the Congo... | reverse complement strand
CTTAGCCCCCTTTTAAGTGTAGCCAAAAACATTGCTGATGTGTTCTCAAAGGTTTTGGCTGGAGCGGTCATGGTTTTTGCTAAAGCAATTAACGGCGTTGCTAGTGTTATTGAAAAAGTTACTAGGTTTTTCCAAAATAATGCAAGAGCCACACAAATTCTTGGCATAGTCTTTACAGGAATTGCTACGGCAGTTGGTTTAGCAACGGTAGCCTTCTATGCTCATGCGGCCGCTTTAAGAATTGTTACCTTTACTCAGGCTGTATTACAGGTTGCAACAACTTTATTAAGCGGAGCGCAATTAGCAAGCATCGCTTCTACCAATGGTTTAGCGGCGTCAATGCTTAGACTCAATGCAGTCCTAGCGGCTAACCCAATTATGCGTATTGTTTTAATTATTGGCGCTTTGGTTACAGCCCTCGTGGTTGCTTACAAGACTTCTGAGTCATTCCGCAAAGTTGTGGGCATGGTCTTTAACTTTGTAGCAAAAGTTGTAATTACCGTCCTTGGTTACATTATTCAGTATTTTGGTCATGTACTAAAAGCCTTGGCTTCAGCCATGCGAGTGTTTGGATTCTTTGCTGAAGTTGTAGCAAAAGTATTTGAGTTCATAATAGATGTAATTCTTACTTGGGTTAAATTTGTATTGACCTCGTTTAAGAATGTAATTGATGGTTTCGTAAGTCTTATGGAAACAAATGACACTTTACGAAAAATTGTGATAGAAGTATTTAATACCATCATAAGAGTTATTGCCTTAGCGGTAACGGCTATTGTGACAAATTTTGCCAACATCCTAAAGGCTATTGCTACTGGTATTTATTTCTTTGAAAGATTATTAGATGTAGCCAAAGTTATTGCAAAGGGAGTTATTGGAGCGTTCTTGGCTCTAGGTAAAGGCGTAGTTGGTGTTTTCGGCAAGGTTGCTAGTGGTTTAGGTGCTTTCTTAGATAACGCTTTAACAACAGTCAAGCAATGGGTACAAAAAGTAACTGCACCATTGATGAGAATTCCTCTTGTTTCAAGTGCTGTAAGTGCGGCGCTCGGTGCCTTAAATGGTATGGCGGAGTTTGCAAGTTCTAAACTCAACGGAGTTGCCAAATCAATTACAAATCTATTTAGCGCATCCGATGATGGGGGCGCAAAATCGGTAGATGCAATTACTGGCGTATCTAAAACACTTATTAAAAACGCAAAAAGTTGGGGAAATTACTCTGAAGGTGCGGCTGGCGCTATTTCAAATGTTGCAAACAAAATGCTTGATTTTAATATGAAAGTTGTTGATTTAGCGGCAAAAGATAATGGCTCAAAGATAGTTGAGGGCTTAATTGCGGGTGCCAAGAAAGCATCTCCTCTTCTTGAGAAAATGATTGCAGGTCTTGGTACTGCAATTAAATTTGACTTTGCTGGAACCGTAGGAAAGTTTATTGAAGAAATGGCTAACAAGGCTGATGAAGCAGGGGATAAGTTAATTGAGTTCGGCAAGAAAATGGTTGTCTTTGCTAAAGAAACAGACTTTGCTGAAGGTTTGAAAGATTTTATTGGAAATATAAGAGAAAGTCTTGAGGAGGGTCTTGGCTTTGGCGACATTCTTAAGAAAGAAAAAGAAAAGGCTGATGCAATTAAGGCTGAAGGTATTGACGAAGATGTTCTAAATGACATACAAGGTTCAGCAGATTTGATGAAAAGAATTCGTGAAGCAATGAAGGCTGGCATTGAGTCAATGAGCGATGTGCTTAAAGACTTACAACAAGCGGCTAAAGACTTTGCTGATTCACTTAAAGACACAATTTTAGGTTTTGCTGGACTTAAGGGAGTAGAACTTCCTGACGGATTTATTCCAAAGGCTAAATCTCTTATTGAGAATATGAAGACAAGGCTCGATAAGAGCAATCAGTTTGCTCAACAGATAACACAACTACAAGCACTTGGACTTGATGCAAAAGCAATTCAAGATTTAGTTGAGTCAGGACCAATCAAGGGCGCTCAGTTAGCGGCGTCTATTCTTGGTGGAGGAGCAGAGGCTATTGCTCAGATAAATGAAATCCAAAGAGCCATAAGTATTACTGGAGCGGCAATCGGTAAGTTTGGTTCTGAGGCGGCGTTTGGTGAAAAGATTTCAAATGCTCAAATGAAACTTGCTCAAGTTACAGATGCCGAAGCAAGAATCTCAGGGGTTAGCGGAAATAACATAGTTATTGAACAAGGTGCTTTTGTTGTTAATGTTGATACTACTGGAGCAACCAGCCAAGATGAAAAGGCTGACATAATTACACAAAGAATTCAAGAGACTTTTGCAATTTTGGCGAAGGAGTTGGCTAACAAATAATGGCTACCTATATTCTTAGACCTAACGCTAACTGGAACAACGCCTCTGCTTTTACTATCTCGGGAGGTGCAGGTTCAGTTCATGCGGCGCTCGCCGACAGTAGCGATTCAACTTTCATAACTCGTACAAGCACGACAGTTCCAGCATATTATGAAACCGAGTTTGGTACAACAACTTTAGCGGCTACTGAAAAAGTTGAATTTGTAAATCTTCGTGCCCGAGCAACTATTGGAACTACTGGCAGTATTCAGTTAAGCCTTGGAGTTATTACTGACCGTAATGGTCGAACAGTCAGTTACTCAGTTCCTTATACAAAAGCCAATACTTTATCTTTAAGTACCTTAGATACAGCCTTAAAACTTACAACCTCTCCTAGCGGTGAAGCGTGGACACAGACTTTGATTGATAACTTAGTTGTTAAATTTACAGACAATGCAACATCAAGCGGTGACCGTGCAGGTCTTTATGAGTTGTTTGTTGATGTTGTTACTACGACTCAACCAACAGTCACAGTCACAGCGCCAAGTGGAACTATTACAGATACAACATTTCCATCAGTTACTTGGACTTATGCAGATACAGATGGTGACCCACAAAGCGCTTATGAGATTAAAGTATTTGATTCAACAACCTATGGGGCAAGCGGGTTTAGCGCTGATACTTCAACGCCAACAGTTCAAACTGGCATCGTAGCCTCAACAAATGATGGTCAAACTCTTGAAGCAGATTTAGCGGATGGCACAACTTATAGAGCCTATGTGCGAGTTGCTCAACTGTTAAACGGTGCTAATTACTTTAGTGATTTCGCATATAGTGAATTTACTATTGATGTTGATGCACCAGCCACACCATTGATTACTGCCTTCTACGATGAAAATAGTGGAGCGGTAGTTGTTACTGTATTTGGTAGAACAAATGTTTTGAGTGCTAACCAAGCATCTTTAGAGACAAATACAACTGGATGGACTGCGGTAACAAATTGCGCCATTGCTCGTTCAACTGCTCAGGCTTCAGTTGGTAGTGCCTCTTTGGAAATAACTGCAAGTGCGGCAGGTGACATAGTTGCTTCAACAACCACAGCCACAAAATTTACAATTACGGCAAACCAAGAGTTCTCTGCTATTGCCGATTTTCGTGCTAATTCAACTTCTCGCACCGCTCAAGTTGGTATAAGATATTTAACAAGTGCAGGTGCAACGATTTCGACTACTTTTGGAACTGGCGTAACTGCAACAAGTTCGGCTTGGGTAAATGCAACAGCAACAGTTCTTGCTCCTCCAACAGCCACACACGCTCAAGTTTTTGTTAAGGTAACAAGTGCTGGCTCAGGTGAAGTTCATTATGTAGACAAGATTGCTTTCCATGCAGGAGATACAGCCGTCTTTACCCGTGGTGGATTTAGTAATTTTGTTTTTGATGTTGAGCGTTCCGATGATGGTGGTACAACTTACAGCGCAGTTCGAAACTCTCCAGTTACCGCTGAGAGTTCACAAATTGCTGAAATTGATGATTATGAAGCACCTTTTGATGAAACAATTCGTTATAGAGCAAAAGCAAAGGCAGACATCTAATGGCAACAATTTCTTCGGCATATACAACCTCTGAGCCAATTTTAATTGATAATCCTGCCTTTTGGTCTTTTACTGCTCCTGAAAGTCCAACAATTAAAATAACTAATCTCATTGTTGAGCAACCATTGAATCAAAACATTGTTGAGTCCTATGGTGTATTCAAACCACTTGGCGCTTCTAAATCGGTTGTTATTTCTCAATCTATCTACGGTGTAGATGGTACTTATCAAATTACAGTTCAAGGTGAAAACGATTGGGATACTTTATATCCAGTTTTGACTTATCAAGGAACTCTCCATGTGCATGACCCTCTAGGTCGTCAGAAATATGTACGCTTTGTTGATAGGTCTTGGACGGAATCAGGCAACATAGATAATTTAATCAGAGTTGTCAAAGTTACTTATTTTGAAGTTGATGCACCGTAATGTATCCAGTTTCCTCGGACTTTAAGGAGACCATTCGGAAATCCCATGTCACAAAAGTTAAAGTTGAAATCTATGACATGGCGAATGGAACAATCCTAAGCACAGCCCAACCAATATCAGGTGAGGTTAGCATCGATAATCGTCGCTCTATTCGGCGTGAATGTACCCTTGAGTTCATTGATAAAAATGGAACTCTAGTTCCTCAAAATAATATCTCTTCAGTTCTTTTGCCCTATAACCGTGAAGTAAAGATTTACAGAGGCATTGTTTTTGCAGATGGCACCGAAGAGTTAGTTCCGCTTGGAGTGTTTGTAATTACCAGCGTTGATGTAGTCGATACTACTCAAGGTATAAAAATTTCAATTAAAGGTTCTGATAGAAGTTTAATTTTAGCCCGAGCAAAATTTACTAATCATGAGTTCTATATTGAAGATGGAACCGCTAAAGAAACAGCCATTGAACAGATTCTTAAATATCGCTATCCCCAAGTTAAAACTATTTTTCCAGCAACAAATCAAGTTACGACTTTACTTTATCCAACCATTGACCAATCAAGTGACCCATGGCGAGAGGCTTTGAAGATTGCGGAGTCAGCGGCTATGGATTTATATTTCGATGAAAACGGAACTGCTCGTATGAGACCAATTCCAAACCCTGACCTTGGAACTCCAGTTGCAACTTATACAGACGGTTCAGATTCAGTTCTTATACAAATCAATCGTTCTTTAAGTACCGATGATTCATATAACGGAGTTATCTTTACTGGTGAGGGAACTAATTTGAGTATTGGGGTTATTGGTGAGGCTTGGGACGACAATCCCTCTTCCCCTACTTATCGCAAAACCTACGGTGAGGTTCCTAAGTTTATGAGTAGCCCTACCGTGCTTACAGTTGCAGAGGCTAAAGAAGCGGCGGCGGCTGAGTTGAAGAAAGTCATTGGAGCCACCGAAAAAATTACATGGGACCAAATAGTTAATCCAGCCCATGATGTTTATGACCTAGTTAAAGTAACCCGTTCACCTATTGGAGTTGATAAGATTTTAAGTCTTGATGCAATTACCATTCCCCTAGGTGCCAACGGTACTATGAACGCCATCGGCAGAAGCAGGAGATTCTGATGGACTTCAATTATCTTGTTGGTCAAATCAAAGGTACAGATAACTTTCCGAGTCTAAGGCTTCGTCAGGCTTATGTCGTTGCAACAAATAACAGCCCAAAAACTGTTGATATTCAAATAGCGGGAGATACAAATACCCTACCCTCGGTCAAATATCTACATAGTTATTCGCCACAAAACGGGGACACAGTTTTTGTCCTTACAAACGGGGCGGATATTTTATGCCTTGGGGATATAGCAACCTAGGTTCAGAAACCATAGGTTATTATTAACTACCTACAATTAGGAGGAAACATGGACAGTAAGACAAAAGCAATGCTCGCTTCATACGGACGGTCATTCTTGGCGGCGGTTACAACAGCCTTCATGATTACAGGCGGAGACATTCTTGCTCTTGATGGAGATTCAGTTAAAGCAATTTTAGCGGCGGGTGTTTCAGCCGTACTCCCAGTCGCCATTAGAGCGGCTAATCCTAGAGACGCTGGGTTTGGCAAAATTGCCGACGGAGTTACCGAGGCAGTTGTCAAAAAGATGACAGCCAAGAAGTCGGCAAAGAAAAAATAATGCCAGCACCTCAAGGCACCGCTGAACGCTTAGTTGAGATAGCAACCGCTGAAATCGGTTATATCGAAGAAGCAGTTCCCGAGAACAAGACCAAATATCAAAAGGCTAACCAACCTTGGTGTGGCGCTTTTGTAAATTGGTGTGGCAAAAAAGCAGGAGTTGAAATTCCTAATACTGTTTACACTCCAGCGGGAGCCGATGCTTTCAAAAAAATGAAGCGTTGGCAAGAAGGGGAATCTGCTCAACCTCAAGCGGGAGATATTGTTTATTTTGATTTTCCGTCAGATGGAGTTGATAGAATTAGCCATGTAGGGATTGTTGTAAAAGATAATCTTGACGGCACAGTTACCTGCATTGAAGGAAATACAAGTTCAGATAAAAAAGGCAACCAACGCAACGGCGGAGAAGTTTGCCTTAAAATTAGAGCCTTCAAAAAGAAGAACCGAAATAAATTCAAGCCTAATCTCCCAGTTGCCATCGTTGGCTTTGGGCGCCCTAAGTTTACGGGGGCATAAGAATGAGCGAAGAAGTGAAGCCCAGTTTAGGAGAAATTATGCGTAGGCTTGATGACCTGACCATGGAAGTCAAGCAGATGAATCTAAATGTGAGTCAAACTTATCTTCGCAAAGATGTTTACGAATCCGACACGGAGCGAATCTCTCAAGCCATGGAGCATATAACTGACAGGCTTGCAAAAATGGAGTCTCGCTCCGAGTGGGTAGTTCGAACAGTCGGTGGTCTCATGATTGCCACGATTGTCGGTGCCTCCGTGTATGTTGGGCAGATAATCGGGTTCTGAGGTACTTGACAAACTAAACTAGGGTTTAGTATCCTCTCCCATAACGAGAGGAGTCCAAATGGACAACGCAGTAGAAGTAATACCAGTTGATGATTTTGAAATCATCGAAGAGCCAGCCCGTGAACCATTCAAAGTTGATGATGATTCAAAGGCAGATTGGGCAATGCGAAAACTTGCCTCAATTCGGCGCAAACAAGCAGAGAACAAAGACATCTTTGACCGCGAGGTTAAAAGGGTCATGGAATGGCTTGAGAAGGTCAATACAGCCCTTGAGAGAGATGCTGAATGGTTTGAGTCCAACCTTCGCCCATACGCCCTTCAGGAGCGCTCTAAAGACCGTAAAAGCATAGTTCTGCCCCACGGCACAATCAAAACTATTGCAGGTCGAGTCAAGTTCGATATTGAGGATGAATCTAAGTTCATCGAGTGGGCGGAGAAAAATGCTCCTGAATTAGTCAGAGTTAAAAAAGAAATTGATAAAAAAGCGCTGGGTGCTTTGAATCAATCTGAAGATAAGGTAATATCAACCCAAGGTGAAATTGTCCCATCAGTAAAGGTCATACCTGCTGAGACTTCAGTTTCATTCGTGATAGCAGAGTAGAGAGAGGCAACATGGAAAATAAATTACCAATCGCTCAAGCATTGAGCGAAGTTATGAAAGCAGTTGGCGGTATCGCTAAGAAAGATAAAAACACTTCTCAAGGATTTAATTTCCGAGGGATTGATTCAGTAGTAAATGCAGTCTCACCAGCCTTGCAAAAGTTTGGCGTGATTGTAGTTCCATCAGTTGAAGAGTACGAATATCACACAGTTGAGATAGGACGGAATCGAACAGCGATGGGACATGTAAAAGTCAAAGTTAGTTATACATTCATTGGTGCAAACGGTGATGCGATTAAAGCAACAGTTGTTGGAGAAGCGATGGATTCAGGCGATAAGGCAACAGCCAAAGCCATGTCAGTTGCTTTCCGTACAGCCCTACTTCAATCATTGGCATTACCAACCGATGAGGTAGACCCTGATGCTCATTCTTATGAACGCTCTTCCTCTGATGATGTGATGGCACCTTCAGCGGTGCTAACAAAAATTCATCAAGCGTCCAACTTAGAATCATTGGCTTTAGTTGGTCAGTACATAACTGCTAACAAAGAAAAATACAACGCAGAACTTTTAGAGCAGTTCCGTCTTAAGTTCCGTGAGCAACAGATAAAAATTAACCCACCAAAATTGGAAGAGGAATCCAATGAAGTCAAAGTCGAAGGAGTTGCTGTTTCATCCTGAACTTCCATACGCAGGGACTTCGGGACATAGTGGGACAGATACATCAAGAGAGCGAGCGCTAAGGGCAGATAGGTCAGGTAAGACTGCCCTACGCCAAGCGCAAGCCCTCAACCTTTTATCTCAAAAAAAATTGGTGGGGCTTACTTGGAAAGAGTTATCTGAGGTAACTGGACTTCACCACGGAACCGCTTCGGGTGTATTGTCCGTCCTCCATAAATCAGGACGCATTGCTCGTCTCAAAGAGACCCGTAATGGGTGCAAAGTTTATGTTGATGTTTCTTGTATTGAGGGACGATTAGTTGAAAGACAGGGGCGCAAGAAAAATTGCCCCCATTGTGGAGGAGATTTGTGAGCATCAGGTGGATTACTAAAGTTTGGGCAGACTCGCCCTATGACGGAACCAAACTTTTAATTCATCTTGCGCTCGCAGATATTTCTCATGATGATGGACGATTCTTTGCCTCTCAGTCAAATCTTGCTTCTAAGGGTAGATGCTCGGTTGAGTATGTCCGAAAGGTCATCAACGAGATGATTACCGATGGACACTTGCAAATTATTACCAAGGGTAACTCCCGAGGTAATGCAACCGTCTATCAGTTGTTATGGAAGAAACTCCCCAACTCAGTAGGGGAGGAACAAAGTTTAGGAGAGATAGAACTCCCCAACTTAGATACCCCCAACTCCCCAACTTTGGAGGTACAACTCCCCAACTCCACTCCGTACCATCCGTCCTATACATCCGTCCTATCTACAACAAAGAGTGACGAAACTGCTATCGCAATTATCGCACTCTCTGAAGCAGTAGCAAGAAAATGGTGGGAGAAACAAAGAGTTAAACCATTGGGTAAAAGTGCTTGGCACTCTTTACTAGCAATCTGCCAAGCGGCAGAGAAGCGAGGCTATACAGCCGAACAAATTGAACAGGCGTTAGATTACATAGGCACAGTTCCATCTATGAGACAGATGGACTTAGTTCTGAGGGGAGTAGGTGTAAAAACAAAACATGAGCAATCAGCAATTAGAGCCATCGAGTTATCAGAAAAACTCCGCAATGAGTCTATCTGACATAGCAGTTCTTGTCGGATTTATAGGTATCTACGATTTGAGAATTCAAGTAGATGAGTTAAAGGTTCGAGCATGGGCAGAATCTTTTGATTCAGATTTACCTTTACAAGAAGCAAAGCGAATTGTTTCTTGGCATTACGCAAACTTTGACACGGCTATTCAACCATCACACATAAACAAAGAATGGCGCCGTAGGATGTCTGATGAAAGAGAGCGGGAAAAAAGCCGTCTATTAAGTTTAGAGTTTGAGGAACGGGAAAAACAAAAAGCATCTCCTGAAGTTATTGCTAAATGGAAAAAAGAATTTCGGGGATACATGGACAGAAACAGGGTGACAGATGCTCCGTTGGAAACAGATAGCGGGACGGTGGCACCTGACCCATGAGGATGTTTCGATTTGTCGATTGGTATTACAGATGGAGATTCAAACGACGGCAAAGGTATGCCCTGCTTGCTTGGACGCCCTCGCAGACGAAAAACTCCAATGGCAATCCCTAAACTTAAAGTTGATGATGAGACTCGATTCTTAGTTCTCGCTAGAGCCTTATACAAATGTGAAAGGTGTGGCAGAGATTTTTTTGGATTTCCAGTCTCAGTTCATCATCGGCGCCCAAGAATGATGGGTGGTAGTAAAAACCAAGAACTCCATAAATCAGCGAATCTTATTGTTTTATGCGGTACTGGGACTTCAGGTTGTCATGGTTGGGTTGAATCAAATCGTGACAAGGCTAGGGAGTCGGGGTACCTAATTCAAAAGATTGAGTCGGCTGAAGAAATACCTTTTCAAGATAGCAACGGACTTTGGTGGCACTTAGATAATTTTGGTGGAAAGAGACAACTTGACATTGTTTAACCTGTACTTCACCTTTAAGATATGGATTGCTTATGTTATGCGGACGACGCTGAACAAATTATCTATCGGCTTGAGTTGGCTCAACGCCCTTGGACGACAAACGCAGAGCGCTCGGGCAATCGATGGGAGAGAGCAAAACTTACAAAGGAGTGGCGCTCGGCTTTTCAACTACTGGCTAAATATGAGAAGATACCCCCTATGGCGTGGATTAGCGTCACCGTTGAACCTCACCAAAAAGGAGGGAGGCTTCAAGATGTAGGTGCATGTAATCCAGCAGTCAAAGCGGCTATCGATGGAATTGTTGATGCAGGAGTTCTTCCTGATGACTCTTCAAAATTTCTTCGTTCGTTAATTTTTCTGCCACCACAGAACGATAGAAATTCTTTAGTGCTTTACATACGAGGAGCGAAGAAAGAGAGGAAAATATGAACTGGAGTTTAATATGGACGGTAGTTGGTTTATCCGTTGCCAGTTTTTTTATTTTGCCAATTTATATTGGTTACATAATTGCTTACAAAAAAGCAATGACAAAAATTGAATTGGAGTTCGTTGCAACAGCGAATCAGATTCACAAAAAAGCAAAATTTGATAATGCAGTCGAACGCCTGTTCGAAGAAGGAGAAGCGATATGAGTACAGTAATGCAAGCAATAGAGTTAGATGGTAGGGGACTAGATGAGGTCAAACTTCTAACCGACGCAATCCGTACCCATCAATCTCAGATTCAAGACTTAAGCAAAAGGCGCAAGCAGTTAATTCTTAGGTTACGAAAACAAAGAATCACCTACCGAGAGATTGCTGATGCTATGGGTGTATCAGAGCAGTTAATTTACAAAATTATCCGCAATGATATTGAAAGAGTTCCTGAGTACGATAGCGAAGGAAAAATAATTCGTAGACGAGGACGACCAGCGAAACAATTAGCCTAATGAAGTTTATAGAACTTTTTGCAGGTATTGGAGCCTTTCGACTTGGACTTGAAAGAACAGGTCATGAGTTTGTTTGGGCTAACGAGTGGTTAGAGAGACCTAGGAGTATTTATGCACGAAACTTCGGACACCAACCTGACGGACGAGATATTAGAGATGTTTCCGCTGGAGAACTTCCTAATGCCGACCTCCTCGTTGGAGGATTCCCTTGTGCGACTTTTTCAGTTGCAGGAAAGCGAACAGGATTCTCTTTGGATGACACCCGAGGGACACTCGCTTTTGAAATGTTTAGACTTGCTCACGAAAAATCAATACCGTATATCCTCTTTGAGAATGTCAAAGGACTCCTCAATCACGACGGAGGAAGAACATTCGAAATCATCCTCGAAGTCTTGGATGGCTTGGGGTATGACTGTCAATGGGAATTGCTTGACAGCCAAAATTTCGGCGTCCCGCAACACCGAGAAAGGGTATTCCTTATCGGACATCTTAGAGGAAACCCCCGACCAAAAGTATTTCCTATCGGGAGAGCAAGTCGAAGCGATGATGAAACGAACTCGCAAGAACGAAAAGGAAGGGAGGGGTTTTTCTCCGACATTTCTCCGACCCTTGACGCCCACTATTACAAAGGGGGAAACTCCCGACAATATGTAGTTCAAGCAGAAAGTCGCAGAGATAAAGAAATGCGAACTTACACAAACGGAATTGTTCCGACAGTAACCGCACAATGGGGGACAGGCGGAGGAAATGTTCCATACATCAAACCAGTTCTTGATGTAGCAAGAGTAAACAAATCACCAAACGGGCGCTTGATTAAAGATGATGGCGACCCGATGTACACAATAACAGCGCAAGACCGTCACGGAGTTCAAATTGGGGATGAGGATGGCTTTGCGATTAGAAAACTAACTCCCTTAGAGTGCGAGCGCTTACAAGGATTACCCGATGGATGGACGGAGTTCTACGAAGATGGACGAAGAGTTTCAGATTCCGAAAGATATGAACGATGCGGAAGGACAATCACTATCTCAGTCGTGGAAGCGATTGGTAGAAAACTTAATGACTTCTACTGAGCCATTTTCTTTTGACACTATAAAAAACTTTGATGAGCATATTGCTCAATCAATTCCTAACTACCACACGCTGACTGAGGCAATCTGTGACCTGAGTACATACTTTATGACCGAAGATACTCAAGTGCTTGACCTTGGTTGTTCTACTGGAAAACTTTTAGAAAAAATTCCTCATCGTGGTAGGAAAGTTGGAATTGATATAGCCGATAATCTTTTGCCTGAGTCTCATGATGAAACTCTCTACCTACGCAAAGACCTTCGAGCCATAGATAATTTTGGTAAGTCCAGTTTGATTCTTTCAATCTTCACTCTTCAGTTCATTCCTTACGAAGACCGACCAAGCATCCTAAGCAACATCTATGAATCTCTAGTTGAGGGTGGGGCTTTTATATGGGCGGAGAAGGTGCGTGAGGAGGAAGGGGAACTTGAACAGGCAATCAATGGAGCCTTCTTTGATTTCAAGCGTAAGGCTTTTACCCCTGAGCAGATATTAAATAAAGAACGAGATTTAAGACCAATCATGAAAGTCAATTCATCAGTTAGAAATCAGATATTGGCTGATAACGCTGGCTTTGCAGTTGGCACTATGTTTTGGAAATTCTATAACTTCGAGGCTTGGCTATTTGTGAAATGAGGAAAAAATGATTCTACACAAACACCTTTTAGTTAATGCCAAAGTTTCTTGGGCTATGTACTCAGAGCAAGACGCTATTGAGTTCCTTGAAAACTTGGTTAAATCTATCAACATGAAAATAATTAAAGGACCCTTTGCTTCTTATGTATCTGTTGAAGGTAATCGAGGAATGACCGCAATGGTAATGATTGAGACGAGCCATATCGCTTTTCATATATGGGATGAGCAATGCCCCGCCTTACTGCAATTTGATTTATACACCTGTGGCTATCTTGATTTAGAGCCTGTACTAAATATGATTAAGAGCGCCTTTCAAGTTGAATCTTTAGAATATCAGTTGTTTGATAGAAAAGATGGCTTTGTACTTGAAGCGCAAGGGTCAAGATGAAAGCCAAGATTAAGGTGGGTCAAGTTGCTTCAGTTGCCATTTCATCCCTTGAGGCGTATCCGACGAATCCTCGTCGTGGCGATATTGAAGCGATTGCTCAATCTCTCAAAGCCCATGGACAGTACAGACCGATTGTTGTTCAGTATGGTTCGAATTTTATCTTGGCGGGAAACCACACCTACAAAGCGGCAAAGAAACTTGGCTGGAAAAAAATCAAGATAACTTATGTTGAGGTAGATGAAGAGAGCGCTCGCAAGATTGTCTTGGCTGATAACCGTTTAACCGACCTTGCAACCTATAACGAACCTCTATTGAAATCTTTACTCTCAGCCTTGCCTGAGTTGGAAGGAACAGGATTCACTAAAGCCGAGGTTGAGATTTTAGATAGGTTGAGCAAAGGCGAGGACAAAACTAGCGTCGGAGATTCTAAGTCTTTACCGAGTGACCCCGAAGTAAAGGTTAGCGCTTGGAAGTTTACAGTTGAGATGGATGCCTATAAAGCATGGAAAGAACAACTCTATGCCGAGGCACCGACAAAACAAAAAGCCATCCGAGCCATCAAAGACAGATTAGGACTACCTGAACGAAAGCCAGTTAAACCTGAACCCGAGGGTGAGCGTTCTAAGATTAAGGTCAGCGATGTTGAGACAGTTGGCATCAACGAGATTAAAGTCCATCCATTAAACCCGAGAGAGGGCGACATAGGTTCAATCATTCAGTCCCTTGAGGTAATGGGTCAATATCGACCTATCGTGGTCAATAAAACTACTAAACATATTCTTTCAGGAAATCACACATATCAAAGCGCTGTTCAACTAGGATGGGAAAAGATTGCAGTTCATTGGGTGGAAGTTGATGATGTTGAGGAAATTAAAATTCTTATCGTCGATAACCGAACCTCTGACCTTGCAACTTATGACCCACAGGAATTAAATAAACTTCTGACGACAACGGGCTTGCGGGGAACAGGCTTTAGTCCCGAAGAGGTTGCCGAAATCTTGAGTGGTGGGAAATCCAAGCCTGGGCATATTCCTGTGGGTCGTACAACAATTCGGGTAGGCGAACATACTATGAGAGTTCACACCGAAGATTTGAATGAATGGGCTAACACCATTAACGGCTGGAAAGATATTGCTGAGTTATTATTTATACCCATTGAGGCTTGTAGAACTGAGGAGGAGTAATGCCACAATTATGTAAGGGATGTAATAAAGTTACCAAAATTAAAGGCAAAATGTGTGGGAAAGACCCTATCCATGAATGTATGGAGTGTGGATATAGAGAACATGCGTAATCTATTATCTTGTATTAGTTGTAAGGTTCGAGTCAAAAAAAGGGTTACCTATCTATACGAACCTGAACAAAATGGCTACCTTTGTAAGAAATGTTGGCTTGTCAAATACGATTCAAAACCAACTGAGGTAGAATAATCGCATGAGACTTATAGTTAAATTTGAACGAGAGAAGAAGGAACGAGATTCTATCGATACCTCATGCTTCCATTGTGGGCGCTCTTTCACCGTACATAAAAAAAATTTAAGGGCAGTTAATTTTTGTTCCAGTTGTAAATAGGAGTTTGAGTGGAAAAGGTAGTAGCAAAAAAGAAACCCGCTAAACCCAAGGGGCGACCCCAAGGGACGACGGTTCTTCTTGATGAGACTAAGCGAGAAGAGTTACTAAACCTTATTGTCCTTGGGCTACCAGTAAATAAGGCAGTTGCCATGGTGAACATTGCTGAGTCCACTTTCTATAACTGGATGAGCCGTGGAATGGTGGAACGGGATAGGCTGACAACGATTCCTGATGCCAAACCTAAACCCGAGGAG
>Ga0172373_10006968_pt1 | contig 14852 bp, 16 predicted proteins | sample Lak10m_2_FD_114546 | JGI IMG/M metagenome (GOLD analysis project Ga0172373, IMG submission 114546) | Freshwater microbial communities from Kabuno Bay, South-Kivu, Congo - kab_092012_10m | ecosystem: Environmental > Aquatic > Freshwater > Lake | place: Democratic Republic of the Congo... | reverse complement strand
TGCTGATTGCTGATGAACCGACCTCGGAATTGGATGTGTTCGAAGCGCGGCGCTTGATTGCGCTGTTCGTGGAAATGAACCGGCTTGGCACCGCAATAGTGGTGGCAACGCATTCCGAGGATTTGCCGGCGCGTCACCCGGCGCGCGTGATCACCTTGGCAGAAGGCCGCGTCATTGATGCGCCGTGACGCAGGCGGCAGGGCGGACCCGATTGGCCTGCGCGGCGCGTTGGCGGATCGGCTGCTGGTGGCGCTGATTGCCGCCATGGCGCTATTCGCGACCTGCGCGCTGGCGGGGCATGAGGCGGTCAGCCAACTCGCCAAGCGCTGGCAGCAAGGCGCGAATGCCGCCGTGACGGTGCAAATCCCAAACCCAACACCCGCCCGCATGGAAGCGGCGCTGGAGGTGCTGCGCGCCCTGCCGGCGGTGCGTGAGGCTCAGGCGGTGGACCCCGGCCGCATGGCGGAATTGCTGCGCCCTTGGCTCGGGGATGTCGCAGGGCTGCCGCTGCCCGGCGTGATTGAATTGCGCCTGGCCGATCTGGCCGCCGACCCGGTGTTGATTGGCGATAGGGTGGCGGAAGCCGTGCCGGGGGCGGTGACGGAAGCACATGGGGTGTTTGTTGCGCGGCTTGCTGCCGTGGCGCGCGCTCTGTCCGCCGCTGCCTTGGCGGCGCTGCTGCTGGTGGCGGTTGTCGGGGCTTCGGTGGTGGTGTTGGCAGTGCGCGCGGGCATCGCGGCGCGGCGCGATTCGGTGATGGTGCTGCATATGCTGGGCGCGGCGGATCGGGATATTGCCGGGCGTTTCGCGCGTCGCACCGCCTGGCTTGCCGTGCTGGGGGCGATTCTGGGCGTAGCTTTGGCAGCGGCCTTGCTGTGGGGCCTATCACAGCTTGCCGGTCCCATGCTGCCCGAGATCACCCGGCAGGACCTGCCATGGCTTGCCCTTGCCGCCATCCCGGCCAGCGCCGCGCTGATTGCCTGGGGTGCCACCATGGCGAGCATCCTATTGTGGTTGCGGCGGCTGCCATGAAACTGCGGCGGCTTTCGTTGCTGGCCTTGGCGCTGCTGCTGCTTTGGCTTGGCGGCTTCATCTGGTTCCTGCGTACGGTGCAGGAAACGGCCGCCGATGTTGGTGCGGCGGACGCCATTGTGGTGCTGACCGGCGGGACTGAGCGTGTCGAGACCGGCTTTCGTCTGCTGGAAGAAGGCGCGGCGCCGCGGCTATTTGTCTCGGGCGTGCATCCGGAGTCGCGCTTGGCGGATCTGGCGCGCGGTGCAGGGGTGGATCCCGCGAAGCTTACTGGCCGGGTAGAGCTTGGCCATGCGGCAGCCTCCACGCGTGGCAATGCGGTGGAAATCGCGGCCTGGGCGAAACAGCGTAATGTTGCATCCATCCGGCTGGTGACAGCGGGCTATCACATGCCGCGCGCACGGGCGGAATTGCGCCGCGCCATGCCTGGCTTGCAGGTGCAGGCGCATCCCGTGACACCGGCCCGGCTGCGTGCCGATGGCGCCTTTTGGCAGCCGCGCAATTGGGGCCTTTTGCTTGGTGAATACATGAAATTCCTCGGCGCTGAGCTTGGGCTATCGGCCTTCTTTGGTGGAAGACGCGCATGATCTGGCTGCGTTCGCTTATTTTCAACACGCTGTTCATGACCGTCACGGCGTTTTGCGCCGTGATCGCGATGGCCTTCTTGCCTTTCCATCCGCGCCATATGCGCCGCTTTATTCAGCTTTGGGCGCGCCTCATCATCTGGCTGCTGCGCATCATCTGCAATATTCGCGTTGAAGTGACCGGTCTGGAACACATCGCGCCTGGGCCTGCGATCATCGCATCAAAACATCAATCCGCCTTTGATACCTTTGTCTGGCCCGCCCTGATTGAACAACCAAGCTATGTCCTGAAACGCGAATTGCTCGACCTGCCCTTTTGGGGCCGTGCGGCACGCCATAGCGGTGCGGTGGCGGTGGATCGGGATGGTGGCGGGGCGGCGCTCCGCGCCATGGTGCGCGATGCGAAGCGCGTGCTGGATGAAGGGCGACCTTTGGTGATTTTTCCGGAGGGCACGCGGTCTGCGCCAGGCGAAAAACTACCCTATCTGCCGGGCGTGGCCGCGCTGGTCATGGGCAGTGGGGTGCCCTGCTACCCGGTTGCGACTAATAGCGGGCAGCATTGGGGCAGGCGGGCATTCCACAAAAAGCCAGGGGTGATTGCCATTTCCATCCTACCCGCCCTGCCGGCGGGGCTGGCGCGCAAGCCGCTGATGGAGGCGATGGAAACGCAGATCGAGGCCGAGACCGCGCGGCTGATGGCGCAATAGTAGCGCAAAAAGAAAAGGGCGGTCCGAACCGCCCCTTTTTCATCGCCGATAGAATTGCCCGGCGTCAGACCAGGAAAATCGCCATCAGCGCCAGCACCACAATAATCGCGCCGGTGGACCAGGTGACGAAGCGGGTGAAATCTTCCCAACCCCCACGACGATCCGCGAGGATATCGGAGGAGGTCACTTCGACGAAGTCATAATGTTCTTTCTCAGCCATGGCTTTCCCCAACGCTCAAACCCTAGATCACTGTGTAGAAAGCAACGCCGTGCGGGGCAAGGGGTTCAGCAGCGAATCACGCGCAGATTCCACTGACGTGATGACTGCGCGCCCCGCTTCCAACCGCACGCGCCCCGCCGCCAGCCAGGAAAGTGCGGCGGGATAGAGCTTATGTTCTTCGGCCAGCACGCGGGCGGCTAGGCTTGCTTCCGTATCCTCAGGCAAAACCGGTACGGCGGCCTGGGCCAGGATCGGTCCCTCATCCACCCCAGCGGTCACCAGATGCACGGTGCAGCCATGGAGCCTGACACCAGCGGCCAAGGCCCGCGCATGGGTATCGAGCCCCGGAAAGGCCGGCAGCAGGGAGGGGTGGATATTGATCAGCCGCCCTTCCCAGCGGCGGACGAAAACAGGCGTCAGCACGCGCATGAAGCCGGCCAGTGCAATGATTTCAACGCCATGCCGAGACAATTCGGCTTCCATCGCCGCTTCAAACCCAGCGCGATCACCCTTGAAGGCGCGGCTTTCCACCACAGCGGTGGGCACCCCGCGCGCTTTGGCGACCTCAAGCCCTGCCGCATCGGCGCGGTTGGACAGCACCAGCACCGGTTCCGCCGGGTAATCCGGCCCGGCAGCCGCCAGAATCGCCGCCATATTGGACCCGCGCCCGGATATCAGCAGGGCGAGTCTTCTCCGCTTCATGCGCGCGGCCAGGCCTGAGGCAGGTTCTGGATATGAATGCCCGCTGGCCCGCTGGAGGCTTCCAGATGGCCAATGCGGAAGGGCGCTTCGCCAGCTTCGGTCAGCATACGCGTGGCGGCCTCAACCCCAGCTTCAGGCACCGCCAGCACCATGCCGAGCCCGCAATTGAACACGCGCAGCATTTCATCGGCGCTGACATTGCCCGCCTCGGCCAGGAAGGCGAAGACCGGCGGCACGGGCCAGCTGCCGGCTTCCAGCACTGCCGTCACACCCGCTGGCAGCACGCGCGGCAGATTGCCCGGCAGCCCGCCGCCGGTGATATGCGCCGCCGCATGCAAAAGCCCGGCGCGATGCAGGGCGAGCAGCGGCTTCACATAAATGCGCGTCGGCGCCAGCAGGGCCTCACCAAGCTTCTGGCCGGGCGCGAAGGGCGCGGCATCAGCCAGCGTCAAGCCACGCGCGGCCAAGACGCGCCGCACCAGGGAAAAACCGTTGGAATGCACGCCCGAAGACCCAAGGCCGATCAGCACATCGCCCGCCGCAACGCCTGACGGCAGCAGCCGCCCGCGTTCGGCAGCGCCCACGGAAAACCCGGCCAGATCATAATCATCCGCGGCATACATCCCCGGCATTTCAGCCGTTTCGCCGCCCACCAGGGCACAACCCGCCTGCCGGCAGCCTTCAGCAATACCCGCAATCACCGCCCGCGCCTGAGTGAGCTGGAGCTTGCCGGTCGCGAAATAATCAAGGAAAAACAGTGGCTCAGCGCCCTGCACCACCAGATCATTCACGCACATCGCCACCAGATCAATGCCGACCGTATCGTGAATGCCCGCTTCAATCGCGACCCGCAGCTTGGTGCCAACCCCATCGGTGGAGGAGACCAGCACAGGGTCGGTGAAACCCGCTGCCTTGGGGTCAAACAAGGCGCCAAAACCGCCCAAGCCCCCCATGACGCCAGACCGGTTCGTGGCACGCGCCAGGGGCTTGATGGCTTCAACCAGGGCGTCGCCGGCCTCAATATCCACGCCCGCATCGCGGTAGGTGGGGTGTTCGGGATTGGAACTGGTCAGGGCGACCTCCGATTTGATACAATGCCCCCGTGCTATAGCGTGGGAAAACGCGAAGGGAAGGCTTTGATGACAAAACGCCACGCTGGGCGAATGGCCGGAAGGAAACATGTGGCGGCGGCTTGCGCAAGCTTCTGGCTGTGCTTGGCTGCCCTACCGGCCTTGGCGCAATTCAGCGATATGGGCGCGCTGACGCAGCGCAATGTGGTGGCGGAAGCAACCGCGGAAAATGGCGTCGTGGCGCAGGAACGCGCCTTTGCCGCCGGGCGCCGCAGCGCCTGGGATCGCATTCAGGGCATGGTGAATGCACCGCGCCGCCCAACCGATGCGGAGCTTGATCGCATGGTGCGTTCCATTGTGATTGAACAGGAAACCACTGGCCCGCAGCGTTATAGCGGGCGGCTGACCATCCAATTCGATGCTGATGCCGTGCAAAGCTTCGCCGAGGGGGCCGAGGTGCGCGCCGCAACGCTGCCTTCCGGCACTGCGAGCGAATCGCCAATCAGCAATACGCCCGCCACGCCCGTGTTGGCTTCTGTGGAAGCGACGGCGCGTTATGCGTCACTCAATGAATGGCTGGAAATTCGCCGCCGCGTGGTCGCTGCTGGCGCCAGGCTTGATGTCATGGCGATCACGATAGACCGCGCGCATTTGAATATCGGGCTGCGTATTCCCCTTGGCATGGCGCCGGAGACTTTTGGCCAGCATGGCTTGCAACTGATGCGCGGGTCTGGCGCCCAGAATGATCAATGGCGGCTTGGCCTTGCCGGACGGTCCTGATCCTCGCCGAGTTTCGCCTACGCCGCCGATGGTGGCGGGGGCTGGGCTTTTCACCCTGCCCAATTTGATCACGCTTGGGCGGCTTTGCGCCGTGCCGGCGGCGATCTGGCTGATGTTGCAGCATCGGCTTGATCTGGCCTTTCTGGTTTTCATCGGTGCGGGGATTTCGGACGCGCTGGATGGTTGGATTGCGCGCGCCTGGAATGCGCGGTCCCAGCTTGGCGCGGTGCTTGATCCGATCGCGGATAAGGCATTGCTGGTTTCGGTTTATGTTACACTCGCAGCGATTGGTGTGCTGCCGGATTGGCTTGCGATTCTGGTGGTGTTTCGCGATTTGCTGATTGTGGGTGGCGTGCTTGTGTTGTGGGCCGTGGGGCTGCCGCCACGCATCAAACCGATTTTCATTTCCAAGGCGAATACGGCAGCGCAGATCGTGCTCGCCGCCTTGGTGCTGCTGCTGGCGGGCTTTGGTTTCAGCGCGCCCGTCTTGCTTGAAGTGATGATATGGGTGGTGGCGGCCACTACCTTTGCATCTGGCGCAGCTTATGTGGCACAGGCGGCGCGGCGCACCGCCGGCTGGAACGCATGAGCGACCAGCGCCCGCCCATCACCGCGCGACCGGTGATCGCGCCACCAAACGGGCCGCGCACCGCAACGCGCGGACAACGCTGGGCGCTGCTTCTGGGCTGCGGCATTGCGCTGATCTTCTGCCTTTGGCTGTTTCAGGGCATTCTGACGCCCTTCGTATTGGCCGCGACCATTGCGTATTTTCTCGATCCGCTGGCAACACGCCTTGCGCGGCTTGGGCTGCCGCGCGGCATTGGTGCTTTTCTATTGGTGACGGTACTCGCTGCCGTTACCTTGGTGGCGCTGCTTCTGCTTTATCCGCTGATATTGGCGCAAATTGGCGTGCTGGTGCAGCGCTTGCCGGTTTATATCGCGGGCGTTGGGCAGGCCTTGCGCGATTTACTGTTGAAGCTTGAAGAAACGCTTGGGCCGGACATGCTTGATCAGCGCTTGCGCGAATTGGCGATCAATCAGGCAGCGTCCATGCTGTCCTGGTTGGGCAGCGCCGCGACGCGGCTGATTGGCGGTGGCTTTGCGTTGTTCAGCGTTTTCACCTTTGTTGTTGTGACACCCGTTGTCGCGTTTTACCTGCTGCGCGATTGGCCCGATATGCTGACGCGGATTGAAAGCTGGTTGCCGCGCCGCAGTGCCAATGTCATCCGGCAGATCGCGCGCGATACGGACCGCGTGCTTTCCGCCTGGCTGCGCGGGCAATTGCTGTGTTGTCTCGGGCTTGGGATTTTCTATGCCTTTGCCTTGCATTTCGCGGGGCTGGAGCTTGGCATCACCATTGGCATCATGTCGGGCTTCCTGACCTTCATTCCCTATGTCGGTTCCATGACCGGCTTTGCCATCGCCGTGCTGCTGGCCATCGGGCAATTTGGTTCCTGGCAGGAAGTGATGGTGATTGTCGCGATTTTCGTGATTGGTCAGGGGATCGAAGGCTATGTCATCTACCCCTATCTGCTCGGCAATCGCGTGGAATTGCATGCGGTTTGGGTGATCTTCGCACTCTTTGCCGGTGGTGTTGCTTTCGGGTTTCTCGGCGTACTGCTTGCAGTGCCAATGGCAGCCGCGATTGGTGTGGTGACGCGCTATTGGCTGAGGCGCTATCTGGAAAGCCCGCTTTACCTTGACCCGCCACGGACCGGGCAATGATGCGCCAATTGGCCCTGCCGCTGCCCGTTGCGGCATCCTTTGACGCGCATGATGTGATTGCGGATGCCAGCAATGAAGCCGCGCGAAGCTGGCTCGCCAAGCCGGAAGCCTGGCCGCTTGGGCGGTTGGCACTGTTCGGCGCGGCGGGACATGGCAAGACACATCTGGCGCGTGCGGCAGCAGCGCGTTTTGGCTGGCGCTGGCTGGATGGCATGGGCTTGCGCGGCCTGCCCGCACCCGCGCCGCAAGGCAGTGTGATTGATGATGCGGATTGCGTGGCGGATGAGGCAACGCTTCTGCACCTGATCAACCTTTGCGCCGAACGGGGTGAAACGCTTTTGCTGATTGGCCGTGAAGCGCCGGCGCGTTGGCCCGTGCGGCTGCCGGATTTGGCGAGCCGGCTGCGTGCAACCCAGGCGGTTGGCATCGGCGCGGCATCTGATGCGATGCTGTCTGCCTTGCTCAGCAAATTCTTCGCCGATCGGCAATTGCGCGTGCAGCCCGATGTGCAGGCCTGGCTGCTCACGCGCCTGCCGCGCGATGCGGCGAGCCTGGCCGAGGCGGTGGCGCGGCTGGATCATGCGGCGCTTGGCATAGGTGGGCGCATCACCCGCCCGCTGGCGCGGCTTGCGCTCGGCGTTTGGCTGGAAGGCCAGGGCGTTTGTGATGATTCGGAGACAGCGGGGCGCCTCCCCTCGCCTTCTGCCCTGCCTCTGTTATAGGGTGCGGCATGAGCGACATCATGCCCGATATCGAAGCCTTCCCGCTGGCGGAAAGCCCTGCGCGCTTCAGCAATCGGGAGCTTTCCTGGCTCGCCTTCAATCAACGCGTCTTGGAAGAAGCCGGCAATCCGCGCCATCCGCTGTTGGAACGGCTGCGCTTTGTGGCGATTTCCGCGAATAACCTCGATGAATTCTATTCCGTGCGCGTGGCGGGCCTGGTTGGGCAGGATCGCGCCGGCGTGCCCACACCTTCGCCTGATGGGCTGACACCATCGCAGCAGCTTGCCGCCATTCATGAACGCGCGCGCGCGCTGATTGATGGCCAGCAGCACGCTTGGCAGGATTTGCGTACCAAGCTGCGTGAAGCGCATCTGATGGTGGTGGATCGGCCCGATTTGACCGATGCCGATAAGCATTGGCTGGAAGAATGGTTCATGGACCGTGTCTTCCCGGTGCTGACACCGCTGGCCGTGGACCCGGCGCATCCCTTTCCCTTCATTGCCAATCTGGCGCTTTGCCTGGTCTTCAAACTGGTGCGTGAGGAAGATGGCGGCACCATGCGCGCGCTGCTACCGCTGCCGCCGCAGGTAGAGCGCTTCATTCGCCTGCCGTCGCGCCGCGGTGCGGGGGCCATGCGCTTCGTGCTGCTGGAAGATGTGATCCTGCTGTTCCTGGATCGGTTGTTTCCGGGCTTCATCATGGCGGAAAGCGGCTTGTTTCGCCTGATCCGCGACACCGATGTGGAATTTGAGGAAGAAGCTGAAGATCTTGTGCGTTCCTATGAAAGCGCCTTGAAACGGCGCCGGCGTGGCCGCGCCATTCGGCTTTCTGTCACCGCCAATACGCCGCCCGATATTCTGGATTTTGTCGCCGAGGAATTGGATGCGCCGCGGTCTGAGGTTTTCGTGGTGGATGGGCTGCTTGGTCTTTCCGATCTGACGCAGCTGGTGGTGGATGATCGGCCTGATTTGTTGTTCACGCCCTATACGCCGCGCTTTCCCGAACGCATCCTTGATTTCGGCGGTGATTGCTTTGCCGCTATTCGCGCCAAGGATATTGTGGTGCATCACCCCTATGAAAGCTTCGATGTGGTGGTGCAATTTCTGCGCCAAGCCGCGCGTGATCCGAATGTGATCGCGATCAAGCAAACGCTCTATCGCACCACGCGCGACAGCCCGATTGCCAAGGCTTTGATTGAAGCCGCTGAGGCCGGCAAAAGTGTGACCGGCATTGTCGAATTGAAGGCGCGTTTTGATGAGGAACGCAACATTGCCTTGGCGCGCGAATTGGAAGCGGCCGGCGTTCAAACAGTGTATGGCTTTGTCGAACTCAAGACGCATGCCAAGGTGAGTTTGGTCGTGCGGCGCGAAGGCCAGCAATTGCGATCCTATGCGCATTTCGGTACCGGCAATTACCACCCGGTCACCGCGCGCATTTATACGGATCTTTCCTATTTCACCGCCGATCCGGCGCTGACACGTGATGCCGCCAAGCTGTTCAATTACATGACCGGCTATGCGCGGCCCGAGACGATGGAAAAGCTCGCCTTCTCGCCACTCACGACGCGCCCGATCTTGCTCGCGATGATCCGTCAGGAAATCGCCTTTGCGAAGGAAGGCAAGCCAGCCGCGATTTGGATCAAAATGAATTCGCTGGTGGATGAAACGCTGATTGATGCGCTGTATGAGGCCTCAAAGGCCGGTGTGAGGGTGGATGCAATTGTGCGCGGCATTTGCTGCCTGCGCCCCGGTGTTGCGGGCCTCTCCGAGAATATTCGCGTGAAATCCATTGTTGGACGGTTCTTGGAACATTCGCGTGTTTATGTTTTTGGCAATGGGCATCGGCTGCCATCGCGCCGCGCCAAGGTTTATATCTCATCGGCCGATTGGATGGCGCGCAATATGGATTGGCGCGTGGAAACCATGATGCCGGTGGAAAATGCGACGGTGCATGCGCAGGTGCTGGATCAGATCATGGTCGTCAATCTGAAGGATACGCTGCAAAGCTGGCAGCTTGGTCCTGATGGCCACTGGGCGCGGATCGAGGCACCAGAGAATGGCGTCTCCGTGCATGAATATTTCATGACCAACCCATCGCTTTCCGGGCGCGGCAGTGCGCTGGCACGTGCGCCGCGCCGTCAGCGGCAAGATCGTGTGAAGCAGGATTGATGGACGGCGCGGACCTTAAGGCGCAAACGGGCGCGATGAATACTGCCACGCGCTGCGGCGTCGTGGATTTGGGGTCCAATTCCGTGCGCCTCGTGGTGTTTGAAGGGCGCGGGCGCAATCCTGTAGCCATCTTCAATGAAAAGGCGGTGCTCGGGCTTGGCCGTGGGCTGCATGATACGGGGCAGCTCAATGCCGATGCTATCGCGCAGGCGCTGACGATCATGCAGCGCTATTATGCGGTCGCGTGCGCCATGGGGGCTGCGCCGATTGAGGTTTTGGCCACGGCTGCGGTGCGTGATGCCTCCAATGGCGCGGCCTTTGTCACGGCACTCGGCGACAAGCTGCCCGGCGTGCCGATCCATATCCTAACGGGCGATGAGGAAGCGCGACTTTCCGCTGATGGCGTATTGCTGGGCTTTCCTGGCGCCGATGGGCTGCTGGGCGATATTGGTGGCGGTTCACTGGAATTGGTGGAACTTGGCCAAGGCGCGCAGGGCAAGACCGGCAGCCTGCCGATTGGCACCATTCGCCTTGCGGATCGCGCGAAGGGCGATATCGGCAAGGCGCGTGCAATTGTCACGGCAGAATTGGCGCGCATGCCCTGGGTGCACAGCGCAGCCGGGCGGGATTTATATTTGGTGGGCGGGGCCTGGCGCGCTATGGCGCGCATGCATATGGCGCAAACCGGCTATCCGCTTTCGATCGTGCATCATTACGCGCTGACGCGCGACGAAGCGCGTGATCTTTCCGGTGTGCTGATGGCCGCGACGCGGCGCACCTTGGAACGTATGCCTGGCGCATCAAGCAAGCGCCTGGCGGATCTGCCCTTTGCCGCGCTGGTCTTGCGCCGCCTGCTCCGCGCAAGCGGTGCGCGGCGTGTGATCTTCAGCGCCAATGGTCTGCGCGAAGGTTGGTATGCGCGCCTGCTTGATGCTGCTGAACGCAAGCGCGATCCGCTGCTGGCCGCCGCCCATGAAATGGCACAGCGCTTCGGGCGGGACCAGACCATGCCGCCGGCGCTTTTCACCTGGACCGCGCCATTGTTTGAGGATGAAACGCCGCTTGCGCTTGGCTTGCGCGAAGCGGCCTGTTGGGTGAGCGATATCGGCAGCCATGATCATCCGGATTATCGCGCCGAACACGCGTTTTTCCGTGTGCTGCGCCAGCCCGGCGTTGGCTTTGATCATCATGGCCGCGCTTTCCTCGCGCTCGCGGCGGCCCTTCGGTATGAGGCGGAGGCTGACGCGCCTTTCCTTCCTTCAGCGCGCCTATTGTTGGATGTCGGCACGCTGCGGCGGGCAGAGATTTTGGGCGCGGCATTTCGCCTGGCCTATACGCTTTCGGGCGGCACGCCAGTCTTGCTTGCCGGCACGTCTTTGGAACGTCGCGGTGGGCGGCTGATCCTGCGGCTTGTTGAAGGCAGCGGCGTTTTCGCGGGCGAAAGTGTATTGCGGCGGCTGGAAACCTTAGCCGCCGCGCTTGGGCTTGAAGCAAGCGTGCAGGTAATCGGCCGCGGTTAAGGCTCAGTATCTTTGGCTTGCAAATGCCCCGGTAACGCTCCGCGGCAGTGCTCCATTCAGATGCGCCGTGGCGGCGCGGGCCTTGCGGAAAATGTCGGCGAGGGGCGCCGGGCCGCTGCCATTTGGCCAGCGCGCAAGACATCCTGTTCAGGTGCACGTTTCTGCAGACGCGTCCACAGCGCTTCATCACGGCCATAGAAATCCGGGCGAATCTCCACGTCACGCCCCGGGGCGGCCAGCGCCGTATGATACAGCAGAAAAACCGGCATTGGTTCGGGCAGTGATTTCCGTACCGTATCACCGGTTGCGACTTTCTTCTGGATAAGCTCCATCGGCTCATCCATCAGCAATGACGCCAATTCCAGCGGGTTCTGCACACGAATGCAGCCATTGCTGAGACGCCGATTGTCGCGACCGAAGGCTTCCTTGTCTGGCGTATCATGCAGATAAACATCGAAGCGGTTCGGCATTTCGAACATTACGGCACCAAGCCCGGCTTGCGGTCCTGGCGCTTGCCGAGCGTCGCCATTCGGCAGCAGCGTGATCTTGTTCTTCACAAGATAAAGCGGATCCTGCTTGAGCAGCGGGCGGATATCCGCCTCCACAATGTCATGCGGAATGATCCAGGGCGGGTTGAACAACGCGGATTCGATCACGGTGCTCAATTCCGGGCTTTGCTTGCGATCTGTTGGATCTCCAACAACAACGCGCGTCACAAAGACGGGCCGATCGTCGCGATACAGCACAAGTTGCTGATCGGGCACATTTACCCAGACGCGATCCGCCGGCAATTCGCGTGGCAGCCAGCGCTGGCGTTCCAGATTGGCCTCAATCACGCGCAGCCGACTGACCCGATTGCGGTCGGGCCGCAAAGCCGTGCGATGGCGCTGCAGCGCCTCACGCAGCGCCTGATAGGCCGGGGTTTGCGGCGCCAGCGCTTCAATGGCTGCCACGGGATCAGTATCATCCAGCGCTTTATGCAGCACTTCCGTCACATCAACCGGCTCGGCCTTGATGGCTTCCCGATCTTTGCGCCGGCTAGGCGGCAAAGCACCAAAGGCGAGCGCCTCGGCATAGGTCAGCACGGCATGGGTCAGCAGCAAATCGCGACGGTCAGGCGGAAACGCCTCCATCCGTCGCAGCAGATCGGCCTGGAATAATTCAGGGTCCAGCCCGTGATCTCGCGCGCGCAGCACCAAGGCCTTGAAGGCCCTGGCCTCGGCCTCGCGCGTGGTCCAGACCGGTTCAAAATCTCGGCGCGCATAAAAGCGCCGCAACAGCGGACCATCCAGCGTTTCGCCAGCCACCACGGGCGGCGGTTCTTCCGTCGCGTCCTGCGGCTCAGGCTCCCGCACCGCGACTGGCTCAAGCGAATCGCCCTCGGACGCTGCACACCCAACCAGCGCCAATATGCCCGCAAGGCCCGCAGCACCCCGCAAGAGGCTGGCGCGACGCGACATCAGGGCGGTTGGTGGCTCAACCAGCCCTTTGGATTCCAATTCTGGCCTGTCCCAAGACCGTTTCAACCGTCCAACTCCTGAAACTTCACATTCCCTGCAAGAAAAGGGTTTGACAACTCGCGAATATTTGATTCTTATGTGGCTCGTTTCCTAGTCTCTAGCAACCTGGATGTGCAACATGAACACCGATCCCAAAGAAATGACCCGCAAGGCGCTGCTCCGCAAGGCTGCCGCTGTCGCTATCCTGGCCCCGGCTGCCCTGCTCGCTGCCTGCGCCTCTGAGCCCGCTCCGGCGCCGGCTCCGGCCCCCGCGCCGGCCCCGGCCCCGCGCGCTCGCGGCTGATTTGACGTACCCTTTGGCGGTGCTGCGGCGCCGCCTTCGGGTTTTGTCATTGCCGCTTTTCTGGGCGGTCCAGCTATATGACCCCGTTGCGCGTCATGCGCTTCGGGGCTTTCTCGTTGGTGGTGCATACCCTCACACCCGCTGGGATGCAGCGCACAGGCCCGGGGCGTAAAAGTCTAACGCGCCAACCCGGCTTCCAGTAACGCCTGCAACATCATGACCGCTGCCGCGATTTTTGGAGATTTGGTTGCCGCTTGGCTTTTTGGCTTTTCGGCGCTGATCAGCATTATCAACCCGCCCGCCGGCGCGCTGATCTTCCATGGCATGACGCGTTGGCTGACCGAACAGGAACGCGCGCGGCTCGCGCGGTCCATCGCCATCAATAGCTTCATTGTGCTGCTCGCAGCACTTTTCCTCGGCACGCCGATCCTGGGCTTTTTTGGTATTTCCCTGGAAGCGCTCAGGATCGCGGGCGGGCTTACGGTCGCGGTGGCCGGCTGGCAAATGCTGAATGAGGAAGACGACAATCAGCGCCGCGAAGCAAAGGCCCCCGCTGCCCTGGACACCGCCCCGGTGGAGCGCATGAGCTTCTTCCCGCTCACCCTGCCGCCCACCGATGGAACATCATAGGGCGAGACCATGCGCGCCATCAGGTCCATCATCAGAAAGGCCGGCGAGTTATCCAGCGTCCAGCGCCCGAGCATGATATCCACCGGGCCGCGCTGAAACGGGCTGAAGCGCGCAGCCTTGGAGACCTTGCGCCAGAAGCCCTCAAGCGCCTGGCGCGCGCCATCCCGGCCTTCGCGCGCATAGCCGCAGGCCATGATTGCGGCATTCATGGCACCGGCTGAGGTGCCGGAAACGCCCTCAATCTCCAGCCAGGGCTCTTCCAAAAGCCGATCAAGCACCCCCCAGGTAAAGGCGCCATGCGCGCCACCACCCTGCAGGGCAAGGTCAACATTGACGGTTTCGCGTTTGGCCATGGTGGATTTCCTTTCGGACGGCTGGAGGGGGACGCCCCCATGGGGCTGCCGATCCCGCGCCCCTTTCAGCCCAGGCGATGCTGCACTGCAATAGAAAAATCTTACCAGGCATAAGCCTGGTGTCCCATGAACCTCGGGGTCGCTTCACAGAAGGGCTCCGAAATCCGCGACACTGGCCAGGGTGATGGCAGGCATTTTTCCGGCTCATGCTGCACGTGCCGTGGCTTTACCTGCCGCCGACTATTGCCTATCTACCCTCGAGTTTTTCTGGAGACTTCGCCAAGATGCCTGATGCCGCCCTTGACATCATTCCACGCGACCTCCGATTCGACCTGATCGAAAACGCGGATGCGGCGTGGTTTGGCGGCGATCCTCTGAAGTCCGCCATTTGGGACGGCTTTGCCGTGCTGCTTCCGGACGGCGAGAGATTCTTCATCCGATCGCTGCGTCAGTATATCGACCAGATCGACGACCCGATGGTGCGGCAAGACATCCAGGGCTACGCCGTGCAGGAAGCCTTCCACTCGCGGGAGCACGAAGCCTACAATCAGGCCTTGCGGAGGCTCGGCCACGACGTGGATGCGATGGAGGCGGAAGCGCGGGCGGTTCTCAGTGAGGCCACGGGTGCCTTCTCCCGCCTGCTTGTCACCTGTGCGCTCGAGCAGTGGACCTACGCCCTCGCCCGGGCCTGGCTCTTGCGCCCTCATCTGTATCGTGACTCGCGCCCGGCCTATCGACGGCTCTGGATCTGGCATGCGCTGGAGGAGATCGAGCATTCGTCTGTGTCGCTGCGCGTCCTGCACGCGGTCACGCCGCACCTGTCCGGCCGCAGACGC
>Ga0172373_10006966_pt1 | contig 14854 bp, 7 predicted proteins | sample Lak10m_2_FD_114546 | JGI IMG/M metagenome (GOLD analysis project Ga0172373, IMG submission 114546) | Freshwater microbial communities from Kabuno Bay, South-Kivu, Congo - kab_092012_10m | ecosystem: Environmental > Aquatic > Freshwater > Lake | place: Democratic Republic of the Congo: South-Kivu... | reverse complement strand
TTGTTGACCTTCGCAAGCAATATTGAACGAGAAATCAGCATTCGGTTTATCGTGAATGACGATCTGTGCCGATGCCTGATCGAAACAGCCTGCCGCATCGGTAACCGAAAGGGTTACGGTGTATGGGCTGAAGGCAAAATTGGTATATGCGAAAACAGGGTTGTTCTGTGTGCTTGTGGTATTCGGAAATGCAGGCAACGCCCAGTTGTTGCCGAAATTCCACAAGACCGATGTTACACCTCCTGTGCTTTGGTTCAGGAACTGAATGGACTCCAATTCGCAGTACTCGGCACCGTCAGTAATGTTCATGGCCGCTTGCGGAAGCGGTAGAACCGTTGCTGTTCCAGTGGTGGCATCTTGGCAGCCGTTTGCATCGGTCACGGTGAGTGAAACGATGAAATCACCGCTGGTAAGGTAGGTGTGTGTCGGGTTTTGCGTTGCATCTGCTGCGGAAGCATCTCCAAAGCTCCAGTTGTAGTTGAGCCCGGTCCCAGTGCTGGCATCTGTGAATTGGGTCGCATTTCCCATGCATTGGTCCGCTGGGTCAGTGAAGCTTGCCGTTGGCAACTGAAATACGGTAATGGTAACGTCATCAGTATTCTGGCAACCGTTCACATCTGTTCCAGTAACGGTCAATGTGGTCGTATTGCTTCCGTTGAAAGTTGGTGCCGAAACGTTCGGATCGTCAAGGTCAGCGGTTGGGTTCCAAGAATAGGTCGAAGCACCGCTGGCTCCTAATGTTACGTTGTCGCCATTGCAGATGCTTTGGTCAATACCTCCGTCAACGGTTGGTAAGGGATTGACGGTAACTGTCACATCATCCGTGTCGATGCACCCGTTGGCATCGGTTACAGTTACGGTGTAAAGCACTGTGGTGGTCGGATTCGCCTGAGGCGAGGCAATGTTCGGGTTCGAAAGGTCGGTGCTTGGCGACCAACTGAAGGCAGTTCCACCCGATGCGCTAAGTGTGGTGACGTCACCATCACAAATGGCAACGTCAACGCCTGCATCTGCAATAGGAAGTGGATTGACCGTCAAAGTCAGATCGTCACTATCGACACAGCCATTCGCATCCGTCACTGTAAGTGAGTAAATGGTGGTTTGGGTTGGAGACGCGTTCGGGTTCGAAATGTTCGCATTGCTCAGACCTGTTGCAGGGCTCCAGACGTAGTTGCCGTTTGGCGTGTTGTTCACAGGTGAAATTTGAATGGAGTTTCCATCGCAAATGGCCAAATCTGGTCCCACGCTGGCATCTGGTGCCGGATTTACCGTGACCTGTGTGTTGCTACTGGCCGTACATCCTTCAGAGCTGATGGTCAATGTAACGGTGTATGTACCTGCGTTGGTGTAAGTGTGCGATATTTGACCACCAGAACCTGTGGTTCCATCACCGAAATCCCAATCGAAACCGGTGATCTGCCCCGTTGAAACGGCTGACGAACTTTCGAAATCGATGGGAGAACCTTGGCATTGAACCGGAGAAGCAATGATGAAGGCAGGATTCAATGCATTACAGAACTGATGAAGGTTGTTTGCGCCACCAGTTGCGGCTGTAAAACCCCAATAAACGTTTGGATTTCCACCGAAAATGTTGGCAACGATGTTTCCGGTGTAGGTCAGACGAAGAACACCATCGAAGTAAACCGAAAACGTTTGGGTTGTAGCATCCCAAACTACGTTCAGCGTATGCCAAGCGCAATCTTCCACATTGCCTGTTGAAGCACTTGCCTGTACTGGTCCGGCAAGGCTATTGGCACCACCGTGTGTAGTATTTCCGTTTGATTGGAGCGCAATGTGATCAAATCCGGGATCGCTTGCATTTTGATACGTGTCAATCTCCACGGCCAAACTCGGGTTTATGCCAGCGTAACCGATGCCACCGCCCGAGCTTCCAGCGTTCACGCTCAATGGCTGAAGTACGAACGCCAATCCATCGGCACCGCCATCGTTACAACCAAGAAAAACATCGAAGTTGAAATTGAAGGAATTGCTGAGGTCGAACAGGTTCACGTTCCAAACAGAACCGTTCTGGCCGTTGTTTGCCGTGGTCAGTCTGTAGCAGTTACAGGCAGTTTGCGCAGCGTTGCCATTTATTTGGTACTGAGCCAGTGCCGAGAGCGGAAACGTAAAGCTCAGAAATATCGCTATGACTTTGTGTTTGAACATATCGCCATTAGCGGGTCAGTGTAACGTGGCCCACGTAAGAGTGATCATCAAAATAAATGTCGATGTAATAGAATTGATAAAGATAAACGCCTGCCTCTACCGGTTTGCCTTTGTACGTGCCGTCCCAGCCGATCTCGGGGTTGTTCGACTCGAAGATCATTTCGCCCCATCGGTCGTAAATCTTCATATTATAGGTCTCGAAGCCCTCGCCAAGTGCGAAGAACGTTTCGTTGATACCATCGTTGTTCGGAGTGAAGCTGTTCGGAATGTAAAAGGTGATGATAGGTTCAACGGTGACTTGATCGAACGCCACGTCCTGACAATCTCCGTTCGTCACCGTCAGAATGATATCAAACGTGCCCGGCTCGGTGTATCGGTGAAAAGGATGCCGATCTGTGCTGGTGGTGCCATCGCCCAAATTCCAACTCCATTCCAATGCATGCTGCGATGTGTCGGTCAATTGAAGGGTTGCATCCAGCAATGAAAGCGTCTCTGCACTCATTCCGAAATCGGCAATAGGGGTGATGTTTGCCCTAACGGCATCGTTAACCAACAGAGTTGTTGTACAGCCCTTCGAACTCGTTACAGTCAGAGTGATGTCGTAGTATCCAGAATCGGGGTACACATGCACGGGAGAGTTTCCACTACCCGTGTTACCATCACCGAAATCCCAATCGAAACTCTCGTTGAATGTTGAAGAGATGGTGGATTGGTCAACGAACAGTACCTCATGTGGCGTGCAACCTTCAGCTTCCACAAGATTGAAAGAAGGAACCGGGTTGGGGAACACCTTAACTAGCGTTGCACCGGTTGCTACACAGCCGCTGTCTGTAGTGGCGGTCAGGTTTACGTTGAAGGTTCCCGGAACAAGGTATGTGTGCGAAGCTGAAATGCCTGATGCAGCTGAGCCGTCTCCAAAATCCCAATCCCATTGCACAATGGTGTTGTCTTGCGGTGTGGAGGTGTTCTCGAAAACGGTCACATCCTCCAAACAGGTGTCAACACCAGCAATGGTCATCACAGGTGTGGGGTTAACCCAAACATCGTGCGTTATGGTGTCACTGCATGCATTGTTGGTCTTCACAATCAGTTCTACGGTGTATGTGCCAGCTACAGGATACGAATAGTTTGGATTCTGCTGCGTTGAGGTGGCTCCCGGAATACCGAAATCCCACTGCCAACCATTGATCGTTCCACCGTTAATGTTGCTAATGTCTGTGAATGCAGTTGCCTGTCCTTCGCAAGCGATGCTGAAATCAAAATCTGAAACGGGATTGTCGTGAATGACAACTTGAATGGAAGTTTGGTCGAAGCATCCAGCTGCATCGGTCACCGAAAGTGTGACAGTGAACGGGCTGAAGGCGAAATTGGGGTAAGCGAAGGTTGGATCGCTCTGTGTGCTTGTGGTATTCGGGAAGGCTGGAAGAGCCCAGTTGTTCCCGAAATTCCAATGAACCGATGAGATGCCGCCAGTACTCATGTTCATAAACTGAATGTCCTCCAATTCGCAGAATTGAGAACCATCGGTAATGTTCATGGCTGCATTGGGCAGAGGTAATACAGTTGCCTGCTGCGAAGTTGCATCCTGACAGCCATTTGCGTCCGTTACACTCAGCGAAACGTTGAAATTCCCATCGGTGGCGTAAGTGTGTGTTGGATTCTGTGTCAGATCGGCAGCAGAACCATCCCCAAAATTCCATGAATACGAAAGTCCTGTCCCGGTACTTGCATCGGTGAATTGGGTTTGGTTGCCCAAACACTCATCGCTTGGAACGGGGAAGTCGGCAATTGGAAGCGTGAACACTGTAATGGTTACGTCATCGGTGTTCTGACAGCCATTCGCATCGGTTCCGATGACCGTGAGCGTTGTAGTTGTACTTCCACTGAACGTGGGAGAGCCGATGTTTGCATCGTCCAGATCGGCCGAAGGACTCCAACTGTACGTGTTCCCACCGGAAGCACCAAGCTGAACACTCGTTCCATTGCACATGCTATCATCCAAGCCAGCATCGATGACTGGCAACGCGTTGACCGTGATCGTCATCTGATCCGAGTCTGAACAGCCGCTTGGGTAAGTTACGGTAAGTGTGTAAGTAGTGGTAGCAGCCGGACTCGCGAGCGGAGCAGCAATGTTCGCATTGGAAAGGTCGGATGTTGGCGACCAACTGAAACCGCTTCCACCGGCACCGGCCAGTGTTGTTGCGTCACCAATGCAAATGGAAACATCTCCACCTGCATCTGCCACCGGCAATGGATAAATGATGGCATCAGCGGTGGTACTCGCCTGACAACCGTTGGCATCAGTTACTTCAAGGGTCACAGCATACGTTCCATCCAACGCATAAGTGTGTGTTGGATTCTGATTCGTGTTCAGGGCCGAACCATCGGCAAAATCCCAACTGTAGGTCAATCCTGCACCCACGCTATTGTCGGTGAAAACCGTTGAGTTGCCCAAGCAGACGTCAGCCGGAGGGGCGAAATCAGCTATTGGAAGAGGGAAAACCGTTATTGTTACATCATCCGTGTTCTGGCAGCCGTTGGCATCTGTTCCTGTAACGGTTAGCGTGGTTGTCTGGCTTCCGTTGAAAGTCGGGTTGAAGATATTGGCGTTGCTAAGATCGGTAGATGGGTTCCAAGAATAAGTGGTAGCGCCAGTGGCCGAAAGCGTAAGGCTACCGCCATCGCAGAAACTGTTGTCCAAGCCGGCATTTACCGTAGGAAGCGAGTTAACGGAAACTGTCACATCATCCGAATCGGAACAGCCGCTGACATTGGTTACGGTGAGTGTGTAGATGGTTGTATTTGTAGGTGTTGCTTGCGGATTGGCAACATTCGCATTTGAAAGGCCTGTGGTCGGTGTCCAACTATAGTTTGCCGCTCCAGACCCATTCAGTGTTGCTGGATTTCCATCGCAGACAGCGACATCCGAACCTGCGTTTGCTGTCGGAAGCGGATTTACGGAAACGTTTGAAGTGACAGAGGCAGAACAACCGCCCGAAGAAGTTACAGTAAGGCTAACGGCAAACGTGCCAGCATTTGAGAATGTAAAAGTGGGCGATTGTTGGGCTGAGTTGCCCTGTCCGTCAAAATCCCAAGACCATGTGCTGATGGTTCCAGAAGACACAGTGCTGTTGTCCGTAAACGAGGTTGCAGAACCTTCACAAACGGGTTGGGCGGTAAAGCTTGCCGAAGGAATTGCACTGACCGTTACCGGATAGGTGATCTGCGTATTGCAGTTGGGGGTGACGATTGCCAAAGTGACGTTATAAGTGCCCGCTGTGGCGTAAGTATGCGAAGGATTCTGTACTGTTGAAGTAGCTGTACCGTCTCCAAAATCCCAGGTCCAAGAAGTTGTGGTTGCAGAAGAAAGATCAGTGAACACGGTAGGATTTCCTTGGCAAACCGTGGTTGCCGAAAAGTCGGCAAGCGCATTGCCGACCGTGTAAGTGATGGTTATTTGACCGTTCCCTGTCTGTGTTCCCGCAGAGCAAGAACCACCTGTAGGTGTCAAACTAGAACCACCGCCACCACTTCCACCGCCATAGGGCGCGATGGCATAGCAGTCGCTACCACCTCCACCGCCTCCGAAGTATCCACCACCGCCACCGCCACCTGGCGAGTTGTTGTAGCAAGGGTCAGTTCCGCCATTTCCACCTTGGCCAGAACTGCCGGATGTTCCTGAGTTTCCGCTTGAGATCCAAGGTGGTCCTCCAGCACCTCCATTCGATTGTGATGCCGCACCTCCACCTTGTCCGAACGGAGAAGTTCCAGCAGTACCTGTTGCACAACCACCAACACCGCCTTGCGCATCTTGTGTGCCTCCGCCTTGGCCACCTCCACCAGCGGCAACGATCAGTCTATTGCCAAGTGCGTATGGGGTTATCCGAATATCTGAGGCGCCACCGCCACCGCAAGATGCGTTGGCTCCGCTGTTGGCCGTGGTGCCTGTTCCACCTCCGTTCCAACCAGAGCCGGGACAGGCACCCTGCCCACCTACGTTTATCTGAAGGACCTGACCAGGCGTTACGGCCAATGTTGCTTGAACCCTGGCACCATTTCCTCCAGTGCCACCACCACCTTTTGCACCTCTCACATCAACAGTAATTGACGTGACGCATGGAGGCACTGTCCAAGTTTGTGCCGACCCCGTGTAGGAAAAAGTGGCTGTTTGCTGACCGAATACATCTGCAATCAACGCCAAGAGTAGAAACGGAATAAGGCGTAATTTCAGCGTCATAGGCAAATTCGGGTTCGGTCTCGAAAGGTTGAAGGCCTTTCAAAAATAAGACATCACCAGTGACTCATGGTTGCTTTCCTGCAGATCATTTTTTCATTCTTTTCAAATGTTGCCGTTCAATTACGTTTCCAAGCCGCAATTATGGTTGTAATAATATGATAATCAATATATTATGCCAGATAAGCCTGAGGTCTTGAATTCTGCAGTTTGAGCACCAATTATTGTTTACACGACAATAGAAGTCGCACTTACGGTTACCTTTGCGCCCCCAAGTACAATTCTATGAGAAATTCTATCAGAATTCTGTTGATCGTTCTTCCGGTTTTACTAGCTGCCAACGTATTTGCTCAGAAGTCGGGCAAGGTCAAAGGATTTGTTTACGATAAAGAGAACGGTGAGCCGATCCTTTTTACCAATGTGAGCATTAAAGGAACCACGTTGGGTGCTGCCACTGACGTGAATGGCTATTACACCATTGTGAACGTTCCGGTTGGTAAGCAGACACTGATGGTGACCTACCTTGGATATGATACGGCCTATGCAGAGGTGGAGATCCTTGATGATAAGGTTGTTGCTGAGAATCTTTACTTGGGCAAGTCGTCAGTCAAACTTTCTGAAGTGCAGGTAAGTGCAGCGCGAATGGAGGCATTGACCGAGGTCAGAACTTCGGTCACGAAACTCACCCCTAAGGAAATGAAGCAGCTTCCTGCCGTCAGCGGAGAGTCTGACCTTGCGCAGGTGCTTCAGGTGCAGCCAGGTGTCATTTTCACGGGCGACCAAGGCGGACAGCTTTACATCAGGGGTGGATCGCCCATTCAGAACAAGGTTCTGTTGGACGGCATGATCATTTACAATCCGTTCCACAGCATTGGTTTCTTCTCAGTTTTCGATACGGATGTGATTCGCTCAGCCGACATATACACTGGTGGTTTCAACGCGGAGTATGGCGACCGCATCTCTTCTGTCATGGACATCAAAACCAAGGACGGGAACAGAAAGAAGATCTCAGGAAAGATCTCTGCCAACCCGTTCGGTGCCAACGTCATTCTGGAAGGGCCGATCATCAAACTGCGTGAAGACAGAGGCGGCAGCCTGTCGTATCTGGTCTCTGCAAAAACATCTTATCTGGAGTATACTTCCAAAGCGATCTACCCGTACGCAGGTGAAAATGGTCTGCCTTTCAACTACACCGACATTTACGCAAAGCTTTCTTACGCCAGCGAGAATGGAAGTAAGGTCAATCTGTTCGGGTTCTCTTTCAACGATCAGGTTACCTATCAAGCGATTTCGAACTACAAATGGAACTCCTTTGGTGTTGGAACGAACGTGCTGGTGGTGCCTACCGGAACTCAGGTGCTGTTGGAACCATACTTCAACTATTCCAACTACAAGATCGAACTGAGCGAAGAAGGAATCAACGACAGGCGTTTCAGCGAAATCGGTGGTTTTGCCGGTGGAATGAACTTCACCTATTATTTCGGCAAGCACGAACTCAAATTCGGGCCTTTCCTTCAAGGATTTCAGACCAAGTACGAGTTTGTGAACTCAGTTGGAATTCAGGTTGGAGATAACGAATCGCAGAACACCACCGATTTCGGGGCCTATGCCAAGTTCAAATGGAGTTTCCGAGAGAAGTTGGTGGTTGAGCCGAGTTTCCGATTGCATTATTATGCTTCGTTGGGTGTTGCATCACCTGAACCACGTTTGGGCTTGAAATGGAACATTACAAAATGGCTTCGCTTGAAATACGCATTCGGGCTGTTCTCTCAGAACATGATCAGCGCCAACTCCGATCGCGATGTGGTGAACCTTTTCTACGGTTTCCTCACAGCACCAGAGAATCTGCCGAAGACGTTTGATGGAAAAGAAGTGAAGAACCCGCTGCAACGCGCCATGCACAACATTGCCGGTTTCGAGGTCGATCTTGGCAAACGCGTCAGCGTGAACATTGAGGGCTACTACAAGCACTTCCTGCAGTTGAGCAACGTCAATAGGAACAAACTATTCCAGGATTCTCCGGAGAATGCAGGTGTTCCGGACCAGTTGAAGAAGGATTTCATCATTGAGAATGGCAATGCAATGGGTATCGATTTCGTGGTGAAGTATAGCTACAAGCGCCTGTATCTGTGGGCCGTTTATTCATTGAGCAAGGTGGTGAGGTATGATGGCATTCAGGAATACTATCCGCACTTCGACAGGAGGCACAACGTGAATCTGGTGGCGTCTTACACCTTCGGTAAGAACCTGAACTGGGAGGCAAGCGTGCGTTGGAACCTCGGTTCAGGTTTCCCATTCACACAGACGGCCGGATTCTACGAGAACTTGGTTTTCACAGACGGTATCAATACCGATTACACCACGCAGAATGGCTTTTTGGGCGTGCAATACGGTGAGTTGAACAAAGGTCGATTGCCGTATTACCATCGCTTGGACCTTTCGGTGAAGCGCGCTTTCGAGATCGGCAATACCACGCTTGATGTAGTTATCGGTATAACCAACGTTTACAACCGCGAGAACATATTCTACATTGACAGGATTCGCTACGAGCGGGTGAATCAGTTGCCGATACTACCGAGTCTGGGTCTGAGCTGGCAGTTCTGAGATGGATTTTCTTCCGAAGGAAATAGAAGCGTACGCAGAGCGCTTTACGAGAGATGAAGGCCCGGTTTTGGCCGAGTTGAACCGCGAAACCTACGCAAAGGTGATGACGCCAAGGATGCTTTCCGGGCATCTGCAGGGGCAGGTGCTGCGCATGTTCTCGCAGATGATACACCCGAAGAACATTCTGGAAATTGGCACTTACACGGGCTACAGTGCCCTGTGTCTGGTCGATGGACTTCAGCACGGAGGAAAGCTCATCACCATAGATGTGAACGAAGAGCTGCAGGACATCATTGGTAAATACATTGAGAAGGCTGGAGAGCAGCATCGCATCGAAACCATTATTGGTAACGCGGTGGAGGTGGTTCCAACGTTGACAGAACAGTTCGACCTGGTTTTCATTGATGCCGATAAGGAGAATTACCCGACCTATTTTGACCTGGTCATTGAACGGATGACACCTGGCGGATACATCATTGCTGATAATGTGCTTTGGAGCGGTAAGGTGCTCGAAGATGATTCGAAGCTTGATAAGGATACCTTGGCTCTGAAGCACTACGTGCGGAAGTTGAAAGACGACCCTCGGGTGGAGACGGTGCTCATGCCTATTAGGGATGGTTTGCTCATTGCGCGGAAATTGGCTTAATTTGGCCGCAACTCAAACACACGCGCATAGACCGAACTCTACCTTTTAGATCAACGCTGTAAATACGTTTCGATTGAAAAAGGCCATCGTGTCTGTGATCAACGACCTTTCTACCGACCAACGGGTTCATAAGCATTGCCTTTTGCTGCAAAGCAAAGGCTATGACGTAACGCTTATTGGCCGAGTTACTTCCGTCAGTCGTCCTCTCGATGATCGGTCGTACGCAACGGTTCGTATGCGCTTGCCTTTTGAACGTGGCCCATTGTTCTATGCTTCTTACAACATCGGGCTATTCTTTCAGTTGCTGTTCCGAAAGGCCGATCTCCTCTTCTCGAATGACTTGGATACGCTGCTGCCCAACTACCTGATATCTCGTGTTAAACGGATGCCGCTCATTTACGATAGTCACGAGTATTTTACGGAAGTGCCCGAGTTGGTCAGTCGGCCAAAGGTGCAGCGCGTTTGGCAACGATTGGAAAACTGGCTTCTGCCGAAACTGAAGAATACTGTAACGGTCAATCGGTCCATTGCTGAGCTTTACAGACAGCGTTTTGGGATCGAAATGGTCGTTCTGCGGAATATTCCAGAATTGAGATCGATTCAGAAAAGTTCAACCAAAGCAGAACTTGGCCTGCCTACTGCCGGAAAGTTGGTTATCCTGCAAGGTTCTGGCATCAACATGCATCGTGGTGCCGAAGAAGCGGTTCAGGCCATGCAGTATGTAAATGGAGTTACGCTTTTGATCCTTGGCTCGGGCGATGTGGTTGCAACACTCAAGAAAATGGTCGGTGAACTAGGTCTGTCCGACAAGGTCCTGTTCAAAGACCGCATGCCCTATGCCGAAATGATGGCGCACACGCGTTTGGCCGACCTTGGCCTTACGCTTGACCGCGACACCAACATCAACTATCGTTACAGTTTGCCCAACAAGTTGTTCGATTACATCCATGCCGGAATACCTGTTGTCGCTTCCGATCTGGTGGAAGTGAATCGCATTGTGAATCAACACGATATCGGTGATTCCATCAAGGATCTGACACCCGAAAGTTTGGCAATGAAGATCACGGAAATGCTCCATTCAGAAAGATATGCACAGTGGAAGGCCAACTGCGCCAAGGCAACTGCCGAACTGAATTGGGAAACGGAAGCGCAGCAACTCTCGGAAATGATCGATCGGATAAATGTATAAGCACCTGCACGTCATATCGTTCGATGTGCCATTTCCTGCCAATTACGGTGGTGTCATAGATGTTTACTACAAACTGAAAGCGCTGCATGAATTAGGGGTCAAGATCCATTTGCACTGTTTCGAATACGGCCGTCAGGAAGCCAAGGAATTGGAGCAATGCTGCGTTGAGGTCCACTATTACCATCGAAGCACCACACGCAGTCATCTATTCAGAAGGAAACCGTTCATTGTCGTGACCCGATCTTCAGATGAGCTGATGCAGCGACTGCTCAAAGACGATCATCCCATCCTGTTCGAGGGCTTGCATACATGCATGTATTTGGATGATGAACGGCTGGCAGATCGGTTCAAGGCAGTTCGAACGCACAATATTGAACACGAGTATTATCAGAACTTGGCCAAGGTGGAGAAGAACTTCTTCAAGAAGTACTATTTCATGAACGAGGCCGATAAGCTCGAACGTTTCGAACGCGTTCTGTGCAACGCGCAGTTGGTCGCGGCCATTTCGAAGAACGATACCGAGTATTTGAACGGCAGATACCCCAATGTGCAACACGTTTCAGCGTTCCATCCCAATTCTCATGTTGACGTGCAAAGAGGCAAAGGAGAATTCTGCCTTTATCATGGTTCGCTGGAGATAGGCGAGAACAACGAGGCTGCGCTGTACTTGGTCCAACGCGTTTTCAGCCACGTGAAATTGCCACTCATCATTGCCGGAAACCGACCATCCAAGGAGCTTCGCGAAGAGGTTTCCAAACATCCGAACATCGAATTGAGAACAGGTCTGCACACCGAAGAGATCCATCGGCTTATCCGCCAAGCGCAGGTAAATGTTCTGCCCACTTTTCAGGCCACCGGCATCAAACTGAAATTGCTGGCGGCCCTTTACATGGGAAGACACTGCCTTGTGAACGGCCCGATGGTTGCCAATACCGGACTGGAAGGTCTGTGTAGGGTGGAGGACAACGATAAACGATTCGCGAGAGCCGTTGCTGAATTGTTCAATAAAGAATTCGACTCCGAAGAATTGGAGCGTAGAGAACAGATTCTGAACCGCAGCTTCTGCAATAAGGTCAACGCTCAAAAACTGTTGGAGGCAATTTTCTGAAACGACTTTAGGCTTTAAACAAAAAAGACCCGCTCAACGAGCGGGCCTTTTTGTTTTATCCGGTTAAGATCACTTCGTTACAACTACACGGAAAGAAGTGGTGCTGTTGTCCTCAAAGGTCAATTCAAAGGTGTGAAGGCCAGTTGTAAGGGCCGTTACATCCATGGTAATGCTGCTGTTGTTCTTCAGGCAAAGCTCATCGGTCATCACCAATTTGCCAGCCACATCGTAGACGTGAACGTTTACAGTGCCGTTCATTTGAACTCCGAATGGAATGTTGATGCGGTCAACAGTTGGGTTCGGGTATGGCGTTACATCAAGAGCTTCAATGTCTTCCGCAATTCCGTTGGCCTCTGTAAGGTTAACGATAATGGCAGGGACGTTATCGGTTCCGAATCCACCGGAATACCATGTGCTGGCATCAATGTCATTCAGTGGGAAGAAGATATCGGTAGGGTAGCCATCGTATGTCACGTTATAGTCCAAGCCTTGATCCACGCCCAAGAACATATCATCTGTGAAAATAGTCGCACAGGCTAAGTACTTCGTATCATCAGTCAGTTCAATCGGTTGGGCAAAAGTGTGAGTCACGAATTCGCCTTGAAGGTCATCAGCATAATCGTAGAATTCATTATCCGTCAACTCCGTCAGATCGTCAAATGTTGGAGCAACGGTGCCATCGAATTCGTCATTCCATTCATACAAAGCCAACTGAACGGCTTCTCCGGTCAGGTCGATGGTGCTGCCAAGCGTATTGAACGTCATGCCTGTTACGGCCATAGCGCTTGCATTCTCAGAACGCATCATTACGCACCACTGGTATTCGGTTCCGTTTGCAGGTCGCAGCCCGTTGCTGCCCAAAGGACCATCGGTTGGGCTGACGCGGCTTTTTGAATAAATGCCTTCCTCGTTGATCCAAAAAGTACTTGTGATCTCGTTGTCATCCGGAAATTCGTCCGAGTTGTCAGATGTAATGGTGTACGTGATGGTGTAAAGCCCGGCACCGTATCCGTTCAATGAGAAATCGTCCAAGGCGAATAGAAGGCTATCGCCAACGGGAATGTTTCCAGGCGAAGATGTTTCGGAGTACTGTTCATCTCCATCTCTGTCAACGGTGGCAGAAACAACAACGTTGGTGGCATCAGCCGAACCGTAGTTATGTACCCAAGCTCCTATTGGAACGAAAAAGTCGGTGCTCGATTCTGCGAACTGAACTGGCAGCGAGGCACTTTTCGCCATAGCGATATGTGCATTGTAAACACCAACGTTATTGGCAAACAGACCGGTGTTGTTGCCCAAGAACATGGTTACATTACCAGCAAGGATATCCTCGCGCAGAAGAGCACCGTCAACATCGCTGATCATCACAACCGGAATGGTCACATCAGCCCCAAAATCACCGGCACCCATTCCAACGGGTCCACCGGAAACGTTGTTTATAATGACGCAGGCAACTGCACCTGCTTCTTGCACGTTAAACGCTTTCAACGAGAAATTGCAGCTACCGCGATATAGCACAGCGATCTTGCCTGCAACCTCTGAGGTATTCACGATGGTTTCACAAGCCAATGAATCTTCGGCCGTGGCATCGTAAGCAAATGCAACCGGAGCGGTAATGGCCACCGTGTCCATATCGGCACCCCAAGCGTTCGAGCTTGAGTAAGTGAAGTTGTAGCTGCCGGCCAGATTTGAAGGAGACTGAACCAACAGCACGATCTGGGCAAAGGTCTGAATGCTTGATAGCATCAGAAATCCAGCACCCAAAATTGAGAGTAGTTGTTTTTTCATGATAGATTATTTCGTTTGATTTTGAATAACGCTGTGAATTTACCGCATGACGTAATAATATCATAGGGTTGAATTGGAATTTCCTGCAAAAAGGTGCTACAGATGTCAGAAATCCTCGGGCCCCACCTTTTGAAGTGTGTCAACAAGATAACCCTGCTCACATTTTAAGGTTCGGGCCGGGTGTTTTTTGAAGAACGAATAGTTGTGGGTTGCCAATAGTACGCTGGTTCCTTTCTGCGTGATGTCGATCATCAACTGAAGAATTCCGTCAGACGTTTCCGGATCGAGATTACCAGTTGGCTCATCGGCCAATATTACCTCAGGATCGTTGACCAAAGCACGGGCAACCGCTACACGTTGCTGTTCGCCACCAGATAGTTGATGCGGCATTTTCGTGCGTGCCATTTGAGGTAGGTCAACCAACGTCAGAAGCTCGTCCACGCGTTGGTTCATCAGTTCCTTGTCTTTCCAGCCAGTGGCTTCCATCACAAACTTCAGATTGTTCTCCACACTGCGGTCGGTAAGCAACTGAAAGTCTTGAAACACGATCCCGAGTTTTCTTCTCAGGAATGGGATCTCCTTTTGGCTTATCCCTGCAAGGTTGTGGCCCGCAACCTGTCCTTCGCCTTGAATAAGTGGAAGATCTGCGTATAACGTTCGGAGCAGACTGCTTTTTCCAGCGCCTGTTCTACCGATCAGGTAAATGAATTCTCCTTTGTCAACCGCAAACGAAACCTTGTTCAGCACCGCATTTCCGCGGATGAATATCGTAACGTCCGAAAGCTTGATGATGTGGTCTTTTTCTTCCATTTCTGCCCTTCAAAATTAACATTCTCAAGGGTGCATTTTTTTCAATAGTTCACTATCGAACTCTTAACACACGCGCGTTGAAAAGTTGTGGTTGACATTCTGAAGTGCCCCAAAGGCAGCAGATACTTTAGCATGGATAAGATGCGCGGGATCGGATTCTGTTTTCGGATGGCTGTAACGGTGACTTTGTTCCTGTTTTGGAATGGTCAAATGCTTTATGCTCAGCGCGTTTCGGTGGATGTTGATGCCATCAGAGAGTATTCCGTTGCGCTTGAACTTTTTCAAAAGAAGAAGTACGCGACCGCTCAG
>Ga0172373_10006960_pt1 | contig 14861 bp, 11 predicted proteins | sample Lak10m_2_FD_114546 | JGI IMG/M metagenome (GOLD analysis project Ga0172373, IMG submission 114546) | Freshwater microbial communities from Kabuno Bay, South-Kivu, Congo - kab_092012_10m | ecosystem: Environmental > Aquatic > Freshwater > Lake | place: Democratic Republic of the Congo... | reverse complement strand
TCCATTATCTCAAATTCGCGGACGCCTCCCGGCGCATTTACACTGACAATGTCGCCAACATATTTCCCGATAAGCGCCTTTCCAATAGGAGAGGTAACGGAGATTCTGTTCTTGTCTATATCCGATTCAAAAGGTCCCACCAGTCTGCAAACCATTTCTCTGCCGTCTGTCGTATCTTCCACCGTCACTGTGGTGCCGAAAACAACCTTATCGTATTTTTGATCTTTAAGCTTGATCACATCGGACATGGCGAGATTATTTTCCAGCTCCTGCATCTTGCCGTGCAGAAAGGACTGCCTCTCTTTCGCCGCCGAATAATCGGCGTTTTCAGAGAGATCTCCGTGGCCTCTGGCGATCTCAATATCCTTTGTATTCTGGGGAATCAAAACCGTTTTCAGGTTTTCCAGTTCCCTTTTCAACATTTCAAAACCACTCTGGGTAATCGGCATCCTGTCCATCACGAATCATTCTCCTGCTTGAATATGATATGGCGCCCCGCAGACGGGGATAAAGCCCGCCCTATAAAAGCGCCACGAGCTAAACTTAATAGAGAACCGGCAGTGTGTCAAGGGGGAAAACCAATTAAATGCCATCATCCTTGTAACACCCGTGAATCTGTGTTAGGAGGAAAAGTTAATAAGCTGGGAGCCGTGGTCCTCGGCATATAAAGGAACATTCTACAATGGTTGATAAACACGATCGCAATATAAACTATCTGCGCGTTTCCGTCACCGACAGATGCAACCTTCGCTGCATTTATTGCATGCCCGCGGAAGGCATTTCCTGTCTTAGTCACAGGGATATCCTCAAGTACGAGGAGCTTCACAGGATCATTCGCGTTGCCTCGGAGATCGGCATCTGTAAAATCAGGATCACCGGAGGAGAGCCGCTCATCCGCCGGGGGATAGTTGAATTTGTCGAATCCCTGCGCACCATACCCAAATTGAACGATATCAGCATGACAACGAACGGCATCCTGCTGGAGAACTTCGCTGCCGAATTATTCAATGCGGGCATCGGGAGAATCAACATAAGCCTTGATTCCCTGAACGCGGATAAATACCGGCGAATTACCAGGCATGGGAATCTTCAGTCAGTGCTCGCCGGAATCACAAAGGCGCATCAGTTGGGATTCTCTCCAATCAAGATCAACATTGTCGCCATAAAGGGATTCAATGACGACGAAATACTGGATTTCGCCCGTCTGACCATTGACAATCCCTTTCAAATACGCTTCATTGAGCTGATGCCGCTCGGAGATGCAGGAATTCAGAGCGACGGGCGCTTTCTGTCGAACGACGTCGTCAAAGAGCGGATCGCAACTATAGGCAAGCTCGAACAGGTACAAAGACAGTCGAATGGAACCGACGGTCCCGCGGATATGTACCGTCTTGCCGGAAGTAAAGGACAAATTGGCCTGATAAGCGCCATCAGTCACAATTTTTGCGGTTCCTGCAACCGCCTGAGACTGACCTCTGACGGACAGCTCAGAAACTGCCTGCTGTCCGACAGCGAAACGGATCTACGGGGGCCTTTGAGGTCGGGATGCTCCGATTCCGGGCTGGGAGACATCATCGAAAGGGCAATCGCCAAAAAGCCTGATCGCCATAAAATTGCAGCCGACGGGAACTATATCAAAAAATGCGTGAAAGAGATGTCCACGATCGGCGGATAGCGCCGGCCCGTCAGTATTTAAATGGACGGATAAAAAGCCTTATTCTGGATTTGAGTGCGCCCCACGCAGGGGAACGCCTCCTCGATGTCGGCTGTGGCTCCGGCGAAAACCTTCACCTTTTTCGCCAGAAGGGCTGCCTGACTACCGGGATCGATTCCTGCCCGTCCAATCTCGAAGAAACCAGAAAAAGGTTGGAAAATAGAGCCGATCTCTACCTTGGCAATCCGGAAGAGCTGCCTTTCTCCGACAACGAATTCGATATTGTGACGATGGTTACATCACTCGAATACATGAAAAATCCGGCACTGGCCATCGCCGAGGCAATCCGCGTCTGCCGGGGACGGATTTTCATCGGGGCAATGAACCGCTATTCAATGATCGGCATTCAAGGACTGCTCCCCAATATTTTTTTCGCTCCCCCGGAACGGAAGTGTCACTATTTCCATATCCCCTCTCTATCAGGGATGATAAGGCAGCACCTCCCCGGGGTGCGCATCGGCTGGGGCAGCGTCATCTTTCTTCCCTGGGGCTCTTATGACGCCGCGGCCTTTCTGGAAGAACAGATACCGGTCATTAAGAACCCTTTCGGCGCCTTTATCGGCCTCTGCTTTTCGGTGACCTTTTCGCTGATAACGATCCAGGACGTCATCAGGAAACCGGCTGTCATCGCCAAGGGAGGAGAACCGGCGCATGGCGTAGTCAGGCAATCCGGAGGAAGGGGATTGCCAACGATTTATGGCAGGTAATACAGAACATGGTTCATGAAGCTCTTTTGTACGAAAAAACAGAGCAAAATTACTTGAGATGCGGGCTCTGCGCCCATTGCTGCCGGATATCCCCCCATGCCAGGGGAATCTGCGGCGTCAGAGAAAACAGGGGGGGGACCCTCTTCAGCCTCGTCTATGGGAAAACAATTGCCGAAAATGTCGATCCCGTCGAGAAAAAGCCCCTCTTCCATTTTATGCCCGGCTCCCGTACCTTTTCGATCGCCACGGAGGGGTGCAACTTTCGCTGCTGCTTCTGCCAGAACTCCGAAATTTCCCAAATGCCAAGGGAAAAGGCTGAAATAGTCGGCATGGACAGAACCCCGGCCCAGATCGCGGCAATGGCAATCAATTCACAATCGCAAAGTATATCGTATACTTACACTGAGCCCACAGTCTTTTTCGAATTTGCTCTCGACACGGCCAGGATCGCTGCGGCCAGCGGCCTCAAAAATATCTTCGTGACCAACGGCTTTATGACCTCCGCAATGCTGAAGTTGCTGTCCCCTTATCTGGATGCGGCAAACGTCGATTTGAAGTCTTTTCGGGAAGACTTTTACGATAAAAGCTGCGGCGGGCATCTCCAGCCGGTACTGGACAGCCTCCGCACAATGAAAGAACTCGGAATATGGGTGGAGGTGACAACGCTGCTCATCCCGGGCCTCAACGACGGAGATCAGGAGCTCCAGGATATCGCCGCCTTTGTTGCCTCGCTGGGCAGGGAAACCCCCTGGCATGTCAGCCGCTTTCATCCGCAATATCGGCTGACTGACACTCCGGCAACATCGGCCGCGGCAATTCGCGACGCCGTAGAAACAGGGAAGGCAGCCGGGCTCAAATATGTTTACAGCGGCAATCTCCCCGGAGACAGAGGGGAAAACACCTTCTGCCCGGGGTGCGGACAGCTCTTGATAGCGCGTTACGGATTTTCAATTGAAAGGAACGACCTGCATGGTTCCGCATGCCCCTCTTGCGGCACCCTGCTGGACGGAATATTTTAAGACTCTGCCATGAAACTAAAAAAGCTCGAAATCGTCGGTTTTAAATCGTTCCGAGACAAGATTACCCTTGATTTTTCCCCCGGGATCAGCGGCATCGTCGGTCCCAACGGCTGCGGTAAAAGCAATATCGCCGATGCCATTCGCTGGGTCATGGGAGAACAGCGGATCAAAACCCTGCGGGGGAAAAAGATGGATGACGTCATCTTTAACGGTTCGGATGAGGCTTCGCCGGTCGGGATGGCAGAGGTCTCGATGATCCTCGCGGCTGACGAGAACAAGTTCCCCGGCAATTACGCCGAAAACAGCGAAGTCATGATTACCCGCCGCATCTTCCGGGAGGCGGAAAGCGAGTACACCATCAACAAGGTTCCCTGCCGTCTCCTCGACGTCCGGGAATTTTTCATGGGAACGGGAATCGGCGCCAGGACCTACTCGCTTGTCGAGCAGAACAGCGTCGCGTCGCTTGTCGAAGCAAAACCAGAAGATAGACGCCAATTTATAGAGGAAGCCGCCGGAATATCCAAATACAAGAGTCGCAAGGAGTTTGCCCTCCGCAAGATGGAGGCCACCCAGGAAAACATCCTCCGCGTCAACGACATCCTGCGCGAGGTAAAGACTCAATTAAACGGGTTGTCCCGCCAGGCGAAAAGGGCCGAGCAGTACAAGGCATTAAAGCAATCCCTCAAAGACGCGGAGCTGCAAGTTGCCCTGCAGACCTGTTTTGAACTCAACGAAGCACAAACCTCCCGCGAAGGGGAGAAAAAATCCCTTCAGGACAAAATCACTGGACTGCGCACCCGCCTGCTTTCCGTTGAAACCGCACGGGAAGAGCTGAAGGCTGACGTCATGGAACAGGAAACCCTTGTCTTCGAGCTTCAGGAAAGGCTTTACGCCACACGCAACGCCATCAGCAGCAAGGAACAGGCCATCGACTATTTCCGCCGGAAGCTAACCGATCTTGCTACAAGAAAGGTAAAGGATATCGAACAGGTTTCCGCACTGAAACAAAAAGCGGAAAAGGCCGGAGAAGAAATCGCGGCCCTTCGCGACGCCGCCCGCGAGGCGGAGGGCATCCTTGGCGGCCTGCGGCAGGAAACAGCCGCCGCTACTGGCGCCCTCGAGGAGCTGCGGCGCATGGACCAAACCTGCCGGCTGGCGATCGAGGCAAAAAAGGGACGGTACATTGACCTGGCAGCCGAAAAAGCCCGAATTAAAAATACTCTTTCCGGGCTCGTCCGCATGGTTGATGATCTGGAAAAGCGCGAAGAGCGTGAGATTCGGGAGATAGATGCAAACAAAAAGAAATCGGAGGAGCTCAAGCTGACCCGGGGAAAGGTCATAGCCGGGCTTTCTGCCGAACAGGGAAAACTCGCGGAACTTCTGCATCAAAAGGAGGAATTGTCCGCAACGGCTGCGACCGCCCGCCAGGAGCTTGCGGAGGCGGACGCGAAAATATCGGAATTGCGAGACGGCTACAGCGTTAAATCTACCCGCCTCTCTTCGCTCCGGGAATTCGCGGAAAATTATGAAGGTTGCAACGAGGGAGTAAAATCACTCCTGACCGACGGCAGAAAGACGAAGACTTCGAACCCCTTCCGGGGTTCGTTACTGGGGCTTGTCGCCGATGTGATACGTGTTCCCAAGGAGTATGAAACGGCGGTGGAGTCGCTTCTTGGGGAAAAGTTGCAGTACGTGGTGGTCAAGGACCAAAACGAAGGCATCCGGGCGATAGACTACCTGAAGGGAGCATCCCTGGGGAGAGGCAGCTTTGTGCCCCTGGAGATTCGCCCCGGCGCCGCCGGAGAAGCGCCTGCAAACTGTGACCATCTTCGCGAAACCATACAATTGATCGATCGGATCATAATCCAGGAGGATTGCCGACCGATCATCGATGAGCTGTTGGGAAACGCGCTACTGATACCGAACCTGCAGGAAGGGGTAAACCTTTGGAAGAAAAACGGTTTTCGGGGGACTTTTGTAACACCCGAGGGAGACATCATCAGCCCAAACGGCATTTTGTCCGGGGGAAGCGCCAGCGGAAAGGAGCGGAGTCTGCTGGGCAATCGCCGTGAAATAGCCGAGTTGGGGGAAGAAGTCGCACAACTTCAGAACATTCTTCGCGAAAAACAGGAAGCGCGGGGGGAAACTGCCGCGCTGATCGCCCGGACCGATGAGGGACTTCTACGCCTCCGGTCGGAGACTCACCTGACCGAGCTCAGGATAAACAGCCTTGGCAAGGATGGTGAACGCTACGACAGTGAGATCGGCCATATCGAGGAACGACTCAAGGCGCTTGTCTTCAATCGAGAAACCATCGCCGCGGATGCGGTCGAAACAAAGAAAAAAATTTCCCTTCATGAAGTGGAAATGGCCTCCCTGATCGAAAGGGAGACGCAGCTCAAGGCGGATATGACCGCTGAACAGCAGCGCGCCGATTCCGTTCGCAATCAGCGGGAGGAATGCGAACAGTCGATGACCGAAAAAAAGGTGCGCCTTGCCACCCTTGAGGGGAAATACAACGCCGACCAGCAGACCCTTGCCCGCCTGGAAAAATCCGTTGTTGATAATGACGGCGAGATTGCCGCCCGCCTGTCTGATGCGGACAACTGCGAACAGGAAGAACAGGAGCTGGCGGGGCAAATCGCAGCCGAAAAGGCGGCCCTGAAGGGGCTCTATGCCGAAAACGAGTCCATTGCCCTGAATCTTTCTCAAAAGCGCGATCTGCAGCAGGAAAAAGAGGCGCTGCTCCGGAGCAGGGAGACAGAGATTCACGAAGCAAAAAAGGACCTTGACGCTCAGCTCCGCAGCGAAGCGGCCTTAGACGTCGCCCTCCGGGAGACGCAGATTCAGGCGGAAAACCTGCGGCAAAACATGGAGGAAAAGCACGGGGTAGATTTGCCGGCAATGCTTCCCCAATTTCAACCCATGGATGATAGGGCGATCGCCGAAGCCGCTGCCCGGCTTGCCAGAGAAAGACAGGCGATCGAGAATTTCGGCGAGGTAAATCTGCTGGCCCTCACAGAACATGAGGAATTAAAAACCCGTTTTGAGTTCCTGACGGCCCAGATCACCGACCTGAACGCCTCCCTGGAAGCACTCAAGCAAACAATCTCCCGCATAAATACGATAACCAGGCAACGCTTCTCGGAGACATTTGACGGCATAAACAACTGCTTTCAGGAGGTATTCTCCCGTCTGTTCCCCGGCGGCAGGGCAAAGCTGAAGATGACCGATGAAAACAATCTGCTGGAGACAGGCGTCGACATTGAAATCCGCATCCCGGGGAAATTCACGCAGAACGTAACCCTCCTTTCGGGGGGAGAAAAATCGCTTTCGGCCATCGCCCTGATCTTCTCCATTCTCATCTACCGCCCCGTACCCTTTCTTTTGCTTGACGAGGCAGATGCGGCGCTGGACGACACCAATATCTCCCTCTTCAACCGGCTGGTCAAGGATACCGCCGCCCATTCGCAGATACTGATGATAACCCATAACAAAAAATCGATGGAGATCGCCGACAGCCTCTACGGCGTGACACTCAAAAAGAAGGGTGTCTCCACACTGGTTTCCGTCTCCATGACGTAATAAATTAAAAAAGGAACGATAAAGGGGGAGAAAAACAGGAAAATGGGATTTTTTGACCGGCTGAAGACAGGACTTGCCAAAACCCGGAAGCTGCTGATGACCGATGTTGACGATATAATCCTCGGCAGTAAGCAGATAGATCAGGCACTTTTTGACGAGTTGGAAGAGCGGCTGATAGTCGCCGATGTCGGACCGGCCTTTACCGGCGAGCTGATTGAGTCACTGAAAGAAAAGGTTAAGCGCGCGGAGCTTTCCTCTCCGGAGATACTCCGCGGGGCGCTGCGGGAAACAATGCGGGAGATCCTCATGAAAAACGAGGCCCCGCTGCAGATGCCTCATGAGCAAATCTACACGATCATGGTAGTCGGGGTGAACGGCTCCGGTAAGACTACCACTGTCGGCAAGCTCGCCCACAATTTCAAGAATGACGGGCATCCGGTGATGCTGGTCGCGGCAGACACCTTTCGCGCCGCTGCCGTCGAACAACTGCAGCTCTGGGCAAAACGCGCGGACGTCCGGATAGTAAGACAGGCGGCAAACGCCGACCCCGCCGCCGTCGTCTTCGATGCAATGCGGCTTGCGAAGGAGGGCAAACCCGGGGTCATCATCGTCGACACGGCCGGACGCCTTCACACCAAGGTGAACCTGATGGAAGAACTCAAGAAGATGAAAAGGATCATGGAGAGGGAACTCCCGGGTGCCCCTGATGAGGTTCTGCTCGTCCTCGACGCGACAACCGGGCAAAACGCCATCGCCCAAGCCCGGATGTTCAAGGACGAAATCGGCGTTACCGGCCTCATCCTGACCAAACTCGACGGAACGGCAAAAGGCGGTGTTGTCGTCCGCATAGCCAAGGAACTCGGCATTCCGCTGCGTTACATCGGTGTCGGGGAACAGATTGACGACCTTCAGCCCTTCCGCGCCGAAGAGTTCGTCAAGGCCCTCTTCGAAAAGGAATAATCATTCTTGAAAACAGCTCCCCTTGTCTTTGGGCTGGGTCAATGCTCCCTCGATTATATAGGCAGGGCAGCTACCTATCCCCCGCCTGACACAAAATGCGAATTTACCGACATGGCTATCCAAGGGGGAGGCCCTGTGGCAACGGCTCTCGTCGCCCTGAGCCGCTGGGGTCTGCGCTGTCATATGGCCGGCAACGTCGGCGACGATGAATTTGGGAGAAAGATCACCGTTTCTCTTGACGCAGAGGGTGTCGATACATCCGGGATTATTGTAAGAAATGGATATTCATCCCAATTTGCGTTTATTGTCAGCGAGGAGAAAGGCGGAAGGCGAACGATCTTCTGGCAGAGGCCAACCGGCAAGCCGTTGCAGCCTAATGAACTGGATTTGGCAGTCCTGAAAAGGAGCCGTATCCTCCATACGGACGGTCTTTTTGTCGAAGCCGCGCTTTTTGCCTGTCGGCAAGCCAGGGAAGCGGGGATTCCCGTGATTGTCGATGGCGGCACACTGCGGGAAGGCATGCTGGATATTGCCCGCTTCAGCGACTGCTTTATCGCCTCGGAAACCTTTTCCCGGTCTCTGGGGGCGGACCCGGTCGAAAGCTGCCGCATCCTGGCCGGTCTGGGAGTTAATTTTGCGGGGGTTACGCTGGGCGCCAACGGCTATATCGCCCTGGTAAACAACCGAATCATCCGAAAACCCGCTTATCCGTCCCGGGCAATCGACACTACCGGCTGCGGCGACGTATTCCACGCCGGCGTCATTTACGGCCTTGTCCGGGGATGGACAGCGGAAAAATGCCTTGACTGCGGGGCCTGGGCCGCGGCCTTGGTCAGTGCAAAGACGGGCGGGAGAAGCGGCATCCCCACCCGCCAGGAACTGCAGGATAGAAACGCCCTCTCTTAATATAATCTGCAAACAACTATTTTCTATTGCTTTTCGAACACACAGTGCCACTTCTTTAGCTGACCTCATTTACTTGTGAAGTCAAGAGTTGGCCTCAGTCCCTGAGCAGATTGCCGGAGAGATTTTGCAGCGCTCAGGGGAAAACAAAAGGCATAAAGGATTTCATGGCTGCTTTGCTGGACCGACTGACCCACAAGGCCCATGTCGTCAGCTGTCCCTGGGATAGCTACCGGCTCAAACAGAGCCTGAAAGAAAAAGGAAAACAAGGGAGAACACCGCATGCAAATAAAGGTTTATAAGCCACAAAAAGGCCGACTGGAAACAATTTCAGCAGAGTTTACGAAAAACAATACAACCTGGTTCGAAAACTACAGAAATAACCATGACATCGCTAAGATATCGGATATTGGCGGGGGCATCCTGATCGGTGAATTAGCTGACTCTTATCCCTTCTGAATTTATGATGTGTCGAGAGCGGCGCTTGATTTCAAACAGAAAAAGGCAAAACAGCTCCGACGCCGGTACGAATAAACCGGACAGATTACGTGCTCTAAATCCGGACAGATTATGTGCTCGCGACAAACAATTTTCATTTATCTTGACAAATTACCGTCGTTACTCATATAAGTACCGAGAAAGACAATCGCTGCACACTTAGTTGTAATGCTGGATGCATCCAAGGCAAGAAGAGCGTTGAGAAATTGCTGATGTTGTTATTTCGGCCCGGGGGGAGGAGATCTGTGACTCTCTGTAAGCGCAAGAATTCGTCGTTGCTAATGCCCCTCGAAATGACAAAATTCAAAGCTCTCGTAAGGGAAATAGTGCAATGGCAGAGACCATTTTGATTAGCGGTGGCGCCGGTTATATCGGCAGCCACACTTGTAAGGCCCTGACAAGGCTCGGTTATTTGCCAGTTTCGCTCGACAACCTGATATACGGTCACAAATGGGCTGTGCAGTGGGGACCTTTCATTAAAGGTGATATTACTGATCCCGGCGTGCTGGATCAAATCTTCTCCGACTATCAACCCAAGGCTGTGATCCATTTTGCCGCTTATGCCTATGTAGGCGAATCCGTTTTAGAGCCGGCCAAATATTATCAGAACAATGTATCCGGATCGATTACACTTCTGGAGGCCATGCGGCGACACGGCTGCATGAATATCATCTTTTCCAGCAGTTGCGCTACCTATGGCATGCCGCAGCAGGTACCTATCAGCGAAAACCATCCTCAGCTTCCGATCAATCCTTACGGCCGCACCAAGCTCATGATGGAGCAGATCATCCAGGATTATGGCAATGCCTATGGTACACGGTACGCCATTTTGCGCTATTTTAACGCCGCCGGTGCTGATCCGGAAGGGCAAATAGGCGAAGACCACGATCCCGAGACCCACCTGATCCCTCTCCTTCTGCAAACGGCACAGGGCCGGCGTGGTTACACGGAAATCTATGGAAACGATTATGAGACTCCCGACGGAACAGCGATTCGTGATTACGTCCATGTCAGCGATTTAGCAGATGCTCACGTCCTTGCCTTGAAACACCTGATCCAGTCAGGTCAAAACCTTTGCGCCAACTTGGGAACCGGTCGCGGAAACTCCGTGATGGAAGTTATCCAAGCCGTTCAGCAGGTTACGGGAAAATCAGTGGCCTATCGAACCGCCGGCAGGCGGGCGGGCGATCCTCCTATGCTGGTAGCGCAGGCAAACCGTGCAGCAATGCTATTAGGGTGGAAACCCGTGTTCATGGACATCAAAGAAACGATTGCCACGGCATGGAATTGGCAACAATCGAGGATATATAGGCAGAATACATGATGAAAAGCTTACTGCGCCATGTTGCCATGGTAATAGTCCTGATACTCAGTTCAAGCTTTTTTGCCGTTTACTCGGCAGCAGAAGAAAATGCCAACCCTTATCTTCTCTCGCTTTTGGAAGGTTCTGAGGGGAATTCCAAACAGTATCTGGTGCAGCTTTCCGGGACTGTGATGAATGAAACATTCTCCGGGGCGCAAGTTTTGTTAACCCTGATGGGGGCTTCTCCGGGCAGTCCATACGATAATTCCTACCTGGTGACCGTTCAGGGTTTCCCCTCGCTCAATTCTCGCAACACCTTCTTTTGGAATTCCGGATACTCGGAAATGACCTCCATTGCGAACGCAATCACCTGTGACATTAAAAGAACATTTATCAAACCCGTGCCCATGTACTTTCAATTCCTGAGCCCCTCGAAGCTAAAAGACTTTGATAGAAGGGAAGCGGAAAAATTAGCCGGTAAGGTAGCTCTCCCGACGGAAATCAAGGCTCAGGCCGGCCAATTGAAGCTTAAAGTCCATGCAGACTCAATATCAGGCACCGTTTGGATGAAAGGCTATGACCCCTGGGAAAAGGCGTATGTCCAGTACGGCGCTCGGTTGTACGGCAAGAAATTCTCTAAATTAATACTGGCGCCTCTTGAAAAGCCAATACCATTGGGAAAGCAATGATGCGCCTCAGGAATTCTATCCTTACCGCACTCCTTCTGATTCCCCTGGTTGCGGGCAGCGTTTCTTCCGCAACGAACCGTCCGGTTTGGCGTCCTGCCGGATATGGCGGCGGTGGAAGATTCACCAACCTTGCCGTCGACCCCACCAACCCCCAAATCGTTTATGTAGGGTCGGACGTCGCCGGTGTTTTTAGAAGCCGCGATGGCGGCGGTCATTTCGAGCTGGTCGGCAAAGGTCTGGGAGGCTTTAATGTGGCCGACATCGCCATCAACCCGGCTCCCCCCCATCAGCTTGCCGCCCTTACCAACGAAGGTTTATACTACAGCATGAATCAGGGTGACGACTGGATTCGCATCAGTAGCGAAATCCCTTATGATTCAAATTCTTTTGGAAGTCATCTCCTCCTGTTTACCCGCAGCTCATTGTGGGTTGCAACGGACAAGAAAGGGGTTTTCAAACTTCCCTTGAGCAATCTCCAAGCCTCGCCACAACCCGCTTTCGGTTTGGAAGGTTCCAAGATCAACGGCCTTGCCGTCTATGATGGATATCTATATGCCGGAACTAACCGCGGCGTTTTCCGGTTGGAGAAACAAACCTGGAAGCCGCAACAGCAAGGATTGCTTCCAGGCGCCGTAGAGATCATGGATATTGCCTCTTCCAAAAACGCGCTTTATGTACTGGAAAAACAAAACGGCCTGTTCCGATGGAATGCATCTTCTCTCACCTGGGAGAATTGCGCTGTTTCCCTGCAACCAAAACCCAAGGCCTATAAAGCTCTTCTCGTGCACCCGAACAATCCCAACCTGATATTCATCGGTTCCCATCCGGAATACTGGCCCCATCTGCTCTATAAAACTCAGGATGGCGGATCGACCTGGAAATCCATTCTCTCCTTTAAAGTCGATCCGGAGGCTCCCCTGAATTGGACCAGCACCCTTTCCAATCTTGAAGAAATGGCCTTTGTTCCTGGAACATCCCCAGCCCTCTTCATGACGGACTGGTGGAATGTCTGGAAGTCAACCGACAATGGAGAAAACTGGCATCAAAGGCATCACGGCCTGCAAAACACCTGTGTCAATGACGTGAAGATGCATCCCCGCAACCCCAAAATCCTCTACCTTTGCGCATGGGACAATGGCCTGATGATCTCCGAAGACTCAGGAACGCACTGGCGCAGGGCAATGAACGGCATTGTCAAGGATGGCCACGCCCAGGAGATTGAAATATCAAAAAAAGATCCTGCGCGGATGTTTCTGCTCGTCAACCTCCGGGGCAAGCAGAGGAAGATCCATGTCTATGAATCCCAAAACTCCGGCACCAACTGGAAAGATATCGGGTTTTCCGTACCCATAGAAACCCTTTCCAAGCAGGGATATGTGGATGGCACGGCGACAAATCTGGAGCTTGATCCTTTTTCCGAAGACACTATTTATGTTGGCACCAACGGATATGGCGTGTATAAGACCATCGATGCCGGGAGAACCTGGTCCCCTGTGAATCAGGGTTTGAACAGCCCTTTTATCAAAGGACCGGGGGCCTTGCTGGCGCATCCCCACATTCCCGGGACGTTGTTTGCGAGTACCTTGGCCGGCGGCATTTATAAATCCACCAATGGCGCAAACTCCTGGCAGCGTGTAACAACTGGAGATCGTTTTATTTTTGGTATGGCCATAGACCCTGCCAAGCCATCCCGGATTGCGGCAGGATGCAGCGGGAATACACTCCTGATCTCGAACGATGAGGGAAAAAGTTGGCGGGAAACCCGACTCCCCGTAAATCCGCATCCGGCAATGGCCATAAACAGTGTAGCTTTCCACCCGCTGCGGCCTGGTGCGGTATTGGCAGGAACACTTCGCTATGACAGCAGGGCAACGGAGGGGCTGTTTATGAGCATCGACAACGCCCGAACATTTCGGCCGGTTCCGATGGCTATTCCCAAGGTGAGCGTGTCGGTAATGACCCCTGCGGTGGGAGAGTCGGCCTCTGTCTACGTGGGGTTTATCGGAACGGGAATCTTTCGCCTGGAACTGGGAGAAAAACATTAAGATGCGGATTATCTTCTGCAATAAATATTTTTTTCTCAATGGCGGCGTCGAGAAATATCTCTACGATGTGATGAATTACCTTGCCGCGAGAGGGCATATCACCATCCCTTTCAGCGTCCGTTACGCCGGGTCATGGCCATCGCCCTATCAGGATTATTTCCTTACGCCCCCCGGGGGGGCCGATCAGGCCCTCTGGGCAAATATCCGGTTTTCTCCCGCCAATATCCTGCGTTTCCTGGACAGAAGCACCTACTCTTTTGAAGCCAGAATCAAGTTAACCGGGCTGCTCAAGGCCGTCCAGGGGGCCGATATTGCTTACCTCCTGAATATCTACAACTATATGTCGCCAAGCATCATCCATACGCTGCGACAGCACCGCATCCCCGTGGTCATGCAGATCGGCGACTACAACCTGATTTGCCCCAGCTATTCGTTGCTCCGCGACGGCAAGCCCTGCACGCTCTGCGTCCGGGGACGGTATTTTCACGGCCTCCAATACCGCTGCGTGAAGCGCAACCTCGCCGCCTCGGCAGTCCGGGTCGCTGCCATGTATATCCAACGCTTGCTTGGGATATACAAACTGGTGGACGCCTTCGTTGTGCCCTGTGAATTTATGAAAACCAAACTCATCGAAGGCGGTTTTTCTGAAGAGAAGTTGTCGCTGCTGCCCTATCCAGTCGAGCTGAGACAGAGAAAAAGGCGAAAAGACGGCGACAGGGAGGGAGAGGGCCGCCGCAGAGGAGAAAAGAGAGGCGCAAGTATTCGGATCCTTCAGTATCCGATCGAAGCGAATCTTTCCCCGGCTCCCACTTGGCACAAGAAGAACTATATTGTCTATTTTGGCCGACTATCCTATGAAAAGGGCATTGATACGTTAATCCGCGCCTTTCAGCAGTTGAATCCGCAGCTTGACCTTTACCTCATCGGCAGGAGTTACGACGGCGAAGAGGAACGCCTGAAGAAACTGATTGAACCTCACATGAAAGAGCACATCCATTTTCTCGGATTTCAGTCCGGGCAAACCCTGATGCAGTGGATTGCCGAGGCCTTGTTCAGTGTCGTACCCAGCCGCTGGTATGACAACGCGCCGATCAGCGCCTATGAAAGTTTCCTCAACGGAACGCCCGTGCTGGCATCCCGGATCGGCGGCATCCCGGAGCAGGTTCAAGAAGGGGTTACGGGATATCTTTTCGAACCGGACTCAATTGAAGATCTGGCAAGTAAGATGGATCTGATGCTGTCAGACAGAGAAAAACTGATTCAAATGGGCATCGCCGGACAAGCCTTTGTGAAAGAGCATCTTAATATTAAAGGTCAGATGGATGGTCTTATCGGTCTATTTGAAAGCGTCATTGCCAATTACCGATAAAGACAGCACCGATGGGATTGAAAACGTTACCTTAAGGATCGGGACCCATGCTTTCTAAATTGAAATGCC
>Ga0172373_10006959_pt1 | contig 14862 bp, 12 predicted proteins | sample Lak10m_2_FD_114546 | JGI IMG/M metagenome (GOLD analysis project Ga0172373, IMG submission 114546) | Freshwater microbial communities from Kabuno Bay, South-Kivu, Congo - kab_092012_10m | ecosystem: Environmental > Aquatic > Freshwater > Lake | place: Democratic Republic of the Congo... | reverse complement strand
TAACTTTGATACTAAATCAAGCTTTACAATAAATGCTTCTTCTATAAAATTAGGTGGTAAAAATGCTACTGAACCTATTTTAAAAGGTGATGCTTTAGTAACAGAATTGCAAAAATTAATAAATCAATTAATAAAATTAACTACTGTGTTAGTAGCAGTTCCTCAAACATCAGCAGCAGCTCAATTAGTATTATCAGAACTACCTCAAATTTCAGCTAAAATAGCTTTAACTAAATCTAAAATAAACAAAATATTATAATGGCTGAAGTTAGTGTACAAGTATTAGAGAATGCTTTACCTAGTAGTTTAAAACTAACAGGTTCAGAAAAATTAGGTCAAGTAATTTTAGAAAAAGGTATTCAAGTTAATGATCAAATCCAACCTCAATTAGCTAATATTCAGAATGAATTAACTAATACACCTAATGGAGTTTGTTTATCTCAACCTCAATTAGACTTAATTATTTTACAAAGAAATAATATAGTTAATAAATTAAACCAAATAGGTCGTGTTTTAGATACCGCCACTGTAGCAGCTGGTATAACATCTGATTTGTTAAATAATTTAATAACAGCAGCTAAAACTCTTAGAGCCACAAAAACAGCTTTAATAGCTGCTGATGCTACAGCAGGTGGTATTGGTCCTTTTGCTAGTTTGGTATTTCAAGCTAATGAAGTTTTAGATGTTTTAAAATTTGATAGTTTAGGAAATTCTAAATTAAATAAATTAAAAACTATAATTGATAACACAGCGGCACCTATATCATTAACTGGTTCCTTTATATCACTAGCTATTTCTTCTTTAAACATTATTGATGGAATATTAATAAAATGTTCTCCTAATTCTACCTATTTAACTGTAAGTGATGATTTAAAAAACATAACTTTAAGACAAACAATAGCTGAAAATACATTGAATCAAATAACTTATAAAGGATTTGTATTAGAAATTGAAATAACACCTTACACTCCTACTGTCAATAGAAGAAGAGCCATTGGTAAAAATCAATCAGGAATAGTTATGATTCAAACTGAATTCTCCTTTACAACATCTAACCAAGTCTTAATCAATGAACTTAAATTCATAATTGATAGAGACAATTTAAAAGCTTATTAATCTTAATATTTATAAACAATGAAAACTGACGCTTTAAAAAAATTTATTAAAGAAGCCGTTAAAGAAGCTATTCAAGAGGAATTAAAAGATATCCTTTTGGAAGCAGTTCGCACCCCAAAAGTAGTTATGACTGAGTCTGTAAGAGACACTTATGCTCAACCTCACATTGAAAAACCAAAACAATTATCTCCTACTGAAAGACGAGCTATGTTTGGTGGGATATTAGAGGAAATGCAAGCTGGTACACCTGCTACTTCTGCTTACGCTGGAAATTTTAATCCTCAAGCAGTAGGACCTGATGGAGCTTTACCTGAAGGATCTGTAGGGTTAGATCAAATTATGGCTTTAATGAACGGTAAATAATGGCATTTGGAGCAAAAAAGATATTTCCAGTAGACCTTACCCCTGGAACAGCAGTGGGTGTGGCTCTACCTTTTAATGCTCCTGCTGTTTTCCGTTCAACATACACTACTAAAGATGCTATAAAAAATAATTTAATTAATTTCTTTTTAACTAATAAAACTGAAAGATATTTAAATCCCAATTTTGGTGGTAATTTAAGAGCATTTATCTTCCAACAAATAGCAGAAAATAATATATCTGCTTTAAAACAAGATATTCAATCTCAATTAACTTTGTATTTCCCTAATGTTAATGTGGCTGATTTATCTATTGATTCACTCCCTGATTTAAATCAGATTAATGTGTCTTTAAAATACAATATAATAAACACTGGAATATCAGATAATATTAATATCGCATTCACGTAATGGCTATAAGAAGAAATATACAATATATAAACAAAGATTTTACAGAACTAAGGGCTAGTCTGGTTGACTATGCTAAGACTTATTTCCCAACTACTTATACTGACTTCAGTCCTACCTCACCAGGTATGATGTTTATGGAGATGGCTGCTTATGTAGGTGATGTTTTATCTTTTTATATGGATAACCAAATCCAAGAAAACTTTTTACAGTATGCTCGTCAAACAAATAATTTGTATGAGTTAGCTTATATGTTTGGTTACAAACCAAATGTAACTCAAGTAGCTTCTGTGGATTTAGATTTCTATCAACAAGTTCCAGCAATAGGATCAGCACCTAATATTGTGCCTGATTTTACATACTCATTATTAGTTCCTGAAAATTCAACAGTTGCTTCTGTTTTAAATCCAAATATAAACTTTTTAATTCAAGATCCAATTGATTTTTCAGTGTCAAGTTCTGGTGATCCTACTGAAGTAACAGTTTATGAAATTGATGGAAGTGGTAATCCTTTATATTTTCTTTTAAAGAAAATAAGAAAAGCTATTTCTTCTAACATTAATACAACTACTTTTTCATTTGGAGTTCCTGTTCAATTTTCTACAGTAGATATTACAGGTGATGATATTGTAGGAATATTAGATGTAGTAGATACTGATGGAAATGAGTGGTATGAAGTAGATTATTTAGGTCAAGAAATGGTATTTAATTCTATAAAAAATACTAATGTTAATGATCCTAACTTGTCTCAATATCAAGGAGACACTCCTTATTTGTTAAAGTTAGAAAAAATACAAAGACGTTTTGCTACTCGTTTTATAGATAAAACCACTTTACAATTACAGTTTGGGGCTGGTACCGCTAATGATACTGATGAGCAAATTATCCCTAATCCTAATAATGTAGGTATTGGTTTACCTTTTGAGAAAACTAAATTAACAACAGCTTATTCACCAGAAAACTTCTTATTCACTAAAACATATGGTATTGCTCCTTCTAACACTACTTTAACTGTTAGATATTTGACAGGTGGGGGTGTTGACGCCAACGCACCAGCAAATAGTTTAACTAGTTTAAACTCAACTGTTACCTTTTTAACCCCTCAAACTAACAATAATACTGCTAATTATGTGTTTAATAGTTTAGCTGTTGCTAATGCTGAAGCTGCTGATGGAGGAGGAGATGGAGACACAATAGAAGAAATTAGACAAAACTCTTCAGCTAATTTTGCGTCTCAATTACGTAATGTGACTCAAAATGATTATTTAGTTAGAACATTATCAATGCCTGCTAAATATGGAGTTGTTTCTAAAGCATATATTGAACCCACTAAAGCACAATCAATTTCAGCGGGTGAATCTCAATCTGTACTTGATTTATATGTTTTATCATATAATGTTAATAATCAATTAACTACAGCTTCTTCTGCTTTAAAACAAAATATTATCACTTATCTTTCTCAATACCGAATGGTAAATGACTCTGTTAATATTAAAGATGGTTTTATAATTAATATTGGAGTAAATTTTGATATTATTATTTTACCTAATTATAACAGTAATGAAATATTAACTAAGTGTATTTTAACTTTACAAGATTATTTCGCTATAGATAAGTGGCAAATTAATCAACCTATTATATTAAGAGATATTTATATATTACTTGACACTATTGAAGGAGTTCAAACAGTTAAAAACATAACATTTACTAACCTATCAGGAACTAGCTCAGGATACAGTCAATATGCTTATGATATACCTTCAGCAACACAAAATAATGTAATATATCCTTCATTAGATCCTATGATTTTTGAAGTTAAATATCCTAGTCAAGACATTCAAGGAAGAGTAGTACCTTTATAATATAAAAATGGCAGTAATTCAAATATTTCCCTCTAAAGACGCAACTTTATATTCTGCTTACCCTAATTTAAATACAGGGTTAGATGAAATTATTGAGGCTAATACTAATTTTATAACTGGAAGTTTAAGGACTGATGGTGATTTACCTCAAGTAACTAGATTTTTAGTTCAATTTTCTAATAGTGAAATTCAAAATGTTTTTTCATTATTAGTAAAAACTGCCTCTTGGGATTCATATCTTAAAGTATTTGCTGCTGATGTAACTGGTTTATCAAACACCACTACTTTAGCTGTTAATGCTGTAGCTGAGTCTTGGGAAATGGGAACTGGTCGTTACTATAACGATCCTGCTACTACTAATGGTGTGTCTTGGTTATGGAGAGACTACTCTGGTAGCACTACTTGGACTACAGCTAGTTTCACATCAGGTACAACAGGCTCTTATACAAGTTCTTTTCAGGGTGGAGGTGTTTGGTATACAGGTTCTCAAGCTAGTCAATCATTTGAGTATTATTCTCCTTTAGATATAAATGTAAATGTTAAAAGCATTGTAACTAATTGGTCATCAAGTGCTTTTAATAATTATGGTTTTATTGTTAGACAAACACAATCTCAAGAATTTGTTAATAACATAAATCAACAAGTTACTTTAAAATATTTTTCTAGAGACACTAACACTATCTATCCTCCTGCTTTACAAATCAGTTGGAATGACTTTATATTTAATACAGGTTCATCAACCCAAACAATATTAAACACACTACCTGCTACAATCACTTTAGCTCAAAATCCTGGTGTGTTTTATAGTGAAAGTGTAAATAGATTTAGGATTAATGCTCGCCCTGAATATCCTATTCAATTATGGGAAACATCTTCAGTCTACACAAATAATTACTATTTACCCACTGCCTCTTATTGGGCTTTAAAGGATTTAGAAACAAATGAATATATTATTGATTTTGATTCTAATTATACTAAATTAAGTGCTGATGCTACTTCTAGTTACTTTGATTTACATATGAATTTCCTTCAACCAGAAAGATATTATACTATTTTAATTCAAAGTACTATAAATAGTTCAACAATTGTATTTAATGATCAATATTACTTTAAAGTTATTAATGGATAATGGTTGAGATACTACGTTTAAATAAGCAAGTTTATAGCAAGAATCAATATGAAAAAGTTATTGATACTTCTTTTAACCAATTGGTTAATGTGACTGCTTCTTTAACTTCTTCTTTACCTCCAATAACAATAGATCAATTCTTTCAATACTATCAAAATTTATTTTTTCAAATACCTAAGAGTGGAAGTGTAAATTCTTTTGAGTACATTCTAAAGACAGCAAATGATTACATAGGTACAACTAATTCAGATGCTGATTTTAGTGCTTTTATTGAAGAAATTAATACTTTAAGACAAGAAAATTTAGATTTACAACAACAATTAATAAATCTTTCAACAAAAAGTTTATAACAAATAAATGAGTAGAACTGTTAATATAAACTCTATAAACCCTATTACTTTTGAATATCAAACTTATTCAACAGAGGATAGTTCTCTTATTTTTAACACCAATGTTGATGCTACTTTTAATCCAACATTAGATGTTGTTGAATATTTTATTTATGATTTAAATGGTCAAATAGTATATTCTAATGTTACTGGTTATCCTGGTTATACTATAAATGATAAAAATGTTGTTCTTGATCCTGAAAGAGATTTAACATCTCAAGGATTTGTTATTGGTCAATACAATACTGTTTATAATTTTGTAAGTCCTAAACTAGCTTCAAACTCAACCAATCCCTACTTTATTTCAGAGTTAAGTTCAGATAGAACTGAGGTTAGATTAGACACTACTTTTATTTCTAATGATTTAGTTGTTAGTTCTTCATTAGAATTAATTAATGACATTAATAATACATCAGCTGACTATTATGATTTCTATTTAGATTTTGGAAATAATAATTTAGTTATCGCTGTTAATGCTTTATTAGATAATACTAACCCTAATAATCCTACTGTTTTAATTAAGTTATATGAACCCTTACCTCAACAATTTAATTTAAATTCTCAAGTTTGGGTTGTAACACAAGTAGCTGAACCTGTAGCTTATAATATTGATATTAATGAAACTTTTGAGTTAGTTGATACCACAATTAATATTTTAGGTCCTAATTATAATTTAAGTATTAATGACCAAATTAATAACTCAACAGATTATAATAACTATAATAGTTTAATTGCTACTTCTGCTTCTTATTCCCAAGGTACAGGCAGTTTAAAATATCAATTAAATAACATTTTAGCCCAAACAGGTATAACAGTTAATATTGATTATTCTGATTACGCTAACTTTATTCATTTCTCTTCTGCTCAAACAAGACTAGAAAATTTTTATTATAAATTATCTTTATTAGAGCAATATACATACAGTGCTAGTTTATCATCAAATTCATCAAGTGGATCTTATTATGTTTCTTCAAGTAATATAATATGGCAAGCTAAAATAAATGAGGTTATTACTACTTTTGATGATTATGAATACTATCTTTACTACTCATCAGGTTCAACAGCTTGGCCTAAAACAAACAGTGCTCCACCATACATTAATGCCTCTACAGGTTCTGTAGCTGGTCAAGCTTGGTTTGTGTCTCAATCTGCTGTTGCTGAAGAGTATGACCTTGAAAACAATAATGCTTTAATATTAGCTATTCCTTCTTATATAACTGATGATCCTAACAACGCTCAATTTGAGTTATTTGTTGAGATGGTTGGACAATTATTTGATAATATTTTTGTTTACTTACAAAATATTACTACTAAGTTTGATGCTGATAATCGTTTAACATATGGTGTTTCAAAAGATTTAGTAGCAGATGTTTTAAGAGACTTAGGTATTACAATTTATCAAAATAATTTTTCTTCTAATGATGTATACCAAGCATTAATTGGTCTAACACCGTCTGGTAGTTTATATAACCTACCATTTACCACAACTCAATACCCTGTACCAACCAGTTCTTTTCTTGAGTATATAACAACATATGTAACAGCTTCTGCTACTTCATCTCTATACCCTACAGATGATATTAATAAAGAACAGTATAAAAGAATATATCATAACTTACCTTTATTATTAAAGAAAAAAGGATCTATAACAGGTTTAAGAGACTTAATTACTACTTTTGGTGTAACAGATACTATTTTAAGAATTAATGAGTTTGGTGGTAAAGATAAAAGTCCAAACACTTTTGATAACTGGCAAGATGAGTATAATTATGCTTTTTATACTAGTGGCTCATCTTATATAAGTTCATCTTTTGAATTAAATTCAGCTTGGGGAGCTCCAAGTAACAGACCTTCGGCTGTTGAATTTAGATTTAAAACAGATGGTTTGCCTTTTAACACAGCTAGTGTTGCCTCTCAAAGTCTATGGTCAACAAATAATGGTGTTAATTTAACATTAAGATATACAAGTTCAGGATATACAAGTGGATCCTACTCAGGATCAATTAAAGATCTTTATTACCAATATGCTATTTTAGATTTTATCCCTTCAACATCATCTATTAATAACTCAGCTAGTGTTTATTTACCCTTTTATGATAGTGGTTGGTGGTCAGTTTTAATTAATAGTAGTAGTACTGGATTTACTTTATACGCTGCTAATAAAAATTATGAAGGTGAAGATGGGAATATAGTAGGTTTCCAAGCATCATCTTCAATTACAGGAAGCAATGTTTGGACTGCTAGTTTAGTATCAACTTTTGGTTCTGCTTCTTACAAAACATTTACTGGTTCATTCCAAGAAATTAGATATTATTCTCAACCTTTAACTAAAGATAATTTTGATGCTTATGTAATGAATCCTTACTCAACAGAACAAAGTGAGTACTTAGCATTTAGAGCTACTTTAGGAGGTGAATTATATACATCTTCAGTTTCTGTTCATCCTAAAGTAACAGGTTCATGGATTGCAACTTCATCTTTTGCTTCAAATAGTAATTTTTATTTTAGTGGAAGTTATTCTTGGGTAAACAATACAGAAGTATTCTACTTTGATCAATTTCCAGCAGGTATTCAAAACGCTGTTTCAAATAAGATAAAACAACAAAGTACTATTTTACCTTATACTAGTAGTTATCCTAACATTCCTACTAATAATGTTTTATCTCCTTATTGTTCAGTCCAACAATTACCTATAATAAGTCAAAGTTATACTAGAGATGTTGATTATGTTGAAGTAGGTTTTTCACCTCAAAATGAAATAAATGAGGATATAAACTCAACATTTGGATTTATTAATTTAGGAAATTACATAGGTGATCCTAGATTCCAGTCATCCTCATTAGAAAGTTATCCTGACTTAGATGCTTTAAGAAATCTTTATTTTGAAAAGTATAAAACTAATTATCAAGAATTTGATTACATCAGATTAATTAAGTTTTTTGATAACTCATTATTTAAAACAGTTCAAGATTGGACACCTGCTAGAACATCTTTAGCCGCAGGTATTATAATTAAAAATACTTTATTAGACAGAAATAGATACCCTGTTCCTCAAGTTAGTCCTTCAGCATCTATAGCTTATATTGCTAGTGGATCAACTAATATTCCTTATGTAGTTGAAGATCAAACTATTACTGGTTCAATTAGTGTAGGTACAATTGAAGGAGGAAATGGAGGATCAATGCCTGACCTATTAGGACAAACATCTTCAGTTTATGCTTATCCTAACGCTGTTAATATAACTCAAAGCTGGACTGGATCTACACCTTCAACTAGTGGTTCTGTTCCTTTTACTCAAATTTCTCAAGAAGAATTCTTTAATGGACAATTAAGTGGTTCTAATTTAGTTGTAACTAATGGAGATTTAAGTGATTGTGCTGTAGAAATAATTCAAGTATATTCTACTAGTTCTATAAATGGACCTTTTACAGGAGTGACTTTTTATTATTTTAATGGTTTTGATTTTCAAACTGATAAAACATATTATTTAACGTTTACTGAAACTAATGATGCTCTAGCTTTAGGTAATGGGGCTATTCAAATTACAGATTCTTCTAATGTACTAGGAAACCAAAGAATAATATATTCAGGAAGTGGTAATTTAGCTCCTGGTGCTTCTAGAACTATAAATAATTTAGAAGTTCAAGGGATTATTCCTCCATTAGTTTTTTCTAATACTAATGCTTTAGCTTATCTTACTGTAACTGCTTTTACTTCTTCTGTAGCTTTTATAGATCAAGATTGTGAAGTTATATCAGGAGATATACAAATTAACAGACTTAACAACAAATACATGGATGTTGATTTTAATAATAGTCAACTAATAGCAGTCAATGAACAAACCATTTTAAATGGCAATGCCACAAGAGCTGCTGTCCCTGATTCATATTACACCTCAGCTAAACAAATTAATTCAAGATATATTGGTAAAGAATTAAAAGCATCTAATTTAAATAAATGGACTGAGGGGGATATCTCTTATGGTAAATCAGTTACTGTAGGTAATCCTGAAAGTTATTTTGTTTATTTTAATAATGTAGGAAGCACATCACCTGAATGGGGAAATAACTTATCAGCTAAAACCCAAGCTAATGTTAGATTAATTATTAATGAGTCTGGAAGTGCTGTTAAACCTATTAATGATGCTGAAGGAATTAATTTAGGAACTATTCAACAATCTTTCATTGATAGGGGAAACGCTACTTTAGTATTAGATGATTATGATACTTTTGGAGTTAATTTAAATACTTTAAATGGTACTTGGCCTGTATTTAAAAGTGGTGTTAGTATAGCCCCTATTATTTACACTCAAACAGCTAGTTATAATAACAATGGAGATATTATAGGTTATGGTTATACAGGATCTATTAACTTTGTTCAAGGTCAACAAGGTCCAGATGTAACTAAAAATGATTACCAATTATTAACTTATGGTGTTAATTTTAACAATATTGACGCTATTGGACTTCCTGCTACTTTAAATTTCTCAACCCCAGTGATTTTAGGAGCTTCAGCTAGCTTTAGCACATCCTCAGATGCTTATAATCCAACAGGATCATTAGGTAATTTATCAGATGAAGGATACATATTAACTTTCCAAGCACATATTGAAAGTAGGGATTATTATTATGCTATTGTAGATTATGCTATTTATAAAAATGGTGTTGAAGTAGCTAGGACACAAGTTGATCATTTAGCTAGTAAAACAGGTGATATTTTTTATACTGATGCTAATGCTACAACCTCTTCTTTATATACTGTTCAAGCTATAGCTTATTCAAGTTTAAACTTTGGGGGAGATGATCCTGTAGTACAATTAAATGCTGCCTCATATTTTAGAGTAACCCAATACCCCTTACCAGGTACTGGTGTATGTAATAGTTTTTGGTCTACAGGTTCTGGTACTCCTAATATATTGTTAGCTAGTACTTCATCAACTGGGTTAAATAACTTTATTGGTCAAAGACAACAAAGTATTGAAAGAAGCGGATTTAATCCTATTTCTTTAGACTTTGAACCTCAACTATATGATGAAATTAGATTCCAAGGTGTTGAAAATTTAGCTTATTCTATTATTAATATCACATCTTCTAATGGTCAATTACAATTACAATTAGATGGTAATATACCTAGTGGAACCAATTTAAGTTATTTCTTATTAAGAAGATATGTTAATGATCCATCAAACATTATCCTGGATTTAAACAAACCCGCTGGTGCAAGTAGTGGTGGAGTTCTAAAACCAGAGTATGTAACTGACAATATTAATAAAAACTTAGACTCAATACTTCAAAACTTAAAATCAAAAGGTTTAATATAAAAACAAAACTTATATATATTTATAATAAAAATAACAAATGGGATATTTAAATAATACCGTAGTAACTGTAGACGCCATTTTAACAGACACAGGTCGTCAATTACTCGCTCAACAAAATGGTCAATTTAGAATCACTCAATTTGCTTTAGCAGATGATGAAATTGATTATACTCTTTATAATCCAAATAATCCATCTGGTTCTGCTTATTATGGCCAAGCAATTGAAAACATGCCTTTATTAGAGGCATTTCCTCAGTCTACTCAAACCATGAAGTACAAGTTAGTAACTTTACCTCGTGGTACAGCCAAATTACCTATTCTTAATTTAAATACCTCAGCTATTATAATGCCTCAAAGTGGTATTTATACTTTAACTCCTCAAACATTAAATTACTTAGGAGCTAACACATATGAACCTTCAGGTTACTCAGCTACAATTTCTGATATTAGATTAATGTCAACTTTTGAAGGTGTAGGTATTAATACTCCTGCTGTAGAAGCCTTAAATATTGCTAACCAAACAATTACTATTGGTACTAGTGTTTCTAAAACAGTTATTGGTACAACAATTAACATGAGAGCCACTACTGTAAATACTTTATTTGGTACTAATAATACTTTACAAGCTACTTTAACTGTAGTAGGTAGAGATTCAGGTGCTCGTTTAACTATTCCTATCACTGTAACTAAAGCATAATAAAATAAAAAATGTCATTTAAAAGATTAGAAGCCGATGATTTTGTAGTTAGTTCTGATGCTATTTCAGCAACAGCTTGGACTACAAATCTCCCAACATTAAACGCTTTTTATACCTCTTCTGTTCAAGTAAATGGTAGTTCTGGAGACTATTATGTAAATGTTTTTGATACAGCAGCCACTTCTTCAGTTCAGTTCGCTATTGCTTATGGTAATGCTTACGGTAGTGGAAGTTCAGTTTACAACCCAGCTGTTGATGGTTTGTCTCCAACTAGTACTATTTTTGGTCAATGGCAAGATTTAGTTATTGGTGATGAGAATACTTTATTCCAATTTGGAGCTATTTCTTCATCTGAATTTTTTGCTTTACCTATTGAAAGACAATGTTATAAAGAAGCCATTTTCTTAGGCTCTTTATCATTAAGAATTTCAGGATCAGGAGCTTCTGTTACTTTAACAGACAATAGTGCTTATGTTACCACAACTGTGTTTAATGAAGCAGGTCGAGTTTTCCAATTAATTTCAGGATCACAAGGCGTAAGATACACAGGTTCAGCTACAACATCAGACGGTTTCTCAGCTAACTCTGGTTCATATGGTTTATTATTACCTGATATTGGAACTATTATTTTGAATCCTTTAGCTTTAGCTGCTCCTCCAATTAGTGGTGGTATTTCTTTTACATACAGTGGTTCAGCTTATTCAGGATCATTAACATATAATTCTAATACTAGTGCTAATGCTCAGTTATTTAAAGCAATTAGTGGGTCAATATCTGGTGTTGCTCCTTCATTTACTTTAAATTCTCAAGAAACAATTACTTCAGATTATGTCTTCATTAGACCTAGAAGTTCAGAATTTAACTATTCAGAAAACCCATCATTTATTTCAGGTTCAACAGGTGAAGTATTATATTCTCAATTTGTTAATAACCCTCAAGTATATATAACAACTATTGGCTTATATAATGATACAAATGACTTATTAGCAGTAGCTAAATTGTCACGACCATTGTTAAAAGATTTTACTAAAGAAGCTCTTGTAAGAGTTAAACTTGATTTCTAAAATGAATGGGTACCTTCAAACAATTTTTAGCGTCGGACATAATAGTTACTCCGCTTGAATTAAACAAATCATTTAATTTTGAGGGGGCAGCCGCGTTAACTAGTTCTGTTGTTGGTATTGATAGATTTTTAGGGACTAATATTACTAGTTATTCTTTTAATCCCACAGTTGATCCAACAACCGGTCAAATAAGTACTCAATATCAAAGGTTAGTTTATAATTCAATTAAACAACTTTATTACTCTAATTATTTAAACACTACAGCAAGTTATGGATCACCAGCTAGTACAGCTAGTGTTGTACCTGGGTATAATTCTGCTGGGGATGTTTTAGTAGGATCTACATCTTCTGCTGGTATATATTGGAACTATCCTCAAACAGATTTAACTTTTGCTCATTACTTTCCTACAGGTTCAAATTCAACAATAGGAGTATTATCAGTTCCTGTTGGGTTATTTGGTAATTACATTCAACCTGGTTCATTTAGGTGGATAGCTCCTAGTGGTTCAATTTATGATGATGGAGAAGGTAATTTAATATTTTCGGCCTCACAACAGATTTGTGGAAATATTTTTTATCCTCATGGGTTAGCTATTATTACTAGTGATTCTCAACCCCAAGGAGATGTTTATGGAACAGCTATTTATGGTTCATCTATTTATGGTTTATCAGATGCTATTGTTATTGAAAGTTTTGTTACATCATCTAATGTAACTTGCTCATTCTCATCTTCACTTACAATTTATGAAACCCAATATAAATGTACTGCAAGAGAAAATGAATTTAATTTTAGTCAAAACCCAACATTAACTTCAGGTAGTACAGCAAATTCAAGTTCTGTAGGAACTTTTTACACTCCAGCTGAAAATTTATATAGTTGGGCTACTAGTTCTTACTTTCAACCTTATGTAACAACTATAGGTTTATATAATGAGCAACAACAATTACTAGCAATAGGAAAATTAGCTCAACCATTACCTCTTTCACCAACAACAGACACAACAATACTAATTAATATAGATAGATAATATGTGGTTATACAAAGAAAAAGTTATAAATTCAATTGAGGATATGCCTCAAGACACATTTGGTTTTATTTACATAGTAACTCATAAACCAAGTGGTAAATCTTATATTGGTAAGAAATCATTATTTCACAATATAAAGAAAAAATTAACAAAAAAGGAACTAGCAGAACAAACAGGACCAGGTAGGAAGTCAGCCACTAAAGTGGTAGCAAAAGAATCGGACTGGAAAACCTATTATGGCTCTGCTAAACCAATTTTAGAACTCATAAAAGGAGGTAAACAAGAGGAATTTACCCGTGAAATTTTACAATTGGTTCCTAATAAAAAACTTCTTACTTACTATGAATGTAAGTATTTATTTAAATATGGTGTATTAGAAAATCCTGATGGTTATTTTAATGATAACATCCAGGGCCGCTTTTTCACTAAAGATTTTAGTTAAGCTTGTTAATTCAAGCTTTCTTTTTTATATTATGGTTATGCTCAATCAACCACTGATTGCTTTAGTTAACTCTGTATTAGGTACTGGTAAACAGACATCAAAAGGAAATTTTGCCTATCATTGTCCGTTTTGTAATCACCATAAGCCAAAATTAGAGGTTAACATGACTGAAAATAAAAAAGGAGAAAATCCTTGGCATTGTTGGGTGTGTGATAGACGTGGTAAAAAAATTCATCAACTATTTAAACAAGTTAAAGCATCACCTGAAGCATCTTTAGAATTAAGGTCTATTGTTAAAACTGAAACAGCAGATAAAGAAACAGTAATTACAGAAAAACTTAATTTACCTAAAGAATTTAAACCACTACTCAATATTCAGAAATCAGATATTATTGGTAGACACGCCTTAACTTATATTAAATCTAGAAATATAACTGAGGAAGATATTCTTAAATATAATATTGGTTATTGTGAGTCTGGTCCTTATAAAAATATGATTATTATTCCTTCTTATGATGAAAATGGAATATTAAACTATTTTACAGGCCGTTCATTTGAAAAAGAACCTAAAATAAAATATAAAAATCCTTCTGTATCACGCGATATCATACCCTTTGAGTTGTTTATAAATTGGGATTTACCGTTTATATTATGCGAAGGACCATTTGACGCCATAGCCATTAAAAGGAATGTAATTCCGTTATTAGGCAAAAATATACAGTCAAAACTGATGAGGAAGATTGTTAAATCTTCTGTTGATAAAATATATATAGCTCTTGACAAGGATGCTCAAAAACAAGCTTTATCATTTTGTGAGCGTTTAATGAACGAGGGTAAAGAAGTGTATCTTGTAGATATGCAAGATAAAGACCCAAGCAAAATGGGATTTAAAAACTTTATTGATACCATTTCCGAAACCTATCCTCTAACATTCTCAGGTTTACTTGAGAAAAAACTATTTTTATGACCAAAATTAAACACACTTACAATCGAATCCTAGAGATTTCAGATGATCACAAACAAGTAACATTACCTGATGCTCGCTATT
>Ga0172373_10006957_pt1 | contig 14865 bp, 11 predicted proteins | sample Lak10m_2_FD_114546 | JGI IMG/M metagenome (GOLD analysis project Ga0172373, IMG submission 114546) | Freshwater microbial communities from Kabuno Bay, South-Kivu, Congo - kab_092012_10m | ecosystem: Environmental > Aquatic > Freshwater > Lake | place: Democratic Republic of the Congo... | reverse complement strand
GACTGCCCCTACAACCAAACCTAAAAAGATTGAACCCATCGGCCCCGCCCAGCCACAAGCCGGTGTTATCGCAACCAAGCCAGCGATAGCACCCGATGTTGCACCCAGCATGCTAGGTTTTCCACGAGCAATCCATTCAACTGCCATCCAAGATAAGGTTGCTGCAGCCGCTGCCAGCAAGGTATTGACGAAAACCAAAGCCGCCAGACCGTTGGCTTCCAGGTTGGAACCCACATTGAAACCAAACCAGCCTACCCATAATAATGATGCACCGATCATGTTCATCGTCACGCTATGTGGCGCGATAAACTCTTTACCGTAACCAATGCGTTTGCCTATCATGATACAGCCAACCAAACCCGCAATCCCTGCATTGATATGCACCACGGTGCCACCGGCAAAATCCAGCGCGCCTTTTTGGAACAAGAAGCCTGCCGTTGCACCAGCGGCTTCAGCGGCAGTGGCATCAGTGTAAGCATCAGGACCAGCCCAATACCAGACCATATGCGCCATCGGCAAATAACAAAAGCTGAACCACAGTAAAGTGAATACCAAGACGGCCGAGAATTTGACCCGCTCTGCGAAAGCCCCAATGATCAAAGCCGGCGTAATGGCGGAAAAAGTCAACTGGAACGCAACATAGATATATTCAGGTACATACACACCCTTACTAAAACTGGCTGCCATCGAATCTACCGTAATTCCCTGTAGAAAGGCTTTACTAAATCCGCCGAAAAAGGCATTTCCTTCTGTAAACGCCACACTGTAACCGTATACAGCCCACAAAATGGCAGTTAAAGAGAAAATCACAAAAACCTGCATCAATACGGACAGCATATTTTTTACCCTGACCATACCGCCGTAAAACAGTGCTAAACCGGGGATCACCATCAAGATAACCAGCAGCGTGGCTACAATCATCCATGCCGTATCGCCCTTATTGACTGTGGGCGCAGCCACTTCTTCAGCCATCGTCAGTCCCGAGAAGGCCATAAGTGCGATTAGCGCTGAACCTAATAAAAGTTTTTTCATAATTAATTCCTCTTTCCAGATTAAAGTGCTTCTTCGCCGGACTCGCCGGTTCTGATACGAACGACCTGCTCCAGGTTGGTCACGAAAATTTTGCCGTCGCCAATCTTGCCGGTATTTGCAACCTTAACGATCGCTTCAACAGCTTTTTCCAGCATGTTTTCAGCCACGGCCACTTCAATTTTGGCCTTGGGCAAAAAGTCGACGACGTATTCAGCGCCTCGATACAATTCAGTGTGACCTTTTTGACGACCAAAGCCTTTGACTTCGGTAACTGTGACACCGGAAACTCCGATGTCCGATAGCGCTTCCCGCACATCATCAAGCTTGAATGGTTTTACAATCGCCGTAATTAATTTCATAAATTGATACCTCTTTTGCTCATGACTAAATACCCCTAATGGACTTAAAATAACTTCAAACAGAGCAAAGCAGATAGTGTGCCAACTCATATATATATGTTTAATATAAGGTTTTTAAGATTTATAGATGCACAACAAAATTAGAAGCACCAATTTGGCGCATTTCGCTTCATTTTGGAGCAGCCATTGAAGTGGCAGAAACGAATTTAGCGTAAATAACATCACCCAATCCACGCAGAGAAAGTAACTCAAATTACCCCCCCTACTATTTATAACTACATAAATGACCTACCACCCAAAAGTATTGCAACAGTATTCATGGAATCAATTAATTTTAATCTTGACCCATCCAGCACAAATACCAGCACCTGCTATTATCTATAAGCAACTGTTGCTACAATGCAATTTAATTGTTTTTTAGCAACAACTTGGTGCACAAAAAGCACCAAATTAGTGCAAACATGTAAAAGTTATCATTCTATTTGCAGCTAGATCATTGAAATTAAGGAAAATATAACTTGGCACAATTAGTGCTGGTTGATTTTTGAGTTTAAATTGGAGAAGCCTATATGAAAAAAAAACTACCAATCCGTAAGCCAACTGCAAGCACCTGCCTGGCAAGCTTATTGGCCATTTGCGCAACTACCGCTTTCGCTGACGACTGGACAGAAGCATCCGGATTATTGGGCGCAATAGGTGCCGATCCGAATGAAGCGAAATTCATGAAAGATCACAACCTGAAAATTGGTGGCTGGGTCAATACCAGCATTTCTGCCAACATGAATAGCAATGGTGACGGTTTTAATGGCCCAATCACCTTTAACGACCGTAGCGGCGAATTGCAAATGAATCAGTTAAACGTTTATTTGCAAAAAGCCATCAACGTTGGCGGCGATTCGTTTGATATAGGTGGTCGTGTCGACTTTATGTACGGTACCGACGCCATATTTACTCAAGCCTATGGCTCTCCGGCTTTTGACCCTAATACAGGTTTGCCAATCGATCGTGGTCATTGGGATCTGGAAATCAGTAGTCACGATCAGCGTTTTTATGGCATTGCACTCCCGCAAGCCTATGCGGAACTTAACTTGCCAGTGGGCTCAGGTATCGCTGTTAAAGTGGGTCACTTCTATACCCCAATCGGCTATGAAGTGGTTACCGCGCCTGACAACTTCTTCGTTACCAAACCTTACACCATGCAGTATGGCGAACCTTTCACCCACACTGGTTTCTTAGCCACTTATAACGTCGACGATAGCTGGACAGTCATGGGCGGCGCCGTTACTGGCAGCAACACAGGTGGCTGGGACGGCAACTGGGATCGCGACTTGGGCAACTGGTCGTTTCTAGGTGGTGCAACCTGGGATAATGACGCTGGCACTTCCGTGACATTGACAGGTACTGCTGGCGCCCGCGCAGAAGACTCCGATGATGCCTGGGCCATGTACAGCATCGTAGCCAAGCACGATTTCACTGACAACCTGCATTACATTTTTCAACATGACCATGGCTTTGCGGACAATATTATTACCGGTGAATCTGGTGGCGGCACTCAGGATGCTGAATGGTACGGTATCAATCAATATTTGATTTACGATGTCACAGAAAAAGTCTCTGCAGGCTTAAGAGCGGAGTGGTTCTCCGATCCTAATGGCGCACGCATCTTGGGCCCAGGTCGTTGTTTGGCAGCCACCAACGCCAATGGCAATTACGCTTGCGGTGCTGACTATGGCTCTTATCCTTGGGAAGGCAGCAACTACTATGCCGTCACAGCTGGGTTAAGCTACAAACCAGTCGGTTGGTTGAATCTGCGTCCAAATTTGCGCTACGACATTACCGATGGAACAAAAGTATTTGACAGAGGTAATGCCAGCAGTCAGTTCTTGATTTCTGCTGATGCAACCATAACATTCTAATCATTTAGTTTTAGCTCAAAAACAACCTATTAATCCTACGCTTCCAAAGGTTTCTTAAACCCTTGGAAGCGTTGTTTTTAATAGCTCTTGAAAGCAATTGATGCTATTGTTACCAGCGCTTTACATTACTTATCATAATAATTATTTTGTAGGAGATTTTGGCCGATGTCAGTAGATAACGTACTAAAAATGATTCAAGAAAACGACATTAAATTTGTCGATTTCCGTTTTTGCGATACTCGCGGTAAAGAACAACACGTCACTTTCCCAGCACACACCATTGATGAAGACACTTTCGAAGAAGGCAACATGTTCGACGGTTCTTCTATCGCCGGCTGGAAACACATCAATGAATCCGACATGATTCTGATGCCAGACCCTAGCACCGCTAAAATCGACCCATTCTTTGACGACAAAACCTTGATCTTGCGTTGCGACATTATCGAGCCTAAAGATATGCAAGGTTATGCTCGCGATCCTCGCTCAATCGCCAAACGTGCTGAAGCTTACATGCAGTCTACCGGTATTGCCGATACTGCCTTGTTTGGCCCAGAAAATGAATTCTTCATTTTCGATGACGTGCGCTGGAGCACAGGCATGGGTGGCTGCTCTTACCAAATCGACTCCGAAGAAGCTGGCTGGAACTCTGAAAAAGTTTACGAAAACGGCAATATCGGTCACCGTCCAGGTGTCAAAGGCGGTTACTTCCCTGTACCACCGGTTGATTCTTTCCAAGACATGCGTTCTGCCATGTGTTTGGTATTAGAAGAAATGGGACAAACCATCGAGGTTCACCATCACGAAGTGGCCACTGCTGGTCAATGCGAAATTGGTTCTAAATTCAACACGCTGGTTAAAAAAGCCGATGAAGTATTGGAACTGAAGTACGTCATCGCCAACATCGCCCACGCTTATGGTAAAACTGCCACATTTATGCCAAAACCCCTGGTTGGCGACAATGGCAGCGGCATGCACGTTCACCAATCTTTGGCTAAAGGCGGCGTGAACCTGTTCACCGGCAACCTGTATGGCGGCCTGTCTGAAACCGCGCTGTACTACATCGGCGGTATCATCAAACACGCTAAAGCATTGAATGCAATCACCAATGCATCAACCAACAGTTACAAACGTCTGGTACCTGGTTTTGAAGCTCCTGTAATGCTGGCTTACTCAGCGCGCAACCGTTCTGCGTCTATCCGTATTCCTTACGTTAACAACCCAAAAGGTCGTCGTATCGAAGTCCGCTTCCCAGACTCCACTGCCAACCCTTACCTGGCATTTGCTGCCATGTTGATGGCTGGCCTGGATGGCATTCAAAACAAAATCCATCCTGGCGAAGCGATGGACAAAGATTTGTATGACTTACCACCAGAAGAAGAAAAAGCTATTCCACAAGTAGCCTTCTCTTTTGACGAAGCGTTGGATGCTCTGGACAAAGACCGTGAGTTCCTGACTCGTGGCGGCGTGTTCACCGATGACGTAATCGACGGCTATCTTGAGCTGAAAAAACAAGATGTTACACGTCTACGCATGAGCACACACCCTGTCGAACTGGATATGTACTACAGCTTGTAAACAGTTAAGCCTGTTTTACACAGGCCCGTACTGACAAAACCCCGCAAGTTACTTCACTTAGCGGGGTTTTTTATGCCAAGAACGGCAAACCCAAACTCCCACATCAACCACCACCTCAGTATTGCATTATTTTGGTGCAAATTAAGATTACAATGCACCAACCAGGTGAAAGCAATGTACAAAAACGCTTTCCTAAACGTGAGATAAACTTATCCTTACTGCTTAAATACTATTCTGATGAATCACAACCATAGTTTGCTCTAAACAAATAAGAATCTCGCCTGATCTCTCCATTCACTCCGTTTGTGTCATGACCACTTCATCACTCATAACGAATCACCAGCCTGCACTTGCTTTGTTTCAGCACATAAAAACAATTGAGTTTAAGAAACTTATAAGCAACATGAAAGATTTAAATGACAACAGCAATCGAATTGATATTATTGGCGTATAAATTGCTTAAATACTAGCAACCCTCAGACACATTGCCACCCCACTGTGCATAAAAAAATACTTGATCATCTCAATGAAGCCATCCTGCTTTTTAATAAGGATTTGTACTTAACGTATATTAATCCGGCAGGAGAAATGCTGTTCGCTGATAGCGCCAAGCATCTGGTTGGACAGCCCGCGCACAAGATGTTCAAAACAGTACACCACGATTTATTCTCGGATCTGTTACAACGCATGCTTCATCATGAGCCCTTGGTAGACAGAGAACTGACGCTGGAGAGCATGCATCAGTCAATTACAGTCAATTTAAGCGCTACACCGATTTTGGAATTAGGTGAGCTCACAGATATTTTGATCGAGCTACAACAAGTAGATCGGCATTTACGCATTACCAAAGAAGAACAACTTCTGGCACAACAGGCTACCAGCCGAATGTTGGTGCGTGGTTTGGCACATGAAATCAAGAATCCGCTGGGCGGTTTACGAGGCGCAGCTCAGCTTCTAGAACAAGAGCTGCATGATCCTGAATTGAAGGAATACACCAAAATCATTATTGCCGAATCGGATCGTTTACAAGACTTGATGGACAAAATGCTCGGCCCTAACAAACCAGCACATAAAAGCCTGTTGAACATCCATGAAGTGCTGGAACGTGTCAGACACTTGGTCGCCGTGGAGGCTGGCAACAATATCCGTTTGCAAACCGATTACGATCCCAGCATCCCCGAATTGTTTGCGGATAAAAACCAGATCATTCAGGCGCTGCTAAATGTCGTGCGAAATGCCATTCAAGCCATACAAACTTCAGGCAAAATCATTCTGCGAACGCGCATCCAGCGTCACATGACCATAGGCCGCAAGCTTTACAAGCTGGTCGCGAAAATTGAAATTATCGATAACGGACCCGGCATTCAACCCGGCTTAATGGGACAAATTTTTTACCCGATGATTACCGGGCGGGCTGAAGGCACCGGCTTGGGATTATCGATTGCACAATCACTGATCAATCAGCATAACGGCTTAATCGAATGTGAAAGTGAACCCGGCAATACCGTGTTTTCAATTTATTTGCCTTTGATAGCACAACAGAAAGAAACTATAGCGGATCGCTAGCACCATGCTGAACAACATTCTTTCCTAAAGTTTTGGAGACATTCAATGCCACTGCCAGATAAAGTCTGGATTGTCGATGATGACAAATCGATACGCTGGGTTCTTGATAAAGCCCTGCAAAAAGCCGGTATAGACACACGCTGCTTTGCCTCTGCGTCCGACTTGTTGAAAGAATTGGCGCACGACTTACCTCATGTGCTGATCACCGATATTCGCATGCCGGGTATGGATGGCTTTGAATTACTTAGAAAAGTTCAGCAAGATTACCCAGCCTTGCCGGTCATCATCATGACGGCCCACTCAGATCTGGAAAGCGCGGTTTCCGCCTTCCATGGTGGAGCATTTGAATACCTGCCCAAACCTTTCGATGTTAACGAAGTAGTTGATACCGTTCAGCGCGCCTGTCAGCACAGTAAACGTCAGAATGCGGGCCAACTACCAGCGGAAGGCATGGGCGACACCCCGGAAATCATAGGTGAAGCACCTGCCATGCAAGAAGTGTTTCGTGCCATAGGTCGCTTGGCCCGTTCGCATATTACGGTGTTAATCAACGGTGAATCCGGCACGGGCAAAGAATTGGTTGCCAAGGCATTGCACCGGCATAGTCCACGTGCGCAGCAACCTTTTGTGGCGTTAAACATGGCGGCTATCCCTAAGGATTTAATGGAATCCGAATTATTTGGTCATGAAAAAGGTGCTTTCACCGGCGCTCAGGCCCGCCGCATTGGCCGTTTTGAACAAGCCAATAATGGTAGCCTGTTTCTGGATGAAATCGGCGATATGCCAGCCGAGTTGCAAACCCGTTTATTACGGGTACTGGCCGACAACGAGTTTTATCCCGTTGGCGCCCATTCACCGATTAAGGTCAATGTCCGCATCATTGCAGCCACCCATCAAAACCTGGAGACCTTGGTGTTGCAAGGCCGGTTTCGCGAAGACTTGTTTCATCGCCTGAATGTGATCCGTATTCATATTCCACCGCTGCGCGAGCGGCAGCAAGATATCGGTTTATTGATGCGACACTTTTTGTATCAAAGTGCCAAGGAACTCGGTACGGAGGTGAAAATACTCAAACCTAAAGCCGAAGCGTTTTTAAGCAGCCTGAAATGGCCTGGCAATGTTCGCCAACTGGAAAACACCTGCCGCTGGCTGACCGTGATGGCATCGGGACGGGAAATTCATATCGAAGATTTGCCCCCCGAGCTGAGCCAAAGCAGTCATGAAAATCCTGAAGAATCAACCGCCAACGGTTGGGAATCACAGTTTCAAAACTGGGTAAAACAACAACTGGCAACTGACCAGCACGACATAGCCAGACACGCAATAGCCAGTGTCGAAACAATCTTAATCCAGACCGCCCTGAGCCATACTCATGGCCGAAAACACGAAGCGGCATTATTACTGGGGTACGGTCGGAATACGTTAACCCGCAAACTTAAAGAGCTGAATATTCAGGAGTAAACGATCACGGTTTAGAATTTTTATCTGCCCTGAGCATCGGTGTATACTTCTGCCTGAATTTCCTTTTTACTCGGCAAGGTCAACATTCTCATGGCAGATAAAACAGTTAGCAAACACCTCATTAATCTGGAGAAACAATTCGCCAGTACCGATCCGGTGTTACAAAAGGCAGTTAAGGTTTTTCAGGACCTGGATGAACTGGAGTTTGAGATGGGTTTGTTGGATGCCGACGAAACCACAGCCCGTAACAATTCCTGGTGGCCTAACGTCAGCACGGTTGGTGGCTATTCACCTGCCAAATCTGAATTTCTAAGCCGATTCTTGGGCACCCATCTTAATACCACCCGGCATAAATTCACGGTACTACAATACACACCACAACCTACCGGGGCCACCTTACCTGGCACGGCACTGGATGCCGATCATCGTTTACCGTTTTATCAAATCAGCCAAAGCATCGAACAAACCAGTGCAGGCGAAGGCGGCAAGGTCAACAGCTATTTGGAACTGGTGACCGTCAACAGTACAAAACTAAAAAACAAATTAATCATCGACACAGCAGTTTTGAATCCGTCCGGAGAAAATGCGGCCAATTCATTACTGCGTCAACACGTCATCGCTATTTCGGACTTGGTTCTGGTATTTACCGACTTGTTTGAAACAGACTCGGAACTTAACAAAGACACCGTAGAAAGCATCGTCAAACACCAGGACAGCAATAAATTCCTGTTTGTGATCGATCATTCCGAGATCAGTCTGGACGCACATAAATCTCAGGACATTATGGCTTCCTGGCAACGGCGTCTGGCTGATTTTGGTATTTTCACCGGTCAATATGTGGTGTTATCGCAAAATGGCGACCATAGCCAAATTGAACAACGCCTGAATAATCTCAACAACGATCGTTCCTATCGGGTACTGGGGGCGCTGGAATCCAGCATTCGCAGAGTCGATGATGTTATTTTGCCGGAAGTTGAAAGCGCCCTCGCCACCTGGAAAGAACGCTGCAACGCCACCACACTGATTGTGCTTAGCTTCATCATCATGCTGATTCTATTCGCCGAAATTGCGGTCGGTGTGCTGGATCTGTTCTTCGATCCCATTATAGGCCCAGCCATCATATTAGGCTTGATAGCGATAATGACGCCTTTGCACATCATAGTCAGTCGTGTGCACGCCAAATTTATTATCAACCAATTACACAAACGCCAAAAAAACCTGAATCTAACTGAAGACCTATCGGGATTATTTGAAAAAAGCCTGGGCTTCTGGCGCGTCATCCTGCCCATCACCCAACCGGTGGGCAAAACCAAGAAAAACCGCAAAAAACTGAACAGCTTGCTGGAACAAACCAAAGACTTGATCCAAGCACTGAACGATCAATTTAGCCGTAATCAATATCAGGATTACCAATCGCCGTATGATGCCCAATCCAGCGAGGAATTCTGATATTTGAGACCAGCCAATGGACACCATCAAACAGTATTGTGCTCTTTGCTGGTTCTCGGCTTCTCCACTGGATTTACCGCGATCCTCTGCGTTTTTTAGAACTAATCTGATCGTCAGTTTGGTTTTGTTCTTTTTTATCCAATTCAATATGACCGATGAAATCGAATCGATTTCTGAAGTCATATTAGAAACCCTGTTGAATCTTGGCTTTATAGCCTTGGCGCTTTGGCTGAATAAAAACATGCACGCTTATATTCAAGTAGGCTCGGCCATCATGTTTTGTGAAAATGTCGTGGCGGCTTTGTTAATACCCGTGATGTTTTGGGTGACGGTCGCCGAGGATTGGTTGAGCTACAGTGTATTATTAAGCGGCATGTTCTGGAACTGGCTTATGGTTGGGGTTGTTTTCAAGCATGCACTGAATATCACCTTACTAGCCGGACTGGTCATGTCGCTTTTTTACCTGCTATTCAGCTTTGGCGGCGGCTTTGCCTTGAATAGTTTTCTGACCGGCTAAGCAAGAATCAATAAATCCCAAAACCGATCAAAAGCCAAACAAATTTAGGAAATCTCTAAAACTCGTCGTTCCCGTATAAGTTGTAATCCAATATATTGATTTTACTGGACTCTCGCTTTCGCGAGAATCCAGATTGTGAATTCTTAGAGACTCCCTTAAACCCAATGGCTTTTTATTTCTTGGTCGAAGGCTTGGTTTTCAGTGTTGACCACGGAATCGGTTGGTTAATAATAGCCCCCGGCCCCAGTAGACAAGGTATCTGATCGTATTTCAACGCTTTCAATTGTTTTTCCACTAACTGCGTTAACTCCTGAAAGGTAGGGTTTGTCTGCTGCTGTTTGCGTAATCGCCTCAAAACAGTGGCCAGACTATAGGTATAAGCGCCATAAGATGTCACGCCGTGACGGTATTCATAAGACAATTGGCTTTCCTGACAAGCTTCCATGATGACAGGCAGATATGGCCCCTGATGTCCCAATTCCTCTCGAGATTGATCGTATGCCTTGGCCGTTAAAGTTCTCAGCGCGGCGGAACGACCAAAACGGTAAGTCGCCCGATTCTGTCCCAGAAAAGCTACGCCATTATCGGCTTTAGCCAAATCTCGATTCGGACTGGCTAATTTTCGTTCCTCCCACATTTCCAACTCGGCATTCCATTTCAAAGCCCGATGACGAATATCATCCGGCGGACTGACGCCACGCACGCGTCGTGAACCATCTCGACTCATGCCGCCGGAGTGGCAACAATCAAAGATGGCTAAGAACTGACTGTCGTAAGGTAACTGTGAATACAATTCGCTGAATTGCTTATCTGTGACGGCGTGCTCCAGAGTCCAATCAAAATCATAAGGCACCAGACATTCATCCAGATGATCAACTTCTTCATGTATCCCATAGCCTGGAATTTGCGCGCCATGCCCGGAATAAAACAATACCCGTTCATCGCCCGGCTTGGTGCCATCCAATAACCAATGTAGCCGCTCCAGAATCCCTGCAGCCGTAGCCCGTTCATTTAACACCACCCGGATTTCCTCAGGTTTGAAAGTACTTTCCTGCAGTACCGAACTCATCAGGAACACATCGTTAACGCAACCCTCAAGCTGATTGGCAGGATCGGGATAGTCATTGATGCCGATTAACAGAGCGCGGCGATTGGGCTTGGTTTTGGCGGCTTTAAATACACTGAGTGTACGAGTAAGCGCTACCGGTACGGCCACTCCCGATACATTGCGCCAGACACTGTCAATGGCATTGGGTGCCTGTAGATAATGGGCGGCATCATGATTCAGCACGTCGTTGGGGATATCGAAAGGCGTGACGATTTGGGAGAAATTATCGGCCTGCAAACGTATGCGCGCCGTCAAGACATGATCATGCGGATTAAACAAGTGATACCAGGCTTTCGCCTTTAAAGGCTCGATCCGGCCAGCAAAAACATCCCGAACGAACGGATTGCCAATCTGTGATCCAAAACTGACAAACACTTTGTCCTTGATGGCCTTAGGGTTGCGTTTGAAGGTGTCATAACTAATCAACGAGCCAAGACTATGTGCGCAAACCAGATCGTAAGGTTTGGTGTTTAACTGATCCAACAACGCTTGACGGGTTTTTTGCCGCAAATCCTCTTCGGCAGCCCATTGCGCGACCATCCCGGCAGTCCAGCGCAGTTGCTGCGGAATATCAAACAACCCTCGGCTACGGCTAAAAAAATCGCCTATGCCATTAATTACACCACTGGCCAATAACCTGCCAACCGCTTCGGCATACGTTAAAACATTGTGTTCGGCATCCTGAAAATAGGCATCGTAATGCAAAAAATCCAAAGTCACCTGCACATCCGAATTCCAACGCGACACGGCCTGGTTAATCGCGGCAGTCCAGGACGGCACCATTTGTGGATCAGCTTCACCGTGTCCTACGCCATGGACACACAGAATATTAATGGATTTACTCATAACTTATTGCCTCACTCGATGTTAGATAACCATTGAATCAGTGGATTCTTTGGAAAATGCCGTGAAAAAAATAATAGTGTCACCAATACATAACTCCTGTCTCGCCGCATCTTTCTGCGTAATACAACTTGACTCGCAACAGATATTTACGGCCTTTGAATAACTTGATCTTGATGTAAGCGTTGCTGTCCAGACCGCTATCATCATCAGCCGTCACATACTTAAGTTCGCCCCCCACTTCTTCATAAAGCAACATCAAGGTATCTGAGGCGCCAAAGGTTTTGATTTCATATTTGCGAGTAGCCGTGGGAGTAATATAAAAATTCTTTTGCTGACCGGCTTCGATGGTCAATTGCACGGACTGCAGCAGTTTTAAATCCGCAAAATCGGCGGTCGTCATGGGGGGATAAAAGGTTTTTACCCAGGTGACATCGCGAGGTGAAAGTCCACCGGCCGGATTGAGGCCATTTTTGTATTGAGTCGGCTCCTTGATCATGCCCGCCTCAAAAGGATAATGCATCACCGAATCCGGATCCCAGTTAGAGCCCTGCACCGTGTCAGGGGTGATTTTACGAATAATATTCCAGTAAGTAGACTGACGTGACCAGCTATTGGGTGGTTGCGCCAATGAGCGATAAACCGCTTCTTCATCCCAGACAATCCCGGCATTCGGGTTTTGATGCTCATGCGGGAAGCCCAGGGTATGACCGATTTCGTGGATTGCGGTGTCGATTTCCGAGGCCGATTCGGTCAGATCCCAGCCAAAATTCATGGTTCTTTCATCTGCGCCATGGCTCAATACATCGCGTCCCAGATAAGACCAAGCCCCGTCGCTCCGCATGAAGCCTATGCGAATTTCCGCTTCCTGACGGTTTTTGACCTCCTTGAACTCCAGGCCGATACCCACGTCCTTCCATTTTTGAAACGCCGCCCGCACCACGTTTTTTTCGGCTTCCGTGGTCGTCCATTTGATGAATTTGCTGGCACCATTGGCGGCTACCACCGTTTCACCATCGGTGGCTTTATCGAAAAAATAGTAATGCAGCGTAGTGCCATTCGCCCATTTATTCGCAGAAACTCGAATGAGGCGGGCGCGATTGGAGTTAACGCTGGCATCGAAGCTGGGTTCAATCGTCTCCGGTACGCGACAATAGCGACAATCGCTGTGGCCGGTTTTAGTTGAATCGGTGGTTTCAGCACTGGATTTTTTTGCCATGGTAATCTCCTGCAAAGTAACAAAACACCTACGCTACTGAGCCATGTAAACAGCTCAACTATAACTTACGGTAAATCAAAACCTATCTGATCTTGCATCAATCCGGCCCTATCAAAAAAATCCGGCCCTAGCTCAGATTGCAAAGGCATTTTGCAAGGCAAATTGACTTGTAACTGATGATCTTTCTCTACTGCGATACCTGCTTTTTCACCCCAGCCTCTCCCTATCGCGGTATAGACTACATAACTAAATCGCTGGTTGTTAAATCGGATATAAGCCCCGCCACCACCGGAATAAATCAGGGTATTGGCCTGAATATCGGCGTTTGGCAGTTTCATATCGATCGGAATTGTCAATTCCGGCGCTCCAAGCCGACCAAAGCGATATTGCAAGTAGCCGGAGGTGGTAGAAATAGCTTTCGAGGCACAAACAGAACCCGTTTTTTTACCAGTGCTGCAGTTAAAAATAACTGATTCGTCTTTGGCACAATGGTTATCGATTGCAATGCCTAATCGAGAAAATCCAGTCAACACAACAACCAAAAGACCACGAGTCAGAGTCATAAGAACAAATTTATTCAAACAACCCATTACCTATATTGTAAGCCGCTTTAAACTCCTTTAAGCCATGACTTCCTCCGTTCACCACTTTTCTTGCGCCTGTAAGATCATGTTCGGTCAAGCAATTTCTGATTCTGCTTTCCTTATTCTTTAGAAAATAGGCCAGTAAAGTAGAAGCTATTTTCGGATCATTGGCTAAAGAAGGATTTCCAATCAAGTCTTTACCGATTTCTGTGCCAAATTTTTGATAATTAGCCCGACCGGTCAACTGTACAAATCCACGGCCTTTAAAGCTATTGCCATCCGGTTTACCCCGATTACCCAAATCCTTGCGATTGTCATATAAATCAAAAGGGTGACCATTGGGCGAAGTATTAAATCTGGATTTACCTTCAGAAATGGGCTCAAAACCAGCTGTTTCGGCACGAATGGTCGCCAAAGCCATTAACACCATGGGTTTGTCAGCTAATCCGGCTAGTGTTAAAGCATCCAGAACAAATGGTAGATGAATTTTAATGTTGCCGATGGGGGTATGCGGGAACATTTTGCTGACGTTGGTAACGGTGACTCGATCCAGTTGAAAACTTTGAGAGGTTTCCGCCGCGATTAAACCCAAGGCAATCTGGGTTTGTTCACCGACAATACCATCCGCCGTCAATCCCTCACTTTTCTGAAAGGCAACAACTGCAGCCTCTGTACCCAGACCAAAATCCCCATCAATGACACCAGGATCAAAACCTTCCCGCTTCAGCGCTTCTTGCAAACGTTTGACTTCAGCACCTGACATACCTTCTTTTAAAAGCGACATATTGCCTCCATATTCAACAAATACATAATGTTCACATAAAAAACATATAACTAATAAAAAACACTAAAATACATAATTAATATAACAAGATACTCAACACCACAAAATATTATAATTTAAAAAATAAAACAAATACGCCAACAACATAACAAACTACATTTAAATAATTTTAATTTTCTTATAAAATCCTATAGCCTTACAAAAAACCATACTAATTAATAATGGAATATTTTTTATGGAGGTATTTAGCTAAATAATCTAGATCAGGAAATAATGAGTGACCATTTATACCAGCAACATCCAAAAAACATTTAAGCTCATCTATTATTTTATCCGGTATTATAACTTTTGAAACCGCGTTTTGATAAAGTTTTTCAAGAGGCTTTAAACGACTCCCATGAATTGTAAAATATCCCCGCTGCGCATGAAGTCTTGCACTTTTTTGAATTGGG
>Ga0172373_10006956_pt1 | contig 14866 bp, 7 predicted proteins | sample Lak10m_2_FD_114546 | JGI IMG/M metagenome (GOLD analysis project Ga0172373, IMG submission 114546) | Freshwater microbial communities from Kabuno Bay, South-Kivu, Congo - kab_092012_10m | ecosystem: Environmental > Aquatic > Freshwater > Lake | place: Democratic Republic of the Congo: South-Kivu... | reverse complement strand
TCCTGTTCCGGTAACAATGTAATAATAAGTACCTTCAGAGGCACCCGTTCCATCCCAGCCTACACCAGGATTAGAAGTTTCAAATAATTTATTACCCCAACGGTTAAATATAATCATGTTTAAATTTTTGTAACCTTTATACTTTATACTAAAGAATTCATTTAAGCCATCTCCGTTAGGCGAAAACACATTAGGGATTTCAATAAACGGGGTAATATCTACATAAATAAATAACGAAGTAGTATCATTACATAGTGGATTTCCATTACTAACTAATAATGTAACCGTATATGAATTTACTCCAAAATAAGGCTGAGATGGTGAGTAAGACAAACTAGTTGTTGTTGTGTCATTTCCATTGCCAAAATTCCAATAATAAGTAACATTTGCTCCAGCACTCGACTGATTGGTAAAAACTACATTGATTGAATCGAACCCGCTTAATTGACTTGCCGTGAAATCGGCAATCGGGCCAGGATTATTAGTTAACGTAACTATTTCTGAATACGAACATCCGTTAGTATCTAATACATTTATAGTGTAATTTCCAGCTGATAAATTATTGAAAGTTAATGGTGAACTAACATATGAACCACCATTAAAACTATATTGAAACGGTGCTGTTCCACCTGTTGTAGATGTTATATTAATTGATCCATCTGACAATCCACAGTTTTCATTAAGTGGAAGTTCATTTATATCTGTTGGATTAGGATTCACCGTTATTGAAAAAGTTTGAGCCAAACCATTACATCCATTTGCACTTGGTGTTGCTGTTACTGTGCCGGTTAAAGGTGTTGTTCCGGAATTTGTTCCTGTAAATGAATTAATATTACCTGTACCATTAGTAGAGATACCTATACCAGAAGTAGTATTTGTCCAATTAACATTAGTGTTTGTAACTGTTGAGGAATAAGATATTCCATTTACTGTTTGCCCCGCACATACTGTTTGACTTGCTACAGTTGAAAGCACGGGAATTGGATTTACGGTTACAGAAAAAGTTTGAGGCAAACCATTACATCCATTTGCAGTAGGCGTAGCTGTAATGGTTCCTGTTAATGTATTATTTCCGGTATTTAATCCCGTAAATGATGTAATGTCACCCGTGCCACTCGATGCCAAGCCAATGGTTGATGCTGTATTCGTCCAATTGATGGTAGAGCTCGTTGGTGCAGATGAAAATGTAACTCCGTTTACTTGTTGCCCAGCACAAACTGTTTGACTATTTACTGCAGTTAAAACAGGTATTGGATTAACCGTTACTGAAAACGTTTCCGCAATTCCTGTACAACCATTTGCTGATGGTATAGCTGTTATCGTTGCGGTGACTGGAATATTCCCGGAATTTGAACCAGTAAATGAATTGATATTCCCAGTACCTGTTGATGCTAAACCAATTGAAGTGGTAGTATTATTCCAATTAATTAAAGTTCCTATAACTGTTGACGTGTAAGATATTGCATTAACATCTTGACCCGCACAAACAGTTTGACTAGTAATAGCAGTTAAATCCGGAATTGGTTTTACTACAACTTCCATTACCGTATCTTCTGCACACTGACCTACATTAGGTGTAAAGGTATAAGTAGTGGTTGCTTGATTATTTACTGCCGGCGACCATGTACCTAATATTGGAGTTGTATTATTACTTGAAGTTGGTAAATTAATTGCTTCACCTTGACAGATACTATCTAATTGTGTAAAAGTTGGATAATTAACTGGAGGTGCAATTAAAGTTGCGCACTGTGTAGCTTGAGCAGGACAAGAAGCAGGAGCATCAGCGGTGATAACAATCTGATCAATTGCTATTGGCGGATCTTGACTCGATGATGAGTTATTAATCCATTTAAATCTAAAACGTAAATTAGCAAGATTTGCCCAGGTTGCACTAGTACGCGTTGTCTGGATCCAAGTGGTTTGATTATTTAAAATAGCACCAGCCTGAACCCATGTTGTTCCACCATCAATACTCGATTCTAAAATGGCATAATCATTTGCATCTCCATCTCCTAACCAATAAAATGAAACGGTAACATTGGATAATCCAACAGTATTAATTGGTGTATTCAAAGTTGCATATTGTGTAGATGCCTGAGAGCCATTAAAGTTAGCATTTAATGGAGGAAAATTTACAGAGCCAGCTCCACAGGTAACTGGAGCCGTGGATGTTGCCATAATATGCAAATAATTGCTGTTAGGAGAACCTGTGATAGCAACGGGCTGATTTGGAACTGCAGCAACTGAACCAAACGGATCGCAATATCCACCGATATAACTATTATTATTAACCCAAATATTTGTACCATTAGAGTTGTTTAACGTCCAATTTGTAATTCCATTTTCAAATGTCTCTGTAAATATGGTTACGTTACCAGCTGATTGACTTGGGCTGTTTATTTCTACACAATATTCGCCTTCAGGTAAGTTAGTTAAACTTGCCTGTGTATTTATAGTCGGTAAAGTGTAATTTGGAGGCCCGCTTATCCAATCGTAAGTATAGTTAGCGCCCCCAGGTGTTATGGTAATTGCCCCTGAAGTTGCAGATGTACAAGTTAAATCCAATGAATCCATTGTGAAACTTAGTGTGCCCGGAGGTGAAACAGTAATGGTAAATGTTTGAGATGTTCCCACACAACCATTTAATGTTGGCGTAACTATTACTTGAGATGCAATGGTTGCTGTTGTAGTGTTTGTGGCAACAAAAGTTGGAATATTTCCTGTGCCTGTTAGTGAATCTAAACCTGTAGTGGAATTTGAATTCGTCCAGTTAAAAGTGGCGCCTGTAGTTCCGCTAAAAGTAATAGCATTTGTGTTTGTAAATGGACAAAGCGATTGAGAGGTAATTGCACTTAATGTTGGAACTTGATTTACAAGTGCTTCTACCGTTGCAGAACCAGTACAACCATTAACTACAATAGTACATGAATAAGTTCCACTGAAAGATGTTGATGTATTATTTATTGTTGGGTTTTGAACATTCGATGTAAATCCATTTGGTCCAGTCCAAGAATAGGAAGTTGCATTAGCAATATCTGAGGTTAGATTTAAAGATTGATTTGAACAAATAGTGTCTGCAGTAAGTGTTGGAGCTAAACTGGCACCAACAGTTACTGTTATTTCTTCTGTGTCTGTACAGGTGCCAGATGTACCGGTTACAGTGTAAGTTGTAGTAACAGTAGGAGAAGCAGTTACACTCGAACCTGTTGTTGCTGAAAGATCGCCGGTATTTGGAGAAGCCCAACTGTAAGAAAGTGCTCCATTTGCTACTAGTGTAGCGGACCCGTTAGGACATATCGTTTGGTCGTTACTCGCGGTTATAGACAAAGGTGCGGTATTAATAGTTACTTGATCAGTAGCAACACAACCATTGGCATCAGTTGCTGTTAAAGTATAAGTTTGAGCTGCAGTAGCAGTGGCTGAAGGACAAACCTGAGGAGTTAGCGTTGTGCTGTTTGTCATGTCAGTTGTAGGGCTCCATGTAAAAGGTGCTGCAATATTTGAAGTTACAGAATTATTAAAACTTATTGACCAATCTAGAATGGTTCCGGTATCAGAACCGGTATCATCAAAGACAAATAACTTCCAAACACCATTTGTTACGCAGGAATTAAATTGTGAAAACGATCCTGCTTGAGGCACAAAAGTGCCGGTAAAAGGTGCAGCACCAGATGTAATATTTACTGTAGCAGTATATGAAAATACAGTATTCGTATAATTATTTGAAGAACCCCCATTGTTAGAAGATAAATTAAATTGAGAGCCATTTGGACATACCAAAAAAATATTTAAATCACTATCCCATGTATGATTAATATTAATTGTTACTGTTGTGATAGACGCGTTTGATAATCCTGTTACGGTGATAGGTGATTGAACTCCAGTTGTATTTCCATCAGGAATTGGAAAATCTGTGGTATTTGAAAAACTTACAGTTGAAACATTAGTTTGTGTTTGAGTTGCATTTGCCAATAAAGTAGTGCATTGACCGACACATAAATTTACATCGGGTGAAATGCTTACAGATGGTGCTGTTACTGTAACAGATTTTACATCCGTACAACCTGCGAATGAATAAAATAATGAATGAGTTCCAATACCTGCTGTTGCAGGGTTAAAATTGCCGGTAGCACTTACTCCAGGACCACTCCAAGTTCCTCCTGTTGAAGGAGTGAAACCATTTAAATTAAATGCCGGCGCACTTAAACAAACACTCTGATCCACTCCTGCTACAGCTCCTTGATTTCCTGTAATAGTGAAATCAAAATCACATGATTCATCCGGAAAATTATCAACCACAACATAATAGTTTGTTGAAGGTAAAAGACTAGCTGCAGGAATTGCTATTGATGCACTTCCACTCGGATTTATGGCATCACTACACCCAACACTTGTCCAATTATTATCTGTAGCACACGGATCGCCAGCTGTGGTCTTTCTGAATACTTCAAATTGAACTGCACCGCTAGTACAAGCACCATTAATTGAGAAATTAATTGGCTGTACAGGATTGGTTGTAGTAAATCTAAACCAAATAGAATTATTTACAACTCCATTGCATATCCATTGAGAAATTAAGGGATCTCCAACCGGAGTTGCACCCACTGTTGTAGCATAATACTGATTGTTTGGGCAAAGCAAAATAGCATTGGTACAATTGTCATTTTGTACTGTCCCTGATGGATTGTAATTATTTATACATAATTGAAATGTTCCGGTATTCGTTGAAAAACCATCAACGAGAATATAATAAGTTTGACCGACTACAGTACTGGAAACAGTTAATGTTGCTGAGTTACCAGATGCTGCCTGAAAACAACCGTTTACATTGTAAGTTGTTCCAGAACAACCTGCAGTTGGAGAAATTAATGCTATTTGAGGACGCACCAAGTTACCATCTATAGTAATTACAGCTGTAGTTCCAACTGCAGTGAATGAAAAATAAACACTGTTCATTGTTCCGGGATTATCGAAACAATTTGGTAAGAAGGTAGACATTAATGGTTCAGAGGTTGCACCTACATTTGTGAATGAATTTGGTCCAGAACAAAAATTTTGAACATTAGGCAAAACTGTAGCATTACAAGGATTATCATTTGCAGGTTGAGTTGGGGAAGATAAACACAATTGAAAAGTACCTACATTATTGTTTGCACCATCAATATATAAATAATAAATTGTATTAACGGTAAGCGCACTATAACTTAATGTGGTTGTATTTGTGGTTGAAGTATTACATGCTAATTCAGTAAATGGGCTTGCACATGGCGATGTTGATGACAACAATGAAACCATTGGTTGCACAAGTGTTCCGCCATTAACAGTAACATTTACAACAGGTGTACTTGCCTGAAACTGAAACCACATACCATTATTGGTGCCGGTACCAAAACAAGTAGGTGGAGCCAAAGTTCCAGTTACGCCTGAATTATCATATTGTCCTACAGCAGAACAACCATTTGATAAAACAGAAATAGCAAACTCACAATCACTGCCCGGTGCTTGTGAAAAAAGGTTAGTAAAAGAATATAGAAAAGAAAAAATGAGTAATAGTTTTTTCATCTTAATGAAATTTTAGTTTTAAATTAATTACTTTGGTTGGTAAGCTTCATAAATGCCCAGACCAATATTAAGCTGAATAATAGTTTCGTGCTTAAATTCCTCAGATTTGCTTTTTATTTGTTTCTCATCTGCAGAGCTTACTTCAATACCTAAGATTTTGATTTCGTTTAATGAAAGAAGTTCAATTAATGGGCCATTAACCAACTGAATTTTTTTGCGAAGATTTAAGTAGCGATATTGATCAAAATTATAATCAGCTAATTTCTGGTTGTCTTTTTCACTTAGGATTTTAGTTTCTTTTAAAATAATAAAATCATTTCTTGTAATTTTATTTTGTGCTACTAAATTGGAAAATGTAAAAAAACAAAGTGATGTAAAAATTAATAATAACTTCATGGACATTTAATATAAAAAGTTAGCAATTTTATGAAAATTAAATAGATAATTCAAATTTTGTATAAAAAATGTAGCATGAAATATGTCAGTTTTCCATTGAAAATTAAAGAAAAACTGACTTGGAAAAAGTAATAAACAAAAAGCAAACAGTTTTTCAACAGAATTTGAATTAGCGCACGAGTGTAAGAAACCCTTTTGCCTCAAAATCTTTATTATCGTTCCCTTTTCCTGTAAGAATGTAAAAATAAGTTCCTTCAGTTGCGTCCAAACCATTCCATCCAGTTGCAGGATCAGTAGTTTCAAATAACTTATTACCCCATCGATTGAAAATCAATAAATTAAGATTTTTATACCCTCTGTTTTTAATTGAAAAACTCTCATTTAAGCCATCACCGTTTGGAGAAAACACATTTGGCACTAATATGAAAGGTGAAATATCAACAAAAATAAATAAGCTGGCTGTATCATTACACAAAGGATTTCCATTACTTGCAATTAAAGTTACTGTATATGAATTTGTTCCAAAATACTCTTGTGAAGGTGAAGCAGATAAACTGGATGTTGTATCTCTAATGCCATTTCCAAAATTCCAAAAATAATTTATGTTTACCCCGGAAGAAGATTGATTAGTGAATACTACATTTAACGAGTCTAATCCTGTTAGTTGATTGGCAGTAAAATCAGCATTAGGACCAGGAATATTATTAACGCTAACTGTCTTAGTAAACACACACCCATTAATATCGGTAACTGTAACAGTATAGCTGCCTGATGATAGATTAATTATAGTGTCGGGAGCAGTAGCGTTGGAACCAGCATTAAAACTAAATTGATAAGGTGAAGTTCCGCCGCTAGCATTAGAAACTATTAAAATTGCATTTGATGAACCACATGTCTCATCAATTACTTGTGTAATAATATCTGTTGGTTTGGGATTAACAGTTATCGAAAAAGTTTGAGGCAAACCATTACATCCACTTGCACTTGGTGTTGCAGTTATCGTTCCGGTTATAGGTGAAGTTCCGGAATTTGTCCCGATAAATGAATTAATTGTTGTTGCGCCACTTGAAGCCAATCCAATACCTGAATTTGAATTTGTCCAATTTATAGTTGTATTTGGTACCGACGTACTGAATAAAATAGCATTTACAGATTGTCCATCACAAATGCTTTGGTTTCCAATTGGATCGAGAATTGGAATGGGATTAATTGTAATAGAAAAAGTTTGAGGAATTCCATCACATCCATTAACTGTAGGTGTTGCAGTAATTGTAGCAATTAATGTGGAATTGCTGTTATTAATACTAGAAAATGAAGAAATATTTCCAATACCGCTTGAAGCAAGTCCAATTCCATTTTCATTATTCGACCAATTTATTGTTGATCCGATTACGCTAGACGAAAAAGTTACCGCATTAACTTGCTGACCGGCACAAACAGTTTGACTATTAATGGCACTTAATATTGGTGTAGGATTTATTGTTGAAGTAAGTGTTGCTGTTAAGGCACATTGTCCTCCAACAGGCGTAAACGTAAATGTTTGTGAACTAGTAGTATTAACTGCTGGTGCCCATGATCCATTAAAGCCTTCGTTTGAAACAGTTGGTAAAACTAAGTTTCCGCCCTGACAAACCGGAGGTAAAGCATTAAAGGTTGAAGGGATACCATTTGTTACAACAACTTCTAAGGTAGCTGCATTAGAACATTGTCCGGCATCCGGTGTAAATGTATATGTTGTAGTTGTATTGTTGTTTGGTGCAGGAAGCCATGAACCTGTAATACCATTTGTAGATGTTGTTGGTAATGGTGCAAAAGAAGTTCCTTGACAAATTGGAGTAACAGGATCAAACGTAGGAATTCCTCCGGGATCAACTGTTATTGTATAGGACGATGTTATGCCAGGACAACCATTTAATGTTGGCGTAACAGTTACCACTGAAGTTATTTGAGACCCGGTAGTATTTTGTGCTGTAAATGAATTAATATTTGCATTACCTGAAGCGCCAAGTCCAATTGCTGTATTTGAATTTTGCCAAGTGTAAGTTGCGCCTGTTGGTGAGCTTGTAAAAGATGCTAATGGTATTATTTGTCCTGCACACACAGTAATATTATTAGGTACAGTTACTGTTGGCGGCGTGCCAATAATAATATTTCTTGTTAAAACATCTACACATCCTGTAGCAGAAGTAGTAGTAAGTGATACGATGTAAGTGCCGGGATTGGTATACGTTTCTGCCGGCGGATTTACGGCGGTGGATGTATTACCGTTTCCAAAATTCCAAGTTTGACTTGTCGCACTTATTGATGTATTGTTAAAGTTAACAGTTAACGGTGGTGCACAACTAGTAATTGAATTTTGATTATTTATTGTAAACTGAGATACAGGGGCAATGGTAAAAGTACCGCCCCAAGTAAAATTAAACCCAGTTCCATTATCCGTGTAATTGTCAATAATGATCAAATAGGTTCTTCCAGCTGTAACATTTATAGCCGGACAAAATTCTCCGGGTGCGGAAATAGGCCCTGAAATAATTGGACAGTTAGTTGTAGAACCTGCTTGCATTCCTACAGCTGCTCCAGTTGCTCCAGCGTAGTTAAAATTACAACCAAACTCTGCCGTACCGTTATTCGGGCAAGAATTAGTTATATCATACATTACCCAATCATATTCTACATTTCCTGTTGGATCTGCTGCCCAAGCACAAGTGCCAGTTTGCCCAACAGTGAATTTATAAAACACAGGTCGTTGTAAACTACCACCAAAACAGCTAGGAGATAAACTATTTGTGTTATTTGGAAAAGTACTTAATGTAAAAGGATTTTTATCACATAAAATTGAGGCTGTAGCACAACTACTTCCTGGCGTTGGTGGTGGCGTTGTTGATGAAACACAAATTTGAAAACCACCTGCAGCTACAACAGATCCAACATTTACCCATACTGTTGTTCCAACTGGATAAGTCCAGTTGGCGGTAGCAGTTCCTGTGTTTGTTGCTGAAATAGCACAAGTGCTTAACCCTCCTGATCCACAAGTCTGATTAGTTAAAGTAACAGCTACTTGTTGAGCTGGCGTTGCACCATTGGGAGTAATAGTAACTACATTATTAGCACCGGTAGAAACAAATGAATACCATACATCCGGAATGGATTGATTAGCCGGCCAACAAGGATGAGAAGTAAAAGTAGTCCCTAAAGCATTTGTGGTTGTTCCAATTAAACAAGCATTTCCTGTAGCATCTAATGTTATGGGTGTTGCATTAATACAATCATCGTTGCTTACTTGTGCGTTTAAAAAATTAAACAATACTAAATAACTTACAATTAAAAGTATTTTCTTCATGTGTTAGTTTTCCTTATAAATAATATATTCTAAAGGTAATTTTAAAGTTGGTATTTCCATTTCACTGTAAATTTTAATACTATAAAGTTCGTTCACTTTAAAAATTACGGTTTCATTTTTTTTACGCTCTCTTTTCACAATTTCACACACATCAGTAGTAATAGCTAATTTAGTTCTTGGTTGATGAGAAATAACCTGATAAGTATTTTCTACTTCTTTACATGGATTTATTTTAGATGTGTTTTGCGCAATAACCAACGATGAAAAGAAGATTAAATCAACAACCAAATATTTTTTTATTGAGGTCAGAAACAAATTATTCATCATCACTAAATAAATTTTTAATTAGACTAAATATTTAAGCCATCAATGTTAAAAAAATTTATGTTATTACTCAAATTTGATTTTAATATAAATTTTTAATAAATTGACTATTAAGGTAAACATCTTTCTCTATATTCAAAAATTACCTTTTGTCAAATATTTTTAAATTTTAACACATCTTATTTTTCATTTTTATAAAAAAAATTTACATTTGGTTAAACATTAAAATTTTAAAAATGAAAAAATTATTTTTTGCAATTGCTTTAACAGGATTTATTTCTGCTGCATCAGCTTCAACAATTTCAACTTTATCAAATAATACTATCGTTTCTTTTATTGGTGACGATAAAAAAGGTGATGATAAAGGAAAGAAAAAATCATGCAGTAAAGATGAAAAATCTTGTTGCAAAAAAGATGCTGCAGCTAAAAAATCTTGCTGCAAATCAAAAGAAGAAAAGAAAGACGAGAAAAAATAATTAATCATTTTAACCAATAATTGGTTTAATATTATTTATTGTCTTCCTGTTTTTTTACCTCTTGTTTACTTCCAAACTTTTTTAAGTTATAAGTGAATGTAAACAAGAGGTATTTTTTTAGCACACTGTTTTGTAAATCTTCCACATAAGTTTCTGTTACATTTCTGGTAATGGAATTATTTCTGGTTAACAAATCAAATACAGAAATTTTAAATTCAGCAGCGCGGTTTTTCAAAAATTTATATCCAATGTTTGCTCCCCACAAAGGAATCTGCTGATTAAATTGCCCAGATAAACCTTGAAACTGATAATGTGTGAAATCACTTCCAATCAAAAGTCCTTTCCAAGGCATTAGCGTTAATTTAAGCGCGGTTAATCCAATGTAATAATTGTTATTTGCAGTTTGCTGGATGCTGTTTTTTACATCGTTGTAATTGGAAGTATATGATACTGAAAAATCAATTTTTTCGCTGATGTTACTTGATAAAACTAATCCTGCATTGTAATTCAAGGTAGTAGAATAATTAATGGTTTGATTGATCAATGCTGGTGAATACAAATAATTTACTCCACTGTTAACACTTAAATTACATTTAATTTTACTTACAGGTAAACTATATGTAATCATAGAACGAACCGCATAATTATCATTCAGATTTACCGGTGAACTTAATTGCGCACCTCGTTGCAACAAAACTCCATTAGTCAATAATGTATCTTTAAATGCAATGGTTGTTTTGTTTGTAATGTAATTTTGATTTGCAGTTGCATTTATCATCACAAATAAACTCTTGCCACTTTCCGGCCAGGTAGAATTAAAACGATATACGATATTATGAATATACTGCTGTTTTAAATCAGGGTTACCCGAACTTAAGTTTAATGGATTGCTGTTATCAATTACATTTTGTAATTGTGTTACTGTTGGTGCTTGGGCAGAAGTTGTATAAAACAAACGCATTTCTTTTGTTTTTGAAAAATTGATACGTGTCATTACTTTAGGCAATACCGCCATGAAATTTTTATTTACCGATGAACTTATCGGAAATGTTTGTTCTCCGATTAAATTCAATGCCTGATAATCTGCCCCAATATTAATCATGAGTTTTTCTGTACGAATTCTGAAACCGCTTCCGGGACGATGAGTAATTAATTTGTTATCGAAAGTGTTACTCAACAATGAATTAATACTATTGTAATTTCCGGTTAAGGAATCAATAGCATTTGTTTTTTTATCCGACAAAGAAAGTGAAACAGAAGGTGCATAAGAAACATAAAATTGTCCGTTTTGTTTGAATGGTTCAGTAAAAGTAAGGTTTGCACTATAGGTTAAACCATTTACCAATTGATTGGTTAATTGGTTCAAGTTTACAAGTGAATCATTTGTTTGATCAAAATAGGTTGAACCCGAAATTAATTTCGAATATGTAGTTTTGTCATTGATAGAAAATCCTGCGTCAATGGATATTGTTCTTCTGGGCTTAACAAAACGATGCATCCACAACAAATTTGCCTTGCCATTATAGGCGTTATTTTCGTTATTTAATTTGTTGGAGAATTTATTTAAAGTGTCAATTGATTTTACTGTATTCAATCCATTGCTTATATTTTCTGATGTATTATTTTGAAACGAAAATTGTGGTGTAAAAAAAATAGTGTTCATCGTATCGGGCGAAAACTCTGCACGGATATTGATTCGGTGATTTTGATTAAATGTTGCAGATATCGCAGTTTCATTATAGTTTTGATTTCCACTACGACTTAAAAAATAAGTTCGTAACGTTAATGATGTATTTTCATTTTGTGTTGAATTATAAAAATAACTTCCGGTAAATTTTAGTTTTTTACCCCATTGATTAACATAGTTAATTCCGCCACTTCCTGTTGTACTGATTCCGTTTTGTTGAGCCGACATAAAATTTGCAGTAGGATCGGTTTGCATTCCGCCTCGTCCCATTCCACCGCCTCCACGTCTTCCACCACCTCCGCTACCGGAAGATGATTGAGCAACACCAATTAAATCCTGCGCACTAAAATTTTGTTGATTGATATTATTAAACATGCCCAGCACTGTTATTTTTTGGTTGCCTGAAAAATGATTGTAGTTTAAGCCGGAATTAAAACGCTCATCTGTTCCTGCACCTGCATAAAATTTACCAAATTCCCCATTCGACATTCCCCGCTTGGTAACAATGTTTAACGTCTTTGTTGTATTGCCATCATTAAAGCCTGTAAATTGTGCCTGATCACTCAACTTGTCAAATACCTGAATTTTCTCTACAATCTCTGCAGGTAAATTTTTTAATGCAGCATTTGCATCGTCTCCAAAAAATTCTTTACCATCAATTAATACTTTTTTTACTTCTTCACCTTGTGCTTTAATCGTTCCGTTTTCACTTGTAATGCCGGGCATTTTTTTAACTAAATCTTCTACTGTTGCATCGGTATTTACTTTGTAAGAACCTGCATTAATTTCTGCAGTATCTCCTTTTAAAGTAACACGATTTTGCGTTGCGTTTACATCAACAGTATTTAATGTTTTGGTATCCGCTGTAAGTTTAATTTTATAAAAATTTCGTTTACCGGGCACTTGAATGTTGCGACTGAATTTTTTGTAACCCATTAATATTCCTTCCAATAAATATTCACCGGCTTCTATATTCTCAAAATTAAAATTACCGGTTTCGTTAGTACTAACCGCTTTAATTAATGAAGAGTCAAATTTATTTTTTAATAACACACTTACACCAGGCAAAGCACTACTATCGGATTTATCAAGCGCTATACCTTCAATTTTAAATTGCTGGGCATGTAATGAAAACGTAAAAATAAAACACAAAAAGAATATGAGTTTAGTCGGCATGTAAAAGCAAAGAAATTATAAATGATATCTTTGACAAATCTATCATTAATTTTCAGCATATAAATAATAGAATTAGTAGTAATAAATATGCAAGATATTTGGAGCTTTTTAAAAGATTTAGTTAACCCTGAATCCATAGTTCAACTGGGCTTACCCTTATTGTTGTTTGTGATTTTTGCTGAAACAGGTTTGTTCTTTGGTTTTTTCTTGCCGGGAGATAGTTTAGTTTTTATTTCAGGATTAATATGCGCTACCAACAATGATTATCTTCATGTAAATATTATAACGTTAATCCTGTCAATGATTTCTGTTGCTGTATTAGGAAATCTTGTTGGTTTTTGGTTTGGCAGAAAAGTTGGTCCGGCACTTTTTAGAAAAGAGGATAGTTTGTTTTTTAAGAAAAGGCATCTTCAAGCAACACAATCGTTTTATGAAAAACATGGAGGCAAAACACTAATACTAGGACGATTTTTACCTATTGTAAGAACTTTTGCCCCTATCCTGGCTGGAATTATTGCTATTGATTTTAGAAAATTTATGATGTATAATTTAATTGGCGCAACTGCCTGGATTGCATCCATTTCTAGCATAGGTTACTTTTTAGGAAGCGAGTTCCCTAAAACAAAAGATTATCTGGGCTTTATTGTTATTGGCCTAATTGTTATTACAACCATACCTGTTCTAATTACATACATTAAGGAAAAGAAAAAAACCAATTAAGAAGTGTTGGATATGAAAACAGCTTTTTTCATTTCAATCAATATGTTCATCAAGATTAAATAGGGTTCACTCAAAAAGTAGCTGAAAGCGAACAAGAAGAAAATATTTTTATAACAGATCTGTAATTATTCTGCTCCCCTGCACTCTTTGGGTTTTTGCTTTATCATAACCGAAAGCGTAACTCCATAATAAAAATACCAATCTTTAGTATTAGGATTTCCACGAAGTTTGCCGGTGTTGTTGATTACGCCATCGCTAGATATAGAACGATTACTTAATATGCCGGCAGTGCTTCCTTTTTCTTTGGCTAACTTTAAGGGGTCTACATATTTTCCACTCACATCATCCAAATAATCGGTAAAGGTTTTACGTGGCGACCACTCAATACCTAAGGAAACTCGATTGGCAACATTTAATTTAAAACCAACACCAAATGGAATTCCGATTTGGGTTAAACGATAAGGTTTTTGATTAGGATTTTGTGTAGTTTTTTGCCCTTCCGTACATAATCTTCTTAATTCAACCCAGCTGCCACCTATATTGGCCATCGGATTAAAACGAAACAAATTCATGCCTAAAAAAACATAAGGACTAAAAATAAATTTTTTGCTACCAATTAAATATTCTACAAAATTAAATTCGCTTATAGCATACGCTTCATACACATTGCTTTTAAAATTCAAATTTCTTTCGAGCTGATCACTATTTATAGATTGTGAATCATCCGCTTCAAATTTACCTAACTGTAAGCCTCCTCTAAATGAAAATCGGGAACTATAATTAAAGCGATAAAACAAACCGAGAGCAGGTGATTTACCATTAAAATGATTTCTTGGATTTATGTCGCCTATATAGTAGGATGAACCTAAAAACAAACCAATATCATGAGAGTAAAAATCACGATGATTATTTACCTGAGCATTTATTTTAAATACACATAGTAAAACTAACAATAACAATAATTTTCTCTTCATGACATTAAAAAAACGAATGAAAGTTTAAAAAATTGCATGCGATCACGAATGAAAAATCACTTATTATTTTCAATCCTTTTTAAATTAATTTCGGGATGAGGATGAATAACAAGCGGAAACTTTTCAATTTTTATGGAACTACTATCAAGCCCAAACGCTCTTCCTTCTGACATGCTTATTTTTTTGAGGATAAAATAGAAGTCCATAATTA
>Ga0172373_10006955_pt1 | contig 14867 bp, 10 predicted proteins | sample Lak10m_2_FD_114546 | JGI IMG/M metagenome (GOLD analysis project Ga0172373, IMG submission 114546) | Freshwater microbial communities from Kabuno Bay, South-Kivu, Congo - kab_092012_10m | ecosystem: Environmental > Aquatic > Freshwater > Lake | place: Democratic Republic of the Congo... | reverse complement strand
TGTCGACATGCGCATAGTGACGATTCGCGGTCTCGTACTCGATGTGCGCGATCGAGATCGTGATACCACGCGCCTTCTCCTCCGGCGCCTTGTCGATCTGATCGAACGGCGTGTACTGCGCCAACCCACGATCCGCGAGGGTCTTGGAGATGGCAGCCGTCAGGGTGGTCTTGCCGTGGTCGATGTGACCCATCGTTCCGATGTTGACGTGCGGCTTGGTGCGCTCGAACTTGGCCTTGCTCATGTCTCTCTCCGTGTTCCGGGATCAAGTGGGTTGTCAAAGAACGGTGCGAGTGTAGCGGCCCACCGAGCGACTCCACACCGGAGAACCGAACCTCTCTCGAACCCGAACTGGTCCGCTCAGAACGACACCCACCGTCGCCTCGAGCGGACCAGTTCAGGGCATAGCCGACCGGATGGAGTCGAGAACGTAGTCCGGATCCTCGACGACGTCGGCCGTCGTGAACTCCCGGACTCGTCGACCCGACGCCAACACGGCGTTCCGGCGACGGCCGTCCTTCTGGCGATCCCGGTCGGAGGTGTGACCGAGCCGGCCGGATACCTCGACGACGAGGCCGCCAGCGAACTCGAAGTCGACCCTCATTGCTCGGCCGCCCTCACGCACGTAGTTGACCTGGGTCCGGGGTCGCGACAGTCCCCCATCACGGACGAGTCGGAGGAATCGTCGCTCCAACCACGACTCCCCGCCCGAATCGAGCATCAACTCACGGAGCAGCGGCACGCCTCGGCGGCCGCGACCGCCGGCGTCCGCGATCCGGCGACGAAGCGTGGGGACCGAAGTGAGACGGTGCCGGATCGCGCTGTCGATCGCTCCCTCGATCCGGCGCGGTGTCTCACCGAACTCTGCGAGGTCCAGAATCAACCGCGTCGCGCTGGCGACCCGGACCCCGTCACGCCGCAGCAGGTCCGACGCCCGCCAGTCCCGCGTCGTGTGCACCTCGACCGAACCACGCCACTTGCGGGTGCGCGGCACCACGAACGACACCGCCTCCGTCGCCGGGTCGAAGCCGTCGAGTCCCCACCACGCAGCGGCCGCTGCCCCTGCCACAGCGGCATCATCGCCCAGAGCTCGCGCTCCCGCACGGACACGCAGTTCGAAGGTCTCGGGTGTCGCCAAGTGCCGCCATACACCGGGCACCACCGGATGCCACACACCGGCCTTCACACGCAGTTGCCATTGGCGGGGCGACAAGCCAGACACCCGGACCATCTCGAGGTCGACCAGATGATGAGCGGCGCACGCCAACTCCAGCAAGGCACGATCTGCTTCCACGCCCGAACTGGGCACGGCGAGTCGCCTGCATCGGAAATCCTCGAACTGGTCCGCCGGAAACGACACCCACCGTCGTTCCGACGGGACCAGTTCCGGGGAATGCGGAAGGGGCGGGGCCTTGTGGCCCCGCCCCTTCGGACGCTCGGGTCAGCGGACGATCACTCGCCGCGAACGCGCTTGACGATCTCGTTCGAGATGTTGCCGGGAACCTCGGCGTACTGCGCGAACTGCATCGTGTAGGTGGCGCGGCCCTGGGTGGCGCTGCGGAGGTCGGTCGAGTAACCGAACATCTCCGAGAGCGGCACCTGCGCACGCACGACCTGGGTGTTGCCACGGGCTTCCATGCCCTCGATGCGGCCACGACGGCTGTTGAGGTCGCCCACGACGCCGCCCATGTACTCCTCGGGGGTCACGACCTCGACCTGCATGATCGGCTCGAGGATGACCGGCTTGGCCATCTCGGCAGCCTTCTTGAACGCCATCTGGCCGGCGATCTTGAAGGCCATTTCCGACGAGTCGACGTCGTGGTACTGGCCATCGACGAGGCTGGCCTTGACGTCGACGGTCGGGTAACCGGCGAGCACGCCCGAGTCGAGCGCCGACTGGATACCGGCGTTGGTCGGCTGGATGTACTCACGGGGCACGCGACCACCGGTGATCTTGTCGACGAACTCGTAGCCCTTGCCGGGGTTCGGCTCGAGGCTGATCTTCACGACGGCGAACTGGCCCGAACCACCCGACTGCTTGATGTGGCGGTACTCGACCGACTCGACGCTCTTGGTGATCGTCTCGCGGTAGGCCACCTGGGGCTTGCCGACGGTCGCCACGACGTTGAACTCACGCTGCATGCGGTCGACGAGGATCTCGAGGTGGAGCTCGCCCATGCCGGAGATGACGGTCTGGCCGGTCTCCTCGTCGGTGCGGACACGGAAGGTCGGGTCCTCGTCGGAGAGCGACTTGAGGGCCTTGCCGAGCTTGTCCTGGTCGTCCTTGGTCTTGGGCTCGATGGCCACGTGGATCACGGGCTCGGGGAACTCCATGCGCTCGAGGATCACCGGGTTGGCGCGGTCGCACAGGGTGTCACCGGTGGTGACCTCCTTGAAGCCGAGGCCGGCCACGATGTCGCCGGCGAGGGCCACGTCGAGGTCTTCACGCTGGTTGGCATGCATCAGGAGGATGCGGCCGAGACGCTCGCGCTTTTCCTTCGTGGAGTTGTAGACCTCGTCGCCCTTGGCGATCTGGCCCGAGTACACGCGGAAGTAGGTGAGCTTGCCGAACGGGTCGGCGACGATCTTGAACGCCAGGGCGGCGAAGGGCTCGCTCTCGCTGGCCTTGCGCTCGATGATGTCCTCGCTGTTGGGCTTGACGCCCTGGGCCGGCGGGATGTCGAGCGGGCTCGGCAGGTAGTCGATGACCGCGTCGAGCATCGGCTGGACGCCCTTGTTCTTGAAGGCCGAGCCGCAGAGGATCGGCACGAAGTCGAAGGCGAGCGTGCCCTTACGGATGGCGCGCTTGACCTCTTCCTCGGTGAGCTCTTCGCCGCTGAGGTACTTCTCCATCAGGGCGTCGTCGCTGGTGACGATCGTCTCGAGGAGTTCCTCGCGGTACTGGTTGGCCTGGTCGACCATGTGCGCCGGGATGTCGACCTCGTCCCACTTGGCGCCGAGTTCCTCGTCGCGCCAGATCAGGGCCTTCATCTTCACGAGGTCGACGAGACCGGCGAAGGGCTCGTTGCTCTCGGGTCCACCCGCACCCACCGGGAGGTGGAGGACGGCGGTGGTCGCTTCGAGGCGGGTCTTGACCATCTCGACGGTGCGGTAGAAGTTCGCGCCGATGCGGTCCATCTTGTTGACGAAGCACATACGAGGGACGCGGTACTTGTTGGCCTGACGCCACACGGTCTCGGTCTGGGGTTCGACGCCGGCCACCGAGTCGAACACGGTCACGGCGCCGTCGAGGACGCGGAGCGAACGCTCGACCTCGATGGTGAAGTCGACGTGGCCGGGCGTGTCGATGATGTTGATGCGGTGGTCGTTCCAGATGCAGGTCGTGGCGGCCGACGTGATCGTGATGCCGCGCTCCTGCTCCTGGGCCATGTGGTCCATGGTCGCCGCGCCGTCGTGGACCTCGCCGATCTTGTAGCTCTTGCCCGTGTAGTACAGGATGCGCTCGGTCGTCGTGGTCTTGCCCGCGTCGATGTGGGCCATGATGCCGATGTTGCGGGTCCGCTCGAGGGGGTACTCACGCTTGGCCATCTTCGTCGTTCCTTCGGGTGGGCCGGTCGGGGGACCGGGAGGGAGCACAGGCGCGCAGGGCCGACTGGCCACAGGCACGGTTGACGACTCTATCGGGCCCGTTCCGGCTTGAAACGCCGAGCGCGCACGAGGTGGCGAGGGGCTCTGCGGTCAGACCCAGCCGCCGGCGTACGCCGTGAACTGACCGGTGGTGAACCGACTCGTCCCGTCGACGTACGGGAGGCAGAAGGCGGCGAACTCCTCCATCGTCCCGAGGCGCTTCATCGGCACCCGGGCCTCGATCCGGGCACGCACCTCGGGGTCGTCGGCGCCCGAGGCCCGGCGGAACTCGGGGAAGTCCATGAAGTTGGTGCCGACGGCGTTGACCTGCACCGAGTGCCTCGCGACCTCGGCCGCCACGTTCCTGACCAGCATGTTCGCGGCCGCCCGAGCGGTGGAGTAGAGCGGTGCGGCCGGTTCGGGCCGGGCACCGGTGGCGCTGGTGATCACGAGCACCTGTCCGTCACCGGCGGCCACCATCGGCGGCACCACCGCCTTCAGGAAGTGGTACGGGGCCTCGAGACAGCCGCGCACGACCTTGGCCAGGTCGTCGGGCGAGGAGTCGAGGAACCGGCCGGTGATGACCCGGCCACTGAACGCCGTGGCCGAGTCGAGACGGCCGAAGGTCTCGAGCGCTCCGGTCACGAGGGCGTCGGACGCAGCGGGATCGGCGAGGTCGCGGACACCACGCACGACATGGACCGCCGCACCCAGCGCCTCGAGTTGCTCGACGAGTCCGTCGGCCGGGTCGCCGATCACGAGGTCGTGGCCACGTGCCGCCAGCCCGAGCGCCAGTGCGGGGCCGACGTAGAAGCCGGCGTCGGCCACGAGGGCGACGCGACGACTGGACTCCGGTGACGGCGTGGGGACGGCGTTCATCTCCCCACATTGGCACAACGTGTCGGCGGCTCGACGAACTAGTGGCAGAATGACTGCCAACTCTCCGCACGGTGGTACCCTGCGCCCCATGTCGGACGGGGAGTGGCCGAGCGCGCAGAGGTCGACCGGTGGGGGCACCACCGACGGCCGGCGGCTGCGCCGTGACAACAACCGGCGGGCCGTCGTCGACGCCCTGCTGATGCTGTACCGAGAGGGCAACCTCAGCCCGAGCACCGAGGAGATCGCCGCCCGGTCGGGTGTCTCGTCGCGGTCGCTGTTCCGCTACTTCGACGATGTCGACGACCTCGCTCGCGCCGCGATCGTCGCCGAGGTCGACCGGATCCGCCATCTGACCACGGTCGACGCCCACCCCGACCAACCCCTCGCCACCCGCCTCAGCGAGCTCGCCACCCAGCGCAGCGTGCTGTGGGAGGCCGTCGGCGCCGTGGCGATGGTGTCGCGGATGCGGGCCCACCGGAACCCGACCCTGGCCGACGCCCTGCGCGCCAACCGGGCCCAACTGCGCCAGCAGGTCGCCGACGTGATCGCACCCGAACTCGTCGCCGCGGGGCAGGGCGCCACGACCCTGCTCGCCCTCGCCGACGTGCTCACCTCGTTCGAGACCTGGCGACTGCTGCGCGACGACCAGATGCTCTCGGTCGACGCAGCCCGCGTCGCCCTGCTCGAGGGCCTGACCCGGCTCTTCGCCGGGCCCTGACAGTCGGCTCCGACATCAGGCCCTGAGCCCACGGCGCACCAGTACCGAGCCCACACCGACCCGACCCACGCCCCCGGAGACACCATGTCCGTTCTGCGCACCCCCGACGAGCGCTTCGCCGCACTCCCCGACTTCCCGTACGAGCCCCACTACGTCGAGGTCGCCGACCAGGGCGTGTCGGGTGCACCGGGCGCCACGCTGCGGATGGCCTATCTCGACGAGGGTCCGGCCGACGCCGACCCGGTGCTGCTGCTCCACGGCGAGCCGTCGTGGGGGTTCCTGTACCGCCACATGATCCCGGTGCTCGTCGCCGCCGGGCACCGGGTGATCGTGCCCGACCTCGTGGGTTTCGGTCGCAGCGACAAGCCGTCAGCGCAGTCCGACTACACCTACGCCCGCCAGGTGGCGTGGACCACCGAACTCGTCGTCGACCACCTCGACCTGCAGCGCTGCACCTTCTTCGGGCAGGACTGGGGCGGACTGGTGGGTCTGCGCGTGGTGGCCGCACACCCCGACCGTTTCGCACGAGTGGTCGTCGGCAACACCGGCCTCCCCACGGGCGACATCCCTCCGAACGAGGCGTTCGTGGCATGGCGGACCTTCAGCCGCGAGTCGCCGCGCTTCGACGTCGGCCGCATCGTCGCCGGTGGCTGCGCCGTCCCGATGGCACCCGACGTGGTCGCCGCCTACGACGCCCCCTACCCCGACGACACCTACAAGGCCGGGGCGCGCATCTTCCCGTCGCTGGTCCCGGCCAGCCCTGACGACCCCGAACACGACGCCCAGATCGCAGCGTGGAACGCCCTCGGGCGATTCCACCGGCCGTGGCTGTGTGCCTTCAGCGACAGTGACCCCGTCACCAAGGGTGGGGCCAAGGCCTTCCTGCGCAGTATCCCCGGCTGCGAAGGGCTCGCGCACCCGGTGATCGAGGGGGCCGGCCACTTCCTCCAAGAGGACAAGGGGCCCGAACTCGCCCGGGTGATCGTCGACTTCATCGCCGCCCACCCCGCCTGACGCCAGCCCGGAAGGCCAGCACGACCAGCTCGGCCCGCTCGACCAGGCCAGCTGCTTGGGTCAGCCGAGGTCGGCCACCACCGACAGCCCGCATCGACGACCGCTGAACAACGCGCCCTGGATCGAGGGAGTGTCGCGGTGGTCGCCGCACACGAACAGGCCGTCGCCGAGCGCCTGCCGCCGACGGGGTGAGAACGGGGGCTGGTGGTCGGGCTGGCCATGGGCGATGTGGTGCCGTCGGAGCAGACGCCACTCGTCGACCTGAGGACCCCACCACAGACGCAGTTGGGTGCGCACGCGCGACTCGAGCGACGCATCGTCGAGCGCATCGTGCTCGAGGCCCGGCACCGCTCCAGTACCCGACGGACACGCCGCCGCGATCAGCGAGCGACCCGGAGCGCCGGACGCGTAGCCGGGAGCGACGTCGCTCATCACCGCCACGTTGAGGGCCGGGCCCGATCGGGCGCCGTCGAGGACGATGAGCCCCCGGTGTCGGGCGGCCACCGGGCTTGCAGGGGCGTCGAACCACAGACACGAGACCGACCGCGATCCGGGGTCGACGACACCGCGATCGCCGACGAGGCGCGCGGCCACCGGACCTTCGGTCGCCACGACGACACGCGCTGCGGTGACGACGCGTCCGTCGACGAGGCGCACCTCGCCCGGGCCGACGGACGCCACGGCGTGACCGAGGCGCACGGTGCCGGGTGCCAGTCGAGCGGCCAACTGATCGGGGATCGCCTGCATCCCCGAGTCGGGCACGGCCGAGGCGCCGACGGCGAGGGTTCGCAGGATGACGTCGTGCATCCGGGCGCTCGAGGTCAGCCGAGCATCGAGTTGGATCCCGCCGACGAGCGGCCGGAGGAACCGTTCGATCGCCGTGGCACCGAATCCGGCGTCGTGGAGGGCCGAGAGGGTGGCGACGTCGGGGCCGCGGAGGAGATCGCGCGGATCGGCCGCCACGATCCGACGCAACGTGAGGGCGAGGCGGGCCTTGTCGAGCACCGAGGCGAACGGCGCGACCGCCGACGACGGGAGCCGACCCGGCGCGCGGAACGGATCGGCCACCGCGTGGAACCTGCGACCCGTCCAGATCAGGGCACCGGGTTCGAACTCGCGCAGGTGCAGGGCGGGCACGTCGAACTGGCGCGGGATCTCGGGATACCCCGTGAGCAGGACCTGGAAGCCACGGTCGAGCGAGAAGCCGTCGACCACATCGGTCCGGACACGCCCCCCGACACCGTCGGACGCTTCGAGCACGACGACCGACCGACCGGCTTCCTGAGCGACACGGGCGGCCGACAACCCGGCGAGTCCGGCACCGACGACGGCGACGTCGACGGAGTCGGGCAACGGCAGGGCGTCGGTCATGTGCAGGAACCTAGCGACCGCCCCGCCTCGCCGCATCGGCGTGCTCAGGGGCAGACTGACGACCCCATGCTCCTGCGACTCCTGCGACTCCACCTCCGCCGCTACACGCGGCCGCTGTCGCTGGTGGTCCTGTTCCAGGCGGTCCAGACCGTGGCCGCCCTCTACCTGCCCCGCCTCAACGCCGACATCATCGACAAGGGCGTGCTCCGCGGCGACACCGGGTACATCTGGCGGCACGGCGCATGGATGCTCGTCGTCACGGCGGTGCAGATCGGCTTCTCGGTGCTGGCGATCTACCACGGCTCGATCGTCGCTGCCGGCTTCGGTCGCGACGTCCGGGCCGACCTGTTCCGTCGAACAACGTCGTTCTCGGCGCGGGAGATCGCCGACCTCGGCGCACCCAGCCTCATCACCCGGGTGACCAACGACGTGACCCAGGTGCAGACGCTCGTGCAGATGACCTGCACACTGCTCATCGGTGCACCGATCATGGCGGTGGGCGGACTCGTGATGGCGATGCAGGAGGACGTGCCCCTCACTGGCGTGCTCGCCGTCGCCATCCCCGTGATGGTGATCGTGATCGGCAACATCCTCGTGCGCATGGTGCCCAACTTCCGGGTGATGCAGGACCGCATCGACGACCTCAACCGGGTCGCCCGCGAACAGATCACCGGCATGCGCGTCGTGCGCGCCTTCGTCCGCGAGCCTGCCGAGACCGAGCGCTTCGAGACCAAGAGCCGGGTCATCACCCGCACGGCCACACGTGGCGGTCGGTTGATGGGTCTGATGTTCCCCTCGGCAATGGCCATCGTGAACGTCTCGAGTGTCGCTGCCGTCTGGCTCGGTGCCGGGCGGGTCGACTCGGGCGATCTGGCGATGGGCGAACTCGTCGCCTTCCTGACGTACCTCACGCAGATCCTGATGTCGGTGCTGCTCGCCACCTACATGGCGGCGCTCGTCCCACGCGCGGCCGTCAGTTCGGAGCGGATCATGGAGGTCCTCTCGACCGACACGAGCATCGCCGCGCCGACAGCACCACAGCCCCTCGGCGACACGGCGTCGCTCGAGTTCGCGGAGGTCGGGTTCCGCTACCCCGGTGCCGAGCACGCCGTCCTCGACGCGGTGAGCTTCACGTGCACCGCCGGTGAGACCATCGCCGTCATCGGCAGCACCGGGTCGGGGAAGACCACGCTGGTCAACCTCGCTGCTCGGTTGCTCGACGTGAGCTCCGGCACCGTTCGTCTCAACGGCACCGACGTCCGCGATCTCGCGCCCGCCGAGCTCTGGGGTGCCATCGGGTTGGTGCCCCAGAAGCCGTACCTCTTCTCCGGCACCGTCGCCTCGAACCTGAGGGTCGGTCGACCCGACGCCACCGACGACGAGATGTGGGCAGCACTCGAGGTCGCCCAGGCCGCCGACTTCGTGCGGGCGATGGACGGTGGCCTCGACGCCACGATCACCCAGGGCGGCACCAACGTGTCGGGTGGCCAGCGCCAGCGACTCGCCATCGCCCGCGCCCTCGTCCGTCGGCCGTCGCTCTACCTGTTCGACGACTCGTTCTCGGCGCTCGACATGGCCACCGACGCTCGGCTGCGCGCCGCTCTCACACCCTGGACCACCGACGCCGTCACCATCGTCGTCGCCCAACGGGTGAGCACGATCCGTCAGGCCACCCGCATCCTCGTCCTCGAGGACGGCGAACCCGTGGGCCTCGGGACGCACGACGAACTCCTCACCGGCTGCCCGACCTACCAAGAGATCGTTGCGTCACAGCTGACGGTCGACGAACTCGCCGCCGAGACGCGAGCGGGCGCCGGGACCGGCACCGACACCGGGTCCGGCGAGGTCGCACCATGAGCGGCGACAAGGGCACCCAGCAGGCACCGCGCCCGTCGGCCAGTTCGGCCGAACTGCGCGGTGGTCGGATGCACACGGTCGGCGTGCCCACCGAGAAGTCGAAGGACTTCAAGGGCACCGTCCGCCGCCTCCTCGCCGACATGGAGGGAGAACGCCGCAAGCTCTGGATGGTCGTCGTCTTCGCCGTCGGCAGCGTGGCCCTCGTGGTCGCAGGCCCCCGCGTGTTGGGCAACGCCACGAACCTCGTCTTCCGCGGCGTCTTCGGACGCGCCACCGGAGGGCCGGGGGTCGACTTCGCCGAACTCCACCGCACGCTCTGGATCGCGGCCGGTCTGTACATCAGCAGCTTCGTGCTGTCGTACGCCCAGGCGTGGCTGCTCGCCGGCATCGTGCAGCGCACCATGGAGCGCCTCCGCTCGCGGGTCGAGGCGACCCTGCACTCGATGCCACTCGCTCACGTCGACCAACAGGCACGCGGCGACCTTCTCAGCCGCGTCACCAACGACATCGACAACGTCGCCCAGAGCCTCCAGCAGTCGGTCAGCCAGTTGATCACCGGCATCCTCACCATCGGCGGGACCGTGGCGATGATGCTCTGGATCTCGTGGCAGCTGGCGTTGGTGGCCGTCGTGACCGTGCCGATCTCGCTGCTGCTGATGGGACGCATCGCCGGGTACTCGAAGGGCCGCTTCGTCGCCCAGTGGAAGCACACCGGGGCGCTGAACGCGCACGTCGAGGAGACCTTCACCGGCCACGCCCTGATCACCGCCTTCGGTCGCCAGGCCGAGAGCGAGGCACGCTTCGCCGCCATCAACGACGACCTCCACGACGTCGGCCGCCTCGCCCAATTCATCAGCGGCTGCATCCAGCCGGCGATGACCATGGTCGGCAACCTCAACTACGTCGCGGTCGCGGTGCTCGGCGGGCTCAAGGTCGCCCACGGGACACTCGGCATCGGCGACGTGCAGGCCTTCATCCAGTACTCACGGCAGTTCTCCCAGCCGCTGACCCAGACCGCCTCGATGGTCAACGTCCTCCAGTCGGGCATCGCCTCGGCCGAGCGGGTCTTCGAACTCCTCGACTCTCCGGCGCAGAGCCCCGACCCCACGACCGACACGCCCGCGGGTGGTGAAGGCGACAGCGGCCGCTCGACGGCCGCGACGACGGTCGAAGGGCGCGTCGAGTTCCGGTCGGTGTCGTTCCGCTACCGCGCCGACACCCCGCTGATCGACGACCTGTCGCTCGTGGTCGAGCCGGGCCGGACCGTCGCCATCGTCGGCCCGACCGGCGCCGGGAAGACCACGCTCGTCAACCTGCTGATGCGGTTCTACGAACTCGACGGCGGGCAGATCCTCCTCGACGGACGCGACATCGCCACGATGCCGCGCGCCGAACTCCGTGGCTGCACCGGGATGGTCCTCCAAGACACCTGGCTGTTCCACGGCACCATCCGCGAGAACATCGCCTACGGCCGGATCGATGCCACCGACGACGACGTCATGGCGGCGGCCCGGGCCTGTTACGTCGACCGATTCGTCCACTCGCTGCCCCACGGCTACGACACGGTGCTCGACGACGACGGCACGGCCCTCAGCGCCGGTGAGAAGCAGTTGCTCACGATCTCCCGCGCCTTCCTCGCCCAACCGTCGATCCTGATCCTCGACGAGGCCACGAGTTCGGTCGACACCCGCACCGAGGTGTTGATCCAGCGCGCCATGGCCCGCCTGCGCGGCGGCCGGACGAGCTTCGTGATCGCCCACCGCCTGAGCACGATCCGCGATGCTGACACCATCCTCGTGATGAACGGTGGTCGGATCGTCGAGCAGGGCGACCACCACGAGTTGCTGGCGAAGCGCGGCGCTTACCACGACCTCTACAACGCCCAGTTCCGTGGCGCGGCCGCCGAGCTCGCCTGACGAGGCGTCGCGCGTCTTCGACCGCATCGTCGTGGTCGACTGGAGTGCACGGGCCACACCCGCGAGGGGCGCCGACTCGATCTGGGTCTGTGCGCTCGATGCCCGACCCGGAGCACCCGTCCGGGAACTCGTCGAGAACATCCCCACGCGGAACGAGGCCCGCACCCGACTCCGGGAAATCCTCTCCGCTCCCGGCCGCTCGCTGCTGACGATCGACGTCGCTCTCGGGTACCCCGCCGGTACGGCGAGTGCGGCCCGACTCATGGCGGATGGCGACGAGGTCCCGGCGTGGCAGGCGATGTGGGAGCACCTCCGCCACGCCTACCGTGACGGCCACCGCAACAGGGCCGAACCCGGGCACGACAGGTGGACCGTCGCCACCGACCTCAACAGGAGGTTCGTCGAGTCCGGCGTCGGCCCGCACTTCTGGGGTTGCCCGCCGCGGCGCGCGTCGGCCGACCTCACCGCCACACGCCCCGCTGCGTTCCGGATCGGACCCGACCGCGCCTGCGAGTCGGCGTTGCGGGCCCGCGGACTCCGACCCTTCTCGGTGTGGCAGTTGCTGGGCGCTGGAGCGGTGGGGAGCCAGACGCTGACGGCGATTCCGGTGCTCGACTCGCTGAGGCGCGAGCCGGACTTCGTCGACCGCACGGTCGTGTGGCCCTTCGAGACCGGCATCGGGCGCACCGAGGTCGAGGCCGCGATCGGGAGGGCGGCCGTCGTGATCGCCGAGATCTGGCCCGGCACGCTGTCGTCCGAGGTCGTCGATCGGTGCGTGCCGCCGGTGGGCGCCGACGTCAAGGACGCACGCCAGGTCACGGCGCTCGCCCGCCACCTCGCCGCCCTCGACGCGGACGGCGAACTCGTGGCCGAGTTCTCTCCGCTGCTCGACCCGGCCACCGCGGCGCGGGTGGTCGACGAGGAGGGCTGGGTGCTCGGGGTCGCTCCGGTCGACCGCTGAACGCGGCACGGAACCCCACGTTGCGGCGCCGTCAGTCGGCTGCGCGCACCTCGACACGGGCGTCGTTGAAGCACGCTCCGTTGACCTGCGACGTGCCGGTGTCGGGGCAGAGCGCGCTGACGCCGTAACCCTCGGGGTGCTGGCGGAGCCACACACCCTTGGGCATCATCGCCACTCCGGGCCGCAGCGTGTCGTCGATCGCGACCGTCACGCGGAGGGTGGCGAGGTCGTTCTCGACCACGACGTCCTGGCCCTCGACGAGGCCACGCTCGGCGGCATCGGCGGGGTGCAGGCGAACGGCCGTCGACATCTCCTGGAACTCGCCGAACATCGAGTTGACGAGCTTCGAGGTGGCCGGCGAGATGAGCGTCAGCGGATGCTGCGGATCGTCGACGCGCGGGATGTACACCGGAACCCCGAACCGAGCGTCGGCCAACTGCGCACGCCCTCCTTCGGGCACCGTGTCGACGAACTGGCGGGTCGGGAGGTCGAGTTGCCGCGGGCCGGGGTCGGCGATGGCGGTCGAGACGGCAGGGGCATCCCAGGCGAACCCGAGCGCACGGGCGAGGGCCAGGCCGAACTGGTCGTTCGACCGCGACTCGCCGACCGGCGGGATCACCTGCCGGACCGGCAGCACCATGCGCGAGCCATACGAGGTCGTGACGTCGTCGATCTCGAACGAGGTCGTGGCGGGGAAGACGACGTCGGCGTACCGGGTCGTGTCGGTGAGCACCTGTTCGTGCACCACGGTGAAGACGTCGTCGCGAGAGAGCGCCGAGATCACGGCCTTGGTGTCGGGGCACATCACCACCGGGTTCGCGCCCTGGACGATGAGCACGCGGGCCGGGTCGGACGAACCCGGCGCGAGCCACCGCGACAACTGGTGCAGCGCGAGCGACCGGCGCTTCGGACCCTCGAGCGCCTCCTGCGGCCACCGGGCCTTGGTGGTGGCGGCGCGCACACCCGTCGAACCGAGCACACCCGAGCCGGGGCCACCGAACGACCCGACGAGGACGGGCAGGGCGAGGATCGCCCGACAGGCCTCGAAACCGTTGGCGTTGCGCTCCTGACCCCAGCCGAACCGGAGGAGCGCCGGCCGCACCGACGCCCACCACGACGCGAGCGTCCGGATGTCGTCGGCAGCGAGGCCGCATTCCTCAGCGGCCCGCTCGACCGGCCACTCGGCAGCAGCGGCGAGGAACTCGTCGACCCCGTCGGCATGGGCGTCGGTGAATGCGCGGTCGATCGCGCCCGTGCGCTGCCACTCGTGGACGAGCGCATAGGCGAGGGCACCGTCGGTGCCGGGGCGGACGGCGAGATGGAGATCGGCACGCGCGGCCATCGCCGTGCGACGCGGGTCGATCACGACCACACGGGCGCCCTCGTCGACAGCCTTCTGGACCAGCGGCGGGAAGTGCGTATTGCTGACCGTCGGGTTGGCGCCCCAGATCACGACGAGCCGACTGTGGACGACCTCCTCCGGGTCGGTCGAGCGCATTCCGCGATAGACGCTCGCCCACGCCTCGGAGTTGTTGTGGGCGCAGATCGTGTGCTCGGCGATCGTGGCACCGATCGCCGAGAAGAGCGCCTCGCTGAGGCTGTCCTTCTCGATGGTCGAGGACGACGAGTTGTAGCTGAACGCCACGACGGAGTCGCCGCCGCCCGTGTCGAGCGCCTCGCGGACGCGACCGGCGACGAGCGCCATCGCCTCTTCCCAGGTCGCCTCGCGGAACTCGCCCGACCCCTTCGGCCCGGTGCGCACGAGCGGCGTGAGCACACGCTCGGGCGCGTAGACGCGGCGGGCGCTCTTGCGCACCTTCGAGCAGATCCAGCCGTCGGTGAGCGGGTTGCCGGGAGCGGCGTCGACCGAGGAGATCCGGCCGTCGGTGACGGTCACGACGAGCGAGCAGACGTCGGGGCAGTCGAGGAAGCAGGCCGTGTGCACCTGGCGCGTGGTCGGGGCAGGAGCGTCGTCGAGCGCGGTCATGCCGCGAGTCTCCCACGGCGGGCGAGCGCGCCGCGTCTCGGTTGCGGCCGGTCGGGAGGCGCGTTGCTCGGTGGACGTGTCCCCGGGGCGGCCGGGAGGGGTTCGGCCCAGGGCGTCAGTCGGTGGTGCCAGTCGGTGGTGTCAGCCGGTGGTGTCAGCCGGTCACGTTGACGCTGGCGAGGTTCCCGACGGGGTGCACCGACGAGGGCCCGGCCCACCAGTAGGGCTCGAGTCGCTCGGTGTAGCCGTTCGCCCAGAAGACCACGTCGTAGGCCTCGATCGGGGTGACCGTCAGGGTTCCGGGGCCGGGCGGTGTCACGGTGCACGGTCCGTTCACCCCGGGTGGCCGCGGGCTGCCGAGATCGGGACGCGTCGGCACACGGGTGGGCGCAGCGACGACCGGGTCGCCCGGGTCGATGCACGCCACGACCTCGGTCCACGCCACGATCCCCGAGGCCGCCGACTCGGGGGACGGCGCGTATTCGACGAGGAACGACAGCGAGCGCGGCGTGACGAGCAGGTACATCGTCCACCCCCGCCACGTCACCGCGTTCGAGGCCTGCGCCTGCCATGCCG
>Ga0172373_10006954_pt1 | contig 14868 bp, 15 predicted proteins | sample Lak10m_2_FD_114546 | JGI IMG/M metagenome (GOLD analysis project Ga0172373, IMG submission 114546) | Freshwater microbial communities from Kabuno Bay, South-Kivu, Congo - kab_092012_10m | ecosystem: Environmental > Aquatic > Freshwater > Lake | place: Democratic Republic of the Congo... | reverse complement strand
GCGTCACTTTATGTCGACGATCTGCGCCACATGACCTTGATACGGCTTGGCCTTCGAAGCAAACATGTCCGAAACAAAAGAGCTCCGAGAGATCATGACCTTGACTGAAAACCAAACCTTCCGGGCCGCGCAATACGTGCGCATGTCCACTGAACACCAGCAGTACTCCACGCTCAATCAGGCCGACAAGATCCGCGAGTACGCCGACAAGCGCGGCATCGAGATCGTGCGCACCTATGCCGACGATGGCAAGAGTGGACTCTCCATCGGTGGCCGTGCCTCCCTGCAGCGGTTGATCGCCGATGTCGAATCCGGCAACACCGATTTCAAGCTGATTCTGGTTTACGACGTCAGCCGCTGGGGCCGGTTTCAGGATGCGGACGAGTCGGCCTATTACGAGTACATCTGCAAACGCAAGGGCATCAGCGTCGCCTACGTCGCCGAGCAGTTTGAAAACGATGGCTCGCCAGTTTCAACCATCGTCAAAGGTGTCAAGCGCGCCATGGCCGGCGAATACAGCCGGGAGCTGTCGGCCAAGGTGTTTGCCGGCCAGTGCCGCCTGATCGAGCTCGGCTTCCGCCAGGGTGGCCCGGCAGGATTTGGCCTGCGCCGCGTGCTGATCGACCAGACCGGCGCCATCAAGGCCACCTTGAAACCCGGTGAGCACAAAAGCCTGCAAACCGACCGGGTGATCCTGGTGCCGGGCCCAGCGCAGGAAGTGGCTACGGTCCACCAGATCTACCGCTGGCTGGTCGATGACGACCTGCCGCTGTCTGAAATCGCCCAGCGGCTCAACGACTTTCCCATCTATACCGATCGTGATTGCCCTTGGACCTACAGCACGGTCCGTCAGGTTCTGACTAACGAGAAGTACATCGGCAACAACGTCTATAACCGCCACTCCTTCAAGCTCAAGAAAAAGCACGTCGACAAGCCTACGAGAACGGCCAACTCAATCGCCGCCAGATCATCGAGACCAAGCGCCTCGTCGAAAAGCGTCAGGAACATGGCCCTGGTTCACCCAACCCCGGGCAGATCAAACCGCCCACCTCCAGTTACAGCCTGGTGCGCACCTACCAGCGGGAAGTCGAGCGGCAACGCAAGATGGTCCTCAAGGCCGAGCACGCGCACCAGCGCCTGCTGCTGGTGGTCCAGGGCTTGAAGAAGTTGTTCGCCGACGAACATTTCGTCAACCTGCTGCGCGCCGAGGGCTTGGACACCCTGCCCAAATATCTTGCAGAGCGCATCGACAACCTGAATGGAGCCCCCGTATGAACCCCGCGAGCAATGCACAACCCAAAATCACGCCGATGTACCCCGGCATCCATCAGGCGGATGAGGCTGAGGAAGGTCCGAACTTGCCGAAGGCCCCGCTCAACACCCTGCTCGGCTTCGACCTGGAGACTTATCAGATCCCGCTCGATACCCTGATGCCCAGCAAACGCATCCCGGACGGGGTGATGAGCACCCGCAAGTACAAGCAGGTCGTCTCGTCCATCCACGAAATTGGGCTGATAGAACCCTTGTCGGTCATCCAGCACGATCCGGCCAAGCCGGAATTCATCCTGCTCGATGGCCATCTCAGGGTGCTGGCCTTGAAAGACCTCGGTGTGCACGAGGCCCCTTGTCTGATCGCCAAGGACGACGAGACCTACACCTACAACCATCGCATCAACCGCCTCTCGACCATTCAGGAGCATTACATGATCCGCCGCGCCATTGATCGTGGCGTCAGCAAGGAACGCCTGGCCCGGGCCTTTGGTGTGAACCTGAGCTCCATCAACCGGCGCATCAACCTGCTCGAAGGCATTTGTCCGGACGCGATCGCCCGGTTGCAGGACAAGCAGTTCACACCGGATGTCACGCGGGTGCTGCGCAACATGAAAGCCGCACGGCAAGTGGAGGCGGTGGAATTGATGGTGGCGAGCAACACGATCACCGTGGCCCATGCCGATGCCTTGCTCAAGGCCACGCCGCCAGAGCAGCGCACCGACTTCAAACCCACCGAGCGCGACAAGCAACTGGCGCCCATCGAGCAGATCGTCAAGCTGGAGAAGGAAATGAGTCAGGTCCAGACCCAGTACAAAGACGCCGAGGAAAACTACGGCTCAGACCTGCTCAACCTGGTGGTGGCCAAGGGCTACCTGACCAAGCTGCTCAGCAACGATGCCGTCAAAAGTTACATCACCCGGCACGAACCTGAAATCCTCGAGCATTTCGAACTGGTGGTGAATACCGTGAGCATGGAAGAGGCCGTGCAACAGCAACTAGAGGCCGATGGCGAATTCGAAGAGGACCCGGACAGCAACGACCAGCCAGCTGCAGAAACCACGCCCCCCAATTCCGAAAATGACAACGAAACCCAAGACCAGGAAGGCAAATCCGCCACCGAATAGTAAAACCAGATGAAATGACCGATGGGAATGTCATTGCCGCGCTGCAATACCGAGGGGTAAAATACTGACAATAAAGATAACCTTCGGAGGTGGCGATGCACTGGTATCTCGTTCATACCAAGCCCAGACAGGAAAAGTGCGCCCTGGAAAACCTCCATCGGCAGGGTTATCAGTGCTACCTCCCGACCCTCCCATCAGAAAAGCTCCGTCAAGGGCTGCTAACCGTTGCAGACGAACCCCTGTTTCCACGCTACCTGTTCATCCGACTGGGCATGGACGACACGGCCAAGAGCTGGGCGCCGATCCGTTCGACCAAGGGCGTCAGTCGTCTGGTCAGCTTTGGGATTGAACCCGCGCGGGTGGATGATGGCCTGATCGAACTGTTGCGAACGCAGGAAGCTTTAGTTCAGACCGAACCTGAGCGCTTGTTCAAGCAGGGTGAGCGCGTGCGCCTGACGGAGGCGCCGTTTGCCGGTATCGAGGGCATCTACCAAATGGCCGATGGCGAGCGTCGGGTCGCCGACTTTGTACTCATCAGCACCGACAAGGCCGTCCGCCCCACCAACATCATGGGCGCCAGCAAGCGGCTTGCAGAAATGGTGTTGCAAGCCTTGGCCGCTCAACAGCCTGCGACCAAATTCAGCATGGTTCGATTCGGCAACGTGTTGGGCTCATCGGGTTCCGTTGTTCCCAAATTCAGGCAACAAATTCGTGATGGCGGGTCCATCACGCTGACTCACCCCGACATCACGCGTTACTTCATGACCATCCCCGAAGCTTCGCAGCTCGTGATCCAGGCGGGCGCCATGGCCAAGGGTGGTGATGTGTTTGTGCTCGACATGGGCGAGCCGGTGAAAATCATCGACTTGGCTCACCGTTTGATTGAGCTTTCAGGTCTGACCGTGAAAGATGAACACAACCCCGATGGCGACATTGAAATTGAAATCACGGGTCTTCGCCCCGGAGAAAAGCTTTACGAAGAGCTGCTCATTGGCGATAACCCCAAACCCACCTCGCACGCGCGCATCATGAAGGCGCACGAAGAACTGTTGGCGTGGCCGGAGTTGGAAGCCAAGCTCAAAGCGCTTGAAATCGCCTTGAATGTCAACGATGTAGCTGTCATTCGCCGCATGATGCAAACGCTGGTGACTGGCTACACCCCCAGCGATGACATTGTCGATTGGGTGCACCTGGAAAACGAGGCTGGCCTGAAAGCGAGCCTGCCCGCATGACCACCCTCGTCACCGGCTCCGCCGGCTTCATCGGCTCCTTCGTCACCCAGCGCCTTCTGGCCCGTGGGGACCCAGTTGTGGGTTTGGACAACCACAACGACTATTACGACCCCCAACTCAAATCGGCCCGTCTCGCCCAATTCGAGCATCATCCGAACTACACCCACCACCGCTTGGATTTGGCCGACCGGGCTGGCATTCAACACTTGTTCGCGCAACACCAACCGCGCCGGGTGGTGCACTTGGCCGCGCAAGCGGGGGTGCGTTATTCCATCGACAACCCCTTGGCCTACATCGACAGCAACATCGTGGGCTTTGCGCACATCCTCGAGGGCTGTCGCCACCAAGGCGTCGAGCACCTCGTTTACGCCAGCAGCTCCAGCGTTTATGGCGCCAATACCGCCATGCCGTTTTCGGTGCACCACAACGTCGATCACCCGCTCAGCCTTTACGCCGCCAGTAAAAAAAGCAACGAGTTGATGGCCCACACTTACAGCCATCTGTTTCAGCTCCCCACCACCGGACTGCGTTTTTTCACGGTCTATGGCCCTTGGGGTCGGCCCGACATGGCGCCCATCAAATTTGCCAAAGCCATTCTGGCCGGGCAGCCGATTCAAGTGTTCAATTACGGTCATCACCGCCGCGATTTCACCTACGTCGACGACATCGTGGAAGGTGTGATTCGGGTGCTCGACCGGCCTGCCGCCCCCAACCCCCATTGGCAAGCCGATCAGCCCGATGCCGCTTCCAGCAACGCCCCCTGGCGGCTCTACAACATTGGAAATGCCACGCCGGTGGCCTTGCTCGACTTCATTGCCGCCATGGAGCAGGCTTTTGGGCGCAAAGCCCAACTGGACTTGCAACCCATGCAGCCGGGGGACGTGCCCGACACCTTTGCCGACGTGTCGGAGCTCTCCGCCGATGTGGGGTATCAGCCCGCTACGCCCATTGCGCAGGGCGTTCAGCGTTTTGCAGACTGGTATCTCACCCATTACGGCGCTTAAAACACCCGCTTCTTCAAGTTCAGCCCGCCCACAGCCGCCGCGTCATGCCAGACGGGCGGCTGTTTTTTTGCGCGCCAAAACTTGTTAGGATGATCACGTTGTTCAGGAGGTGCTGCCCATGAGTTGGCTGGTTGTTCACACCAAACCCCGTCTGGAAGCCGAAGCCCAAGCCCAGTTGCTTCGGCAGGGTTTCGAGGCCTATTTGCCTCAACTCAAGGTTGAGTCGGTCAAGCGTGGCAAATACGACGAGCGCGACGTGCCCCTTTTCCCCCGCTATTTGTTCGTGCGCACCCCAGACCTCACCGTGCAGTCCTGGGCCCCCATTCGCTACACCCGCGGCGTAAACCGCTTGGTGTCTTTTGGCCCCGAGCCCGCCCGAATGGACGACGCCGTCATCGATTGGCTCAAAGCGCAAGAGGCCAGTCAGGGCGTTCAGCCCTTGTTTGCCCCGGGGCAGGCGGTCAAAGTCACTCAGGGGCCTTTCGCCGGCTTGGAGGGCATTTATCAAATGACCGACGGCGAACTCCGAGCCATGGTGCTCATTGAAATCCTGAGCAAGCCCGTGGTGCTCAAGGTGTCGCCCACTGCGCTGAAGTCGGCCAGCTAAGCCAGCGCCAGCCGCTCAGGCCCCCCTACAATTTCGGTCATCTTCAGACCGGTTGTTCGCCATGCCTGTTCAATTCACTCCCACCCCAGTTCAAGACCTGTTGCCCGTCGCGGGTGTGCGTTTGGGCATCACCGAGGCGGGGGTTCGCAAAGCCAACCGCAAAGACTTGGTGGTCATCGAATTGCAGCCAGGCACCGCCGTCGCCGGCGTCTTCACCACCAACCGCTTTTGCGCTGCGCCGGTTCGGATTTGCCAAGATCATTTGGCCCAAGGGCAGGGCATTCGTGCGCTGGTCATCAACACCGGCAACGCCAACGCCGGCACCGGCGCCGAGGGTCATGCCCGCGCCCTGGCGGTGTGCGACGCTGTGGCGCAGCAGCTGGGCCTCGCCCGCGAGCAGGTGTTGCCGTTTTCTACCGGTGTGATCCTCGAGCCCTTGCCCCACGATCGCATCATCGCGGGCCTCCCGCAGGCCATTGCCCAGTTGGGCGACCACCATTGGGGCGATGCCGCCTTGGGCATCATGACGACCGACACCGTGCCCAAGGCCTTGAGCCGTCAGGTTCAGGTTCAAGGCAAAACCATCACCATCACCGGCATCTCCAAGGGCTCCGGCATGATTCACCCCAACATGGCCACCATGTTGGGCTACCTCGCCACCGACGCCGCCATCGCCCCCGCGCTCATGCCGGCACTGGCCAAGCGTTTGGCCGACACCAGCTTCAACCAAATCACCGTGGATGGCGACACCTCCACCAACGATTCGTTCATCGTCATGGCCACAGGCCAAGCCGGTCATGCGCCCATCACCAGCTGGGACAGCCCCGATGCCCAAGCCTTGTTGACGGCCATGGCCGAAGTTTCTCGCTGGTTGGCGCAGGCCATCGTGCGCGACGGGGAGGGCGCCACCAAGTTCATCAGCATTCAAATCCAGGAAGCGCGCACCCCTGAAGAAGCGCGCCAAGTGGCCGATGCCATTGCCCACTCGCCCTTGGTGAAAACCGCCTTTTTTGCCAGCGACCCCAACTTAGGACGCATCCTGGCTGCCATTGGCTATGCAGGCGTCACCGATTTGGATGCTGACGCCTTGGACTTGTATCTGGACGATGTGCACGTTGCCACGCAAGGGGGGAGGCACCCCAACTACCGCGAGGAGGATGGCCAGCGGGTCATGAAGCAGTCGGACATCACCATTCGGGTGGTGCTCAAGCGCGGCCAGGCGCAAGCCACCGTGTGGACCTGCGACCTCAGCCACGACTACGTTTCCATCAATGCCGATTACCGCAGCTGAACCCATGAGTGCATCCCTTGAACGCCTGATCGAACGCGCCGAACTCCTCATCAACCGCATCGAAGCGGTCTTGCCCCAACCCCTGCATGCGCCGGACTGGTCGGCCAGCATCGCGTTTCGTTATCGCCAGCGCGCCAACGGCATGGGCGTGCTCGAACCCGTGCGCCAAGTCTCGGGGCTGAAGCTCGATGATCTGCAAGAGATCGACGATCAAAAAGAAAAAATCCGCCGCAACACCGAGCAATTTGTGCAGGGCTTGCCCGCCAACAACGTGTTGCTCACCGGCGCACGCGGCACGGGCAAATCCTCGCTCATCCGGGCTTGCCTCAATGCCTTCGCCAGCCAAGGTTTGCGGCTGATCGAAATCGACAAAGACCATTTGGTGGCCTTGCCCGACATCATCGAGTTGGTGGCGGGTCGCCCTGAAAAGTTCATGGTCTATTGCGACGACTTGAGTTTTGAAGATGGCGAGCCGGGCTACAAAGCCCTCAAGTCCATGCTCGATGGCTCGGTGGTGGCGGCCACGCCCAATGTGCTGGTTTATGCCACCAGCAACCGTCGCCATTTGTTGCCCGAATACATGAAGGAAAACCTCAGCTACACCCACACCGACGATGGCGAGGTGCATCCGGGTGAAGTGGTCGAGGAAAAAATTTCGCTCTCCGAGCGCTTTGGCCTGTGGATCAGCTTCTACCCTTTTAGCCAAGATGAATACCTCACCATCGTCATGCAGTGGCTCCAGCATTTGGGGGTCAAGGCCAGCCTCGATGCGGTGCGCGCCGAGGCCTTGCTGTGGGCCTTGGAGCGGGGCTCGCGCAGTGGTCGCGTGGCCTATCAGTTCGCCCGCGACTTTGCGGGCAAACAAGGGCGTTAACGGCTGTGCTGGTGCCGCACCCCACCCAGGCCCACGCCTGGGTTGCCGACCCCGACGTTCCCCGCGACGCCCATCGGCCTGAGCAGGCCCTGGAAGTGGCGGTCGGCATCTTGCTTCAAGCCGACGGTCAGTTTTTGCTCACTACACGCCCGCCCGGCAAGGTGTATGCCGGGTATTGGGAGTTCCCGGGCGGCAAGCTCGAAGCGGGCGAGGGTTTGGTGCAAGCCTTGGCCCGCGAGCTGGACGAAGAACTGGGCATCCACATTCAGCAAGCCGAGCCTTGGCTAACGGTTCGGGTGGATTACCCCCATGCCCAGGTGAACTTGCGCACCTGTCGCATCGAATCCTGGACGGGTGCACTCACCATGCGTGAAGGCCAACAATTTTGCTGGTGCCAGTTGCCGGTGAAGGTGGCGCCCATTTTGCCGGGCGCATGGCCCATGTTGCATGCCTTGGCCCAAGCGCAGGGCAGCGTTTAACCGCAGAGCTCCACATCGAAGGGCACGTCGTCCTGGCAAGGCTCGAGCTGCCCTTGTGGGTTGAGCTTTTGAAAACGCACCCAGGCCATCATGCGATTGCCACTCACCTCGGGCACCAGGTTGGGGTCGCTCGACACCATGAGGCGCATGAGTTGGTAGCGGCCTTGGGGCAGGTTTTGCTGGTATTGCCCCTTGGTGGCCATCACGCGTTGGGTCACGCCGTTGTCGCGCAACAAGCGCAGCAACAAGCTGGTGCAGGCGTTCAGGGGTTCCAGGGGTTTGGCCCACTTGAGCAATTCGGCGCGTCGGGCATCGGGCCCGCGTTGTTGCCAAGCGTGATAGGCCGGCAAATCAAAAGAACAGGTGCCGCCCGGGATGCTGGTGCGATTGCGAAGTGCACCCACCCATTCGGTTTCGGCCAAGCCTTGACCCAAGCGTGAGCTTTGCTGGCTCATCAACTGAAAGGCTTCGTCAATTTCGGTCAGCAGGGCATTGAGGGTGCTTTGGGCCACCGAGGGGTTGTCGCGGTAGGCGTTGAGCTGCATTTTGTAGCGCTCCAACTCCTTGAGCATTTCCGACTTGAGGTCGGATCGGCCACCCACTTCGATGATTTCGAACAAGGTGATGAGGGCGAAGTGGTGATCGATGGCCTCGTCTCGGCGAAAGAGTGCGTCGAACCGATTGAGCAAATGCTCGGCTCGCAAGTAGGTGCGCACGCGTTCGTTGAGGGGATGTTCGTAGTGGATCACGTTTAGGCCGTTAAAGGTCTCCACGTGCATCATAACGGCTCAGCTCGCCCCAAGCTCAGCGGGTTGCCCCCAAGACCAGGGTAGCGACTGCACCTCAGCCGCGAGTTCGGTGAGCGAGAGCCCTTCGTTGTAAATCACCCAGTCGGCCACCGCCAAACGCTGGGCGCGCGAGGCTTGTTGCTGGGCAATGGCCAGCACCTGGGGCTCGGTGAGCCCACTGCGCTGCATCACCCGCTGAACCTGCGTGGTGAGCAAACAATCGACCACCAAGACCCGGTGCAGTTGGCGGGGCCAGCGGTCCGACTCCGCCAGCAAGGGAATGTCCAGCACGATGGTGGAGGCGCCCGCTTGTGTGTGGGCCGACAGCTCGGCCTGAATGGCTTGACCGACCAAGGGGTGAATGATGCGTTCGAGGCGTTCGCGCTCGGCGGGCTGCGCGAAGACCAGCTCGCGCATGCGCTCGCGATGCAAGCCGCCATCAGCGGCCACCAGTTCGGGGCCAAACGCCTGGGCAATGTGGGGCATGGCCCCGCCGCCAGGGGCGGTGAGGCCGCGCGACAAGGCGTCGGCATCCACAATGGGCAAGCCCCGCTGGGCCAGCATCTGGGCAACGGTGCTTTTGCCCGAGCCAATGCCACCAGTGAGCCCCACCAGCACAGGTTGATTGCTAGTCATGGCGTCAGTCTAAGGCAGACGCCTCAGAAGGCTTTGCCCATTTCAAACATGGGCAAATACAAGGCCATGACCAAGCCCGCCACCAAAACCCCCATGAGCACCATCACCCCAGGCTCCAGCCATTGGGTGAGGGCGTCGAGCCTGGCTTGCAGTCGCGTTTGGCCCTCGCGCGACCATTGCACCAGCATCTCGTCGAGCTGGCCTGAGCCTTCGCCCAAGCTCACCAGGTGCAACAGCAATTCAGGAAAGGCAGCTTGCTCCCACTTGCCCCAACGCACTGAGCATCGCCGCATGGCCTGCGAGAGCGACACGCCTTGCTGAACTCGCCGGCTCAAGGGGCGCGCCGCTTGCATCAGGGCCGCGTGGTCGGTGGCTTGCACCGACAAATCCAGGGCCTCGGTCAGTGGCGTGCCCGATTGCAAGAGCAGGGACAAGGTGGAGGCAAAACGGCATTGACCACCGAGGGCTTGCACAGGCCCCAGCACCGGCACCCACCACAGCCCAGGAGCCAGGCGGGCGCGCCAGCGGCGGGTGGCGGGCCAGAGTCCACGCCCCAACAGCCCCATCGCGGCCAGCCCCAAGGCCACGCTCAACCCGTGATTCAACACCGCCTGGCTGGCTTGGATCAGCCAGCGGGTGGGCCAGGGCAGTGGGGCTCCCGACTGTTCGAACACCGACTGAAAAACCGGCACCACTTGGGTGAGCACCAAGGCCACCACGCCCAGCGCCACCACCCCCACAATTAGGGGATATTGCAGCGCCGCTCGCCAGCGCGCGCGAAACGCCAGTTGTTGGCTCAGGTGCGTGGCCAGTTGGGCCAGCACCACGTCCAGGCTGCCCGAGCGCTCACCCGCTTTGACCAATTGAAGGTAGAGCCGGTCGACGCCCCGTTCGGACGACAAGGCCAAGTGCAAGGCTTGCCCCGATTCGATGCGAGCGGCCACCCGCTGAACCCAGCGCACCGCCACCGGATCGGACAAGCCCTGCGATGAAAACTGCAGGGCCTGCAGCAAAGGAATGCCAGCGTGCATCAAGCTGGCCCATTGCGCGGTGAGGCGACTCAGGGTGTTGAGGGGCAAGGCCATGGCTTAGGACAGGCCATCGGCGTCGGCCGCGCACACCCGTTCCACTTCCGCGCGGGTGGTCAGGCCTTGCGCTACCAGCGCCAGCCCTTGATCCCGCAAGGCCGTGGCGCCTTGCGCCCGGGCGGCTTGCTCCAGGGCCAGCACGCCTGCATCGGCCAGCACCAACTCCAGCAAGGCCGGGGTGAAGGCCACCACCTCGTGAATGGCCCGCCGCCCCACATACCCACCCTGGCAGTGCGCACACCCCACTGGCCCGCATTCGCCCGTAGGGCTGGCGCGTTTGCAATGGGGGCACAGCAACCGCACCAGGCGCTGCGCCATCACCAAGCGCAAACACGCGGCCAGGTGGTCGGCGGGCACCCCCATGTGACGCAAGCGAACCACCGCACTGGCGGCCGTGTTCGTGTGCAAGGTGCTCAGCACCAGATGCCCCGTTTGGGCGGCTTGTGACGCCACCAGGGCCGTGGGCAGGTCACGAATTTCACCCACCATGAGCACATCGGGATCCTGCCGTAGCAGGGCTCTCAAGGCCGTGGGGAAGTCAAACCCAATCTTGTCGTTCACGCTCACTTGATTCACGTGGGCCAACAACTGCTCCACCGGGTCTTCCACGGTGGTGATGTTCAGGGCCTGTGCATCCAGGCTGCCCAAACATGCCATGAGCGTGGCCGACTTCCCCGAGCCGGTGGGCCCGGTCACCAACACCAGGCCGTGGGGCGAGTGCAGGGCCGCTGTGAGCCCAGCCAATTGAGGGGGCGAATACCCCAGTGACGACAGCTCGGGTGGGCGCTGCTGCCCCGGGAGCAAGCGCAACACCATTTTTTCGCCTTGCACGGTGGGCAAGCTGCTGACGCGCAAATTCACCCAGCGATCGGCCAGTCGCCATTGCGCCCGGCCATCTTGCGGCAGACGCTTTTCGGCAATGTCCATGCGCGCCAGCACTTTGAAACGGGCCAGCACCCGGTCGCGCCACAAGGGGTCGGGGGATGGTCGGTGGGTCAGTCGGCCATCGATGCGCAAGCGAACCGTCAGCCCCCCCGAGGTGGGCTCGAGGTGAATGTCGGAGGCGCGGCTTTGCACTGCCTCGGTCATGAGGTCGTTGAGCCAACGGGCGCTGGGGTCATTGGCCGGCGGGGCTTGCCAAGGGTCGTGCGCGTGGCCAGCGTTAAGGGGTGGTGTCATGCGGCCATTTCAGGGCAGACCCGTCACGACCTGGTGAAGCCAAACTCGGAAAATCTATGATTCAATGCCGCCATGGTGCGTGGCTTTTGGGTGTGACCGTGAAATTGCTTCTCAGTCTGTGGTTGGTGGTGTGTGGGTGGTGGGTGCAGTTCGCTCACGCCCAACCGTTGGCGCTTCACCAAGGCCCCAGCCTGCACATGACGGTTCAGCGCGGCTCACAACGCTTGCCGTTGCGTCTGGTGCCTCAATTCAAGGCTGGCGATGTCGTGTGGGTCGAACCCCTGGCCGACCGCTTGGCCGAGGGCGATTGGGTGCTCATGTTGGCCAGCACCTCGCCCACGGGCACCCAAGTGCAGTCCAAGTTTTTCGACGTCCGATCCCTCAAAGGGCCAGCCTCGTTTGAAATGGCCTCTGACGGTTTGGCCTTGGTGGTGGTGCTGGTGCCGCAGTTGCGCAATTTGTTCGGTTTGAACACCAGCCTACAGGAGTCATCCAGCATCCTGAAAGATGTGCTCACCAAAGATCCGCAGCGGTTTGTGGATTTGCAGCGGGTCGATCAAATCAACCAAGCCATCACCCTCATGGGCAATGGCCTGACGCGGCGCATTGAAGGTCAAACGCTGGCCGATGCCAAACAAATCACCCTGGAGTGGGCCAGCCAGTATGGTGCGGCCAGCATCGACCCGCAGTGCTTTCAATCGGGCGGCGTCAACGTGGTGTGTGTGGCCCATTCTTTGGTGGCGGGCAAAAACTTTTCGCTCCCATCCACCAACGACCTCAGCGCCATCGTGGGTTTGAACAAAAGCGTCGACCTCAACAGCTTGCTCACCGCCAACCTGAAATTTTTCTCGGATGCCGGCGAATATTTGGGCAGCAAATACCGAGACACCTACGACTTCGCGCCCACCTATGGTCAGCGTGAACCTGACGGCGATCGCATCAACCTGTTTTCCGTCTCGCGCCTGCGCAGCGGCAAAGTCAAAACAGCCTACATCTTCGTGCCCACCGGCTTTCAAGCGCCCGCCCCCCAATTTCAATTCAACCCCCTTCGCCCCCTGTGCCTGAATGCGGGTGTGGTGGCGGTTCGGGCGCTCGATGCCATGCCTTTGTTGAACCATTGGCACGATTGGCAACTCGCCCTCACCTCGCGGGGTTCGTCACCGGTGACGGTGAACGCAACCCGTGTGAATTTCAATCGCGATGAGGGCCTGTTGGTGTTCGATGTGCCCTCCCAAGCCTTGCGCACCTTGCCCGTTGGCCAGCCGGTGGAACTGGCTTTCCGTGCCCGGTTCGGCTTCGACCCCGTGACCTTGCCCCTGACCACCGCGGCCTTGCCCTTGGCCGCGAACAGCGGGGTGTTGCAACAATTGGTGCAGGGCCAAGATTGGGTGACGGGGGCAACCCTGCGTTTGAGTTTGCCCAAGGGCCCCGACACAGCGTGTGTGCAAAAGCTGGCCTTGAAGCGCGATGGCGTGGTGTGGGCAGAAAGCCCCATCACGTCGCCCACCCAACTGGACGTCGACCTCACCAAGGCGCAGCCGGGACCGGTGGTTTTGGAAGTGGCGCAAATGGGCACATCGGCCATCCAGTTGCCGTTGGCGGTGTTGGCTGCACCTGCCGTGGTGGATGGCATCGAGCATCCCGTGGGGGAACGGTGGTTGATGGCCAAAGGCCAGCGCTTGCATCGCGTCCAGGCCCTTCGCGTCGGCGAGGTGATGTGCGCACCCGCCCCGGGTGATCGCACCCAAGCCGCTGCATGGCGCTTCGATTGCCTCGTGACGGACGCGCAAGCCCTGATGGTCGATCGGGTGAGCGTGCTCCCGCTGGACCCGCAGCGCCCCGTCAAGTCCCTGGCGCTGTCCCAAAGCTCGGCCTTGCCCCGTGTGGTGGTGGCCAGTGATCGGCCCCAAGCGGTGTTGGCCGTGCCGTCCGAGAAATTTCGCCAATGGCACTTGAGCTTGGACGCTCCACTGGTGAGCGATGACTCGGGGCTTCATTTGTTGCTCAAGGCCGTCCCCCCTTACCAGTTGAAGCCGGGGGTGCACGAGTTGCAAGCGCGCTATGCCGGTGATCCCTTGACCCAGCAACACCCGTTGCGCACCCGGTTGTTGGCCGATTGGACGCATCACGAAATGCGAACGATTGAGCCGCTGCGTTTCGACGCCAAGCGCTTGCCCAGTGTCATCAACCCCATTGAATTTCGGGTCGTGAACCAAACCACCGGTGAGCATTCCAATTGGGAACGTCTGGGCAAATCGGTGGTGCTGTTGCCCAGGTTTCAGGCCCACACCTGCCAGGGCCAGCAACCCGTTCACCTCATTCATGGTGAACACCTGGACTTGATCGACCAATGGACCTTGATCAACAGCCAGTCGCCCGAAGCCTCGGTGAAGCTGCCATCTAACCTCACGAGCTGCAGCACCGGCTTGTGCCAGGCCTTGCCCCTCAGTCCTGAGTTGGACACCATCCGGGTGAGCCTGCGTTGGGTGGATGCGCAAAGCTTCACGGTCACCTTGCCCCAGCCCGATGCGAGTTGCCAAGCCGAAACCAGCCGCAGCCCCGATTGACCTCATAATGAGCAATATTGGCTTGTTCATCATTCGGAGAAACACAGATGTTCCGACCCTCACTTCACGTTTTGGCCTTTGGGCTGACCTTTGCCAGCGTGCTGCCCACCGTTCATGCCTCTGGCCTGCTGGCCGAATGCAATGACGTGGCCTCCAGCATCAACCAATCCGCGCCTCAAGCCATCGACAAAATCACCACCTTGGTGAATTCGGCTTGCTTTGCCGACGGTCGGTCGGTGGTGTTGCAATATCGCATGCGCTTGAGTGTGACGGGGCAGGAAGTCGACTTGAATCGACTCAAGCCCAACATGGTCAATTCCTGGTGCACCGACCCCCAGCTCCGGCCTTTGCTCAATTACATCAACGTGCAGTATTCCTATGCTGACCCCCAAGGTCGTTACATTGGGCGGGTGGACATCAGTCAGCGCAATTGCCGTTGAGCACTGGATGAAAAAAGTATTGCATGTGGGCTGTGGCATGAAGCGGATTGAACAGACCGTTCAAGGCTTCAACAACGGCCAATGGCAGGAAGTGCGGCTGGACATCGACGTGTCGGTCCAGCCCGACATTGTGGGCACCATGACCGACATGTCGGGGGTTCCCGATGCCGCCATGGACGCCATTTTTTCCAGCCACAACATCGAGCATTTGTATCCCCATGAAGTGCCCATCGCCCTCAAGGAGTTCCAGCGGGTGCTCCAAGCCGATGGGTTTTGCGTGATCACCT
>Ga0172373_10006952_pt1 | contig 14870 bp, 15 predicted proteins | sample Lak10m_2_FD_114546 | JGI IMG/M metagenome (GOLD analysis project Ga0172373, IMG submission 114546) | Freshwater microbial communities from Kabuno Bay, South-Kivu, Congo - kab_092012_10m | ecosystem: Environmental > Aquatic > Freshwater > Lake | place: Democratic Republic of the Congo... | reverse complement strand
GGAAATTTATTGCGGCGAAAAATCGACGCGTCTCTACGGTCCGGATGTCTGGCTACCGGATGAGACGCTGGCCGCACTCCGCGAATACGTGATTTCCATCAAGGGACCTCTGACTACGCCGATCGGCGGCGGGATACGTTCACTGAACGTGGCGTTGCGCCAGCAACTTGATCTGTATGTCTGTCTGCGTCCAGTGCGCTATTTCCAAGGCGTTCCCTCGCCATTGAAAGAGCCGCATAAAACCAACATGGTGATTTTCCGGGAAAATACCGAAGACATCTATTGCGGCGTGGAATTCCAGGCGGAAACCGAGAGTACCCGCAAACTCATTCAATTCCTGCAAAAGGAAATGGGCGTCACCAAGATCCGCTTCCCCAACACCTCGGGCATCGGCATCAAGCCGGTATCCCGCGAAGGCACCGAGCGGCTGGTACGCCAGGCAATCCAGTACGCGATCACCAACCAGCGCAAATCGGTGACGTTCGTGCACAAGGGCAACATCATGAAGTTCACCGAAGGCGCCTTCCGCGACTGGGCCTATGCACTGGCAAAACAGGAATTCGGCGGTGTCGAAATCGATGGCGGACCTTGGCTCAAACTGCCCTGCGGCATCGTCGTCAAGGATGTGATTGCCGACGCGTTCCTGCAACAAATCCTGCTGCGCCCCGCCGAATACGATGTCATCGCGACACTCAATCTCAACGGTGACTATATCTCGGATGCTCTTGCAGCGCAGGTTGGCGGCATCGGGATCGCTCCGGGTGCCAATCTCTCCGACGATGTCGCGATGTTCGAAGCAACCCACGGCACGGCTCCAAAATATGCGGGTAAGGACTATGTCAATCCCGGCTCCCTGATTCTTTCTGCCGAGATGATGTTGCGCCACATGGGCTGGATCGAGGCGGCGGATCTGATCATCCATTCCATGGAGGCTGCCATCAAGGACAAGATCGTGACCTATGACTTAGCCCGTCTCATGGAAGGCGCCAAAGAGGTGAAATGTTCGGCTTTCGGCGATGCCATGATTGAGCGTATGTAGCGGAACGTAACGAATATTCGCCGCGACCATGCTATTAGCATTATTGCGAGGATAAAAAACCCGCCGTGGTATGCCGCGGCGGGTTGAATTCTTCGCAAAAAGCGGAATTACGCTTTCTGGATGTTGGAGGCTTGCTTGCCCTTGGGGCCTTGCACCACCTCGAACGAAACCTTTTCACCCTCTTTTAACGACTTGAAGCCGGGCATATTGATGGCGGAGAAATGGGCGAAGAGATCCTCGCTGCCATCGTCCGGAGTAATGAAGCCAAAACCTTTGGCGTCGTTGAACCACTTGACAGTACCTAGTGCCATAAAGCTTATTCCTTAAGTTAATACAAAAACCAAAACGTCACGAAGACACTTCGGGGCATGTTTGTGACGCAAGTTCGCAACAGATGGTGAGGCCAAGCTGAGATTCGGGGATTCGAACGACTGCGGGGCTTTCAACATTGCAGGAGATTGACAACGACAAACACGCCCGCTTTTTACGCACTTTTTATCTTAACGTCAAGTCTTTTCGGGCGTGTTTTATCGCAAAAAATATGCTGCATTACAGCATTGTTGCTGCATTGCCGTTTACATGATCCGGTAATCGTGCGCTTTACCCATTGAAATCGGCAGGAATAGGCCCACTTTAACCTTGTTCTTGTCGGTGTTGCAGAATGATCAATTCGCATTAGAATCGGCTCATGGCAACACGCAAGCTCGTCGACCGTGATGGCGGCACCACACTTGAAACCGAACGCAGCAAGACCAAGCCACCAAAGCTGTACAAGGTGCTGCTGCTGAATGACGATTTCACGCCGATGGACTTCGTCGTGGTCGTGCTGCAAAGGTTGTTCGGCATGAGTCGCGAGCAGGCAACCTTGGTCATGCTCAAGGTGCATCGGGACGGCAAGGGAGTCTGCGGCGTGTATCCGTATGATTTAGCAGCGACCAAGGTCGCTCAGGTAAGTGCGTTTGCGCGCCAGAATCAGCACCCTCTGGCGTGCGTGATGGAGGAAAACTAGCATGATTGCGCAGGAACTCGAAGTCAGCTTGCATATGGCCTTTGTCGAGGCGCGCCAGAAACGGCACGAATTCATCACGGTCGAGCATTTGTTGCTGTCCCTGCTCGATAATCCCTCGGCAGCCCAAGTGCTGCGCGCTTGCGCAGCGAACATCGAAGAACTGCGCAAGGAACTCACTTCCTTCATCGCGGAGCACACACCGACCGTCAGCGGCATCGATGAAATCGATACTCAGCCGACACTCGGCTTCCAGCGTGTGATTCAGCGTGCCATCCTGCATGTGCAGTCCTCCGGCAAGAAGGAGGTGAATGGCGCCAACGTGCTGGTCGCAATCTTTGGCGAGAAGGATTCACACGCCGTCTATTTTCTGCAGCGGCAAGGCGTGACCCGGCTGGACGTAGTGAATTTCATTTCCCACGGCATCACCAAGTCGCCGCTGCCGGTAACCCGCGGCGAGTCGGAGCAGGCCGAGCAGGACCATGAAGGGCAGGCATCCGGCGGAGCACTGGAGAGTTTCGCGCAGAACCTGAATGCCATGGCACTGCTGGGCAAGATCGATCCCCTGATCGGCCGCGACAAGGAAATTGAGCGAGTAATTCAAACCATCTGCCGCCGCCGCAAGAACAATCCGCTGCTGGTGGGCGAAGCCGGTGTCGGTAAGACTGCCATCGCCGAAGGGTTGGCGCGCCGTATCGTGGAGGGACGCGTTCCGGAAATTCTCACGAGCGCTACCGTTTATGCGCTCGACATGGGTGCCCTGCTTGCCGGCACGAAATACCGCGGCGACTTTGAACAGCGCCTGAAAGCGGTGCTCAAGCAATTGCTGGAAAACCCGAATGCCATATTGTTTATCGATGAGATTCATACCCTGATCGGCGCCGGTGCCGCTTCGGGCGGTACGCTCGACGCCTCCAACCTGTTGAAGCCGGCGCTTTCCAGCGGCACGCTCAAGTGCATTGGCGCAACCACCTATCAGGATTATCGCGGGGTCTTCGAGAAGGACCACGCGCTGTCGCGGCGCTTCCAGAAGATCGATGTCGATGAACCGTCGGTTGAGGAAACCGTGGCCATCCTGCGCGGCCTCAAATCGCGTTTCGAGGAGCACCACGGCATCAAGTATTCCGCAGCCGCGATTTCGAGTGCTGCCGAGCTATCCGCCAAGTACATCAACGACCGGCACCTGCCCGACAAGGCGATCGATGTCATCGACGAGGCCGGCGCTGCGCAACGCGTACTGCCCAAGTCAAAGCAGAAAAAGCTGATCGGCAAGATGGAAATCGAGGAAATCGTCGCGCGCATCGCGCGGGTTCCTTCGCAACATGTCTCCAGCGATGACCGCAGCACCTTGAAGAATCTCGACCGCGATCTGAAAACCGTGGTATTCGGGCAAGACCGGGCGATCAATGCCTTGGCGCGCGCTATCAAGATGTCGCGTTCCGGCCTGGGCAGCCCGCTCAAGCCGATCGGCAACTTCCTTTTTTCCGGTCCGACGGGCGTCGGCAAGACCGAGGTAGCGCGTCAACTGGCCTACTGCATGGGGATCGAGCTGATCCGTTTTGACATGTCCGAATATATGGAGCGCCACGCGGTCTCGCGGCTAATCGGCGCACCGCCCGGTTATGTCGGCTTCGACCAGGGCGGCCTGCTCACCGAAGCGGTCACCAAGAAGCCGCACGCCGTGCTGCTGCTTGATGAGATCGAAAAGGCACACCCGGACATTTTCAACATCCTGCTGCAGATCATGGATCACGGCACGCTCACCGACAACAACGGGCGCAAGGCAGACTTCCGCAACATCGTGATCATCATGACCACCAATGCGGGCGCCGAAGCGCTGCAAAAGCCGAGCATGGGCTTTACCACCAACAAGAAGGCCGGCGATGAAATGGAAGACATCAAGCGGATGTTTACTCCGGAATTCAGAAACCGGCTCGATGCCACAATCTCTTTTGCGGCACTTGATGCCGGGGTCATACTGCGGGTGGTCGACAAATTCCTGATGCAGCTTGAAGGGCAGTTGCACGAGAAAAAAGTCGAGGCGATCTTCACCGATGCGCTCAAGGCCTGGCTTGCCGAGCAAGGTTTCGACCCGCTGATGGGTGCGCGACCGATGGCACGCCTGATCCAAGACACGATCCGCGCGGCGTTGGCAGACGAGTTGCTGTTCGGCAAACTGGCCGGGGGCGGCAAGGTCACCATCGATCTCGACGAAGACCAGAAGGTGAAACTGGTATTCGAGGAAACCCTCGAGCACGCAGTTTAAGTAAACAGAAGAACGCACTGGTGATCTAGGAAGACGGCCAACTGTGAGTCTATCCGCCGCCGGCCAGGCCGTGTCCACTGCCGACCTGCTCGACAGTCACGAAGTACTGTTGAGCAACGGGACATTGCGTGTAGCAACGCCGATGTTGCGGTCCTATGGCGGACGGCGCAGTTTCCATGGCTCGATCGCTACCCTGAAACTCTTCGAAGACAACTCGTTCGTACGCAAGACGCTTGAAGCGCCGGGCAACGGTCGGGTTCTGGTCGTCGACGGCGGTGGTTCACTGCGTTGCGCACTGGTCGGCGACCAATTGGCGTTACTGGCCGGCAAGAATGGCTGGAACGGCATTGTCGTTTATGGCTGCATCCGTGATTCGCGTGCCATCGCCGGCATCAACCTCGGCGTTTTCGCCTTGGCCACGCATCCGCTCAAAACGGTGAAGAAAAATGTCGGGGAGGCTGATGTTCCCGTCACCTTTGCCGGCGTGACTTTCATCCCTGGTCAATATCTTTATGCCGACGAGGACGGCCTGCTCGTCAGCTCGATCGCCCTGATCTAAGATCCAACACCTATCTTAAGCAGTGTCCGAACCGCTGGTGACGCAAGCCAGCGCCTGTTTGTCCATACACAAAAATATTGCTGCCCCGCAATAATTACTTTATACTTAATTAAATTAAATGACGCCGACTGTAATTTCGGAGATGTCACTCACCACTTCACCAACGATCGACGCGAGGTATCAGAGATGAACGACCGGAAACAAGCCGCCGCCCTGCTGGCCAAAGACTGGGCAGAAAATCCCCGCTGGAAAGGCATCAAGCGCCCTTACAGTGCTGACGACGTCATCCGGTTGCGCGGTTCGCTGCCGATTGAATACACCCTGGCGCGGCGCGGTGCGGAAAAGCTTTGGCAACTGCTGCACCATGAGCCCTACATCAATTGCCTGGGCGCACTGACGGGCGGACAGGCCATGCAGATGATCAAGGCCGGCATGAAGGCAATTTATCTGTCGGGCTGGCAGGTCGCCGCCGACAACAACAACTACGCGGCGATGTACCCGGATCAATCGCTGTACCCGGTCAATTCCGTGCCATTGGTAGTGGAACGCATCAACAACTCGTTCAAGCGCGCCGACGAAATCCAGTGGAGCAAGGGTCTCAACCCGGGCGACGCGGGCTATATCGACTACTTTGCCCCCATCGTCGCCGATGCCGAGGCCGGCTTCGGCGGCGTCCTCAATGCCTTTGAACTGATGAAGGCGATGATCCGTGCCGGCGCAGGCGGCGTACATTTCGAAGACCAATTGGCCTCCGTCAAGAAATGCGGCCACCTGGGCGGGAAAGTCCTCGTGCCAACGCAGGAAGCCGTTCAAAAACTCGTGTCTGCGCGCCTCGCCGCCGACGTGCTTGGCGTACCGACCATCATCCTGTCGCGCACCGATGCCGAGGCGGCCGATCTGCTCACCTCGGACTACGATCCCAACGACAAGCCGTTCATCACCGGCGAGCGAACTGGGGAAGGTTTCTACAAGACACGCAATGGACTTGAGCAGTCGATCAGCCGCGGCCTGGCGTACGCTCCCTACTCGGATCTGTGCTGGTGCGAAACCGGCACGCCCGATCTCAATTTTGCCAAGAAGTTCGCGGAGGGCATCCGCGCCAAATATCCGGAGAAGCTGCTGGCCTACAACTGCTCGCCCTCCTTCAACTGGAAGAAGAATCTCGACGATGTGACCATCGCCAAGTTTCAGCGCGAACTGGGCGCAATGGGCTACAAGTACCAGTTCATCACGCTCGCCGGCATCCACACCATGTGGTACCACATGTTCGATCTGGCGCACGACTATGTCCACCGCGGCATGACTGCTTACATCGACAAGGTCCAGGAACCCGAGTTTGCGGCACGCGACCGCGGCTACTCCTTTGTCTCGCACCAGCAGGAAGTCGGCACCGGATACTTCGACGATGTCACCACGGTGATTCAGGGCGGCGCATCTTCGGTGGTCGCCTTGCATGGCTCAACGGAAGAAGAGCAGTTTCAGTAGGCTTGTGTGGGTGATCGCGGCACGCAATCACCCTCTGGTGTTCCCCGCAAGGAAGCTCAGAATAAGGAATAGTCATGGCGCTCAACCTGCCCGCCGGCGTACAAATCAACGCTCCCATTCATCCCCGTTTCGAAGAAATCCTCACGCTCGATGCCCTGGCGCTGGTCGCCAAGCTGCATCGCGCCTTCGAGCCGCGGCGCCGTGAGTTGCTGAAGAAGCGGGTCGAGCGTCAAATCCGCATCGATGCCGGCGAGATGCCCGATTTCCTGCCCGAGACTCGCCATATCCGCGAAGGCGACTGGAAAATTGCGCCTTTGCCCAAGGCGCTTGAATGCCGCCGCGTTGAAATCACCGGTCCGGTCGAGCGCAAGATGATCATCAACGCCTTCAATTCCGGCGCCGATTCCTACATGAGCGATTTTGAGGATTCGAACAGCCCCAACTGGACCAACCAAATCCAGGGACAAATCAATCTCTTCGATGCCATTCGCCGCAAGCTGAGTTTCGTCAGTGATGCCGGCAAGGAATACCGGCTCAACGACAAGATCGCCACGCTACAGGTCCGTCCGCGTGGCTGGCATCTCGACGAGAAGCATGTGCTGGTGGATGGCCAGCGTGTCTCCGGCGGGGTTTTCGATTTTGCCATGGTGCTGTTCCACAACGCCAAGGAACAGCTCGCGCGCGGCGCCGGCCCTTACTTTTATCTGCCGAAAATGGAAAGTCATCTCGAGGCGCGCCTCTGGAACGACATCTTCGTCGTGGCCCAAAAAGAAATCGGCATCCCGCAAGGCAGCATCAAGGCGACCGTGCTGATCGAAACCATCCTCGCCACTTTCGAACTTGAGGAAATTCTCCATGAATTGCGCGAGCACAGCGCCGGTCTGAATGCCGGACGCTGGGACTACATCTTCTCTTGCATCAAGAAATTCAAGAAGAACCGCAATTTCTGCCTCGCCAATCGCTCGGCCATCACCATGGAAGTGCCGTTCATGCGCGCCTATGCACTAGCCCTGGTCAAGGCCTGCCACAAGCGCGGCGCTCCCGCCATCGGTGGCATGAGCGCACTGATCCCGATCAAAAACGATTCCGCCGCCAACGAGAAGGCGCTTGCAGGCATCCGCCACGACAAGACCCGCGATGCCAACGATGGCTATGACGGCGGGTGGGTTGCGCATCCGGGGCTGGTTTCGATCGCCATGGAGGAATTCGTCAAAGTGCTCGGCGACCGCCCCAATCAGTGGGACAAACAGCGTACGGATACTTTCGGTCCGAGCGACTGGCTCAACTTCCAGCCCGAGCAGCCGATCACCGAGACCGGCGTGCGCAACAACATCAACGTCGGTATCCACTATCTCGGGAGCTGGCTGGCTGGCAACGGTTGCGTGCCGATTCACAACCTCATGGAAGACGCCGCCACTGCTGAAATCAGCCGTTCGCAGATATGGCAATGGGTGGTCAGCCCCAAGGGCAAACTCGATGACGGCCGCAAAGTCACCGCCGAGATGGTTCGCGCCATCATCGCGGAAGAACTGATCAAGGTAAGAGCCACTGTAACAGCCGTTGGCGAGCAGCCCGAAACCTACGACCAGGCGGCAAAAATTTTCGAGGATATGTCGCTGACCGAAAACTACCCCGAGTTCCTGACGCTGCCGCTCTACGACGCCATGGACTAGCCAAGGAAGGCGAGGCATTGCCGCGCGGAAACTCCAGAAATTCGCCGCTACTTGCCCTCTTCCGCAGCAAGCTGCAAAATCCCCCTCTGCACCATGGCGGTGTACTCAACCGGGGTAATTTGAATGCCATACACAGTAATCGTTTCCTTCACTCGCAACCATCCGTTCGAGTTCAAGTTTCTCGACAATGACGGCGACTTGTTCACCCAGAATGCAGCGCATGAGTGGCTCGACCAGCAATGGGAAAGTCTCGGCTGCGAGCCGACCAATCCGGTCGGCAAGGTGTTGCGCCTCGACAAGGTCCTGCTGGTCGCAAAAGAGGCCGGTGAAAAGCGCTTCGCCGAAAATGGCGAATGGGCACATCGCTATGTGCGTGCCGTGGTCGCAGCACTGGGTCGCGATACCGTGCATGTCAATGTTGCCGATCACGAGGTAGGCTGAGGTTGCCGACACTGGGAAGCCCGCCCGAACAGCCAGCCGGCCGGTTTGAATTGCAGTCGCACCTTTGCCTTGTTTTGATTTCGCTCTGGCTGTTCGGAGCCGCTGCGCTGGCTGCCGAAGGCGATGGCATTCGCGTCGACAAACCCTCCGCATTGCGGGAACTGGTGCCGGCAAACCAGATTGAGCGCCAGGCCGGCAGCGAATATTCCAGCCTCAAGCGCAAGGCCAATTCTCAGCATGCGCTGGCGCCGGACGATCATCCTGAGCTGCTGCGCTTGCGTGGCATCGCCGAACGCATCATCCCGTTTGCCGGACGCTTCAACCCACGCGCTGCGCAATGGCAGTGGGAAGTCAATCTGATCGGTTCGAAGCAAATCAATGCCTTCTGCATGCCCGGTGGGAAAATCGCGTTTTTCACGGGCCTGCTCGAAGGCCTTAAGCTCAGCGACGATGAAGCCGCGATCGTCATGGGCCACGAGATCGCCCACGCGCTGCGCGAGCATGCACGCGAACGCATGGCCAAAAGCGAATTGACCAGCCTGGGCGCCAGCCTGTTAGGACAACTGATTGGCGGCGGGAAATACGCCGATGCCTTCAAGACCGGCGGCAATTTGCTCACGCTGAGTTTCTCGCGTGAGGACGAAAGTGAAGCCGATCTGGTTGGCCTGGATCTGGCGGCCCGCGCCGGTTACGATCCACGCGCCGGTGTCACACTCTGGGAAAAAATGAGTGCCGCCAATCGCGGTGCGCCGCCGCAGTGGCTGTCCACCCATCCTTCAGGGCCGAACCGTATCCGGGACATCGAACAGCATCTTCCCGAAGTACTGCCTTTGTACGAAAAAGCTGCCGCCGCGAAACGTTAGGCACCGCTGCTACGCCCGATCCGGAGGTCTTGTGGATCATCTTGCGGATCATGTTTCGTCAAAAATGATTCAAGTCAATTTTCCGACAAGACTTGTTAACTATGATAGACGAACTATCCGCGGAGCATGCCATGACCACCATCCATATTCACACCCGTCCCGATTCGATTTACGAATTCGATGCCAGAGGCGTTGCCAAGCGTTTCCGGCATGCAGCGATCTTCGGCGCCCTCGGTGCGCTCCACGCTGGCGAAACGATGCGTTTCATCAATGATCACGACCCGCTACCCTTGCTGGAACAGATGCAGCAGCACTTCGGCAAGGGGGTCGATATTCGCTACAGGCAACGCGAAGCAGGCAGTATCGTCATCGATTTCATCAAACAGTGAGCTTCGCATCCCATCCATTCTGGCAGGCGGGTTTTCGCCCCTTCTTCAGCCTGGCCTGTCTGGCCGGTGCAATTCTGCCTGCTGCCTGGATCGCGATCTATACCGGTACCCTGATCCCGCCCTGGACTTCTTTTTCCATCGTGCAGTGGCACGCGCACGAAATGTTCTTTGGCTTCGGCTGGGCGGTCCTCGGGGGATTCCTGCTGACGGCCAGCAAGAACTGGGTCAGCATCCGCGGCTATCACGGCACCGCCCTGATCCTTCTGGCCGCGGCGTGGATTATCGAACGCCTTGGCATGGCAGGCGCAAACCTCCTGCCGCTCTGGCTATTCCGCCTGAGCAACAACCTGTTCCTGTTGTCCATCATCGGCATGCTGCTGTGGACCCTGCTGCGCTATCGCAAACAGGACAGTTATCGCGACAATTATTTCTTCGTCGTGCTGTTGCCGCTGTTTGTCGTCGCCAAAGCGCTGCTGCTCAGCGGCGAGTCGTATCGGCTCGGCGTCGTCATGACGCTGAGTTTGTTCCGTCTGGCTTTCCTGGTCATGCTCGAACGCACGCTGACGCAATTCATGCAAAACGCACTCAAAGTGTCGATCCTGCGCTCCCCCCGTCTCGACCTGACGATCAAGGGATTGGCACTGCTACTGGTCTTTGCCGCATTCCTGCCGACCGCCCTGGCGGCGGGTCTGGATATTCTTCTGGCACTGCTGCTGCTCTGGCGTTTGATTTTCTGGAAGCCCCTGCTGGCGATGCGCCGCATCGAAATCGGCATCATGTACCTGGCCTATCTCGGCATCGTCGCACAACTGGTCGTCGCGGCACTCGACAGTCAGATGCAGATCCAATGGACCGGCACGCTGGGCGTACATGTTTTCAGTTTCGGCGTCATGGGTCTGGTGATTCCCGCCATGATCACCCGCATCGCAAATGGGCACACCGGACGCCCGGTGCGTTTCGAAACCCTGGACAAACTGGTGCTGTGGATCATGATCGGCGCGCTCGGCTTGCGGGTCGGCGGCACTCAGCTCTGGCCGGCTGGCTACCTGACCTGGCTGGAATTGTCGGCGGCCTGCTGGTGCATCAGCTTTGCGATACTCGCCGTGCGTTTCCTGCCGTTTCTGCTGCGCCCGCGCATTGACGGCAAGGCTGGCTGAAGCATGCGCGTGCGTATCTCGCTCTATGTCTTCGCTGCCCTGCTGATCGCAGCGCATTTCCTGCGCGCCGGAAATGTGCCGGTGGCCGCGCTCTGCCTGATGACACCCTTGCTATTCTTTCTGCGCCGCCCATGGACGCTGCCGCTGCTGCAAGGCCTGGCCTACGGCGCGGCTGTCGTTTGGCTTTGGACGGCATGGGAACTGGTTGCCGTGCGCCGTTCCGCAAACCAACCCTGGACGCTCGCAGCCGCTATTCTGTTCACCGTTGCGGCCCTGAGCGCACTCAGCGGCATGCTTTTGTCGAAGAACGATAGCGCTCGAGCCGCGGATTCCGACGTCAAATGACAATCAACTTCCTTTTCTGAGTCTGGACGATCAACCATGCTGCAGCTGTTTGCTGCCAATGCCTTTGTCATGATGGCGACAGCCCTTGGGATGTGGCTGTTTGCCGACCTGCCATCGGCACTTGTCGCCCATCTGGCGCTGGCGATGGGCATCATGCCGCTGATTCTGGCGGCGATGGCCTACTTTGTTCCCGTGTTGACGCGCAGCGACACCGCACCGCGTTCGGTCATGGGCCTGGCGCTGATGGCCTGGCTGGGTGGTCTGACGCTAATCATCAGTTTCGCCGTGCGCATGGAGGAGATGAGTATCGCCATAGCGATTGTCGGTACTTTGCTCGCCGCCAAAGCGGCAGCCAGTCTGCTGCTCTGGGCCGTGCTCAGATCTAGGCACGGGCTGGGTTCATCGCATCCCGGTCTGGCCTGGTACCTCGCCGCACTGGGTTTCCTGCTTGCAGCCTTGTTCATCGTGCCGCTGTTGTGGCTCTGGCCGGAGCAACGCGCGGCGCTTCGCCTCGTGCACCTGCATGTCAACCTGCTCGGCTTCGTCGGTCTCACCGCCATCGGCACATTGCAAGTGCTGCTGCCGACCGCCGCGGGGCGTTGGGACAAATATGCCGCGACACGCCTGAAACAGGATCTCGGACTAGCCATCGGCGGCGCGGCGCTGATCGCAATCGGTGCCGGGTTCAGCGCCCCGTTTGCCTACCTTGGGGCACTGCTGTTTTTCATTCCACTGTTGCGCATGGGAACCGGTTGGAGCATGAGCTACGCCGATCATGTCGGTCGCCTGCATGGCGCCTCAACAGCATTGGGCATGTCCTGCTTCGGTCTGACCGGCCTGCTCTTTGCAGGAATCGGCCATGCGCTGGGCTTCCTCAGCGGCGGCAACGCCCTGGCCGGTTTTGTTCCGGCGTTTCTGCTGCCTCTGGTCAGCGGCGCCGTTATTCAGTTGCTTCCGGTCTGGCTGCGTCCGGGTCGCCAGGGAAGCTGGCATGAGCAGTTGCGCGATGCGCTCGGGCGGTATACCGGCCTGCATGCACCGCTGTTTGTGGCCGGCGGCCTGACGACGGCGTTCGGCTATGCCAGCGGCCTGTGGCTTGCGGCACTTGGGCTAGGAATATTGGTTATCAATCTGGTGCGTTCCCTGCCTCTGTTGCGCGGTATCAGCACAAACCCATAAACGGCGCCAACACGCCGGCATCGCCGAGCGCTGTTGAAAATTCAGGACGATCAGAGGGAATGCCGCGCCATCAATTCCCGCACGTCGCCATGCAGCGATTCAGCAACCGCCAATCCCTCTTGAATCCGCGCCAGCAGCAGGGGTTTCTCCTCCGGAAATTGATAACCCTCGTAACCCTGCCGGAACAGCAGTCCGCCCCGCCGATCGACCCAGGAATTCATGGCATGGTCAAAACAGACTTTCGAGTTCACCTCGAGGCGATCGATCGTCAGGGCAAGTTCCTCCAGCCGCTGGTGCGGTGACGAGACGTGCAGGCGCGCGGCAATAACATCGTCAAACAAAGGTGTGCCCGGACGCGGCACCAGCGGGCGCGAACGGATGTAATGCGGATTGATGGCCGAAAGCGCCAGCGCCGTGTTCTCCGCATGCTGCCGCCAGCGTTCGCGCCCGCCCAGATCGGGCATCCAGTACATCGACACCTGGAACCCCGCTGCCATCGCGCGGCAACCGCCATCGATCTGCTCGGCCTGCGTGACACCCTTGTTGATTCGGGCGAGCAATTCATCGTCGCCCGTCTCCAGCCCGACGTGCAGACGGTCCAGTCCCGCCCTTCGAATCAGGCCGAGATCATCCTGCCTGATATGCGCCAGCGTTTTCGAACGGGCATAGGAAGTCACGCGAGCCAGGGATTTGAGGCTTATCCGTAGGTGCTCCAATACTGCGACGAACTCAGCCGGCCGCATGATGATGCTGTTGGCATCCTGCAAAAAGGCGGTAGTTCCGCCGGCGGCCAGCCAGTTGAAAACCATGATGAAGCTGTCATTACTCCGGAGATCGGGGCATGCGGCGAGCAATGCGCCGGCCAGTTCCCGGCTGATAGGTTCTGCCGTACCTAGCTTCAACGATGCTGCCGCGATCTCGTCGCGGATCGCCGCGACCGCATCGATATCTCGTCGGATCTCCTCGACGGGGCGATAGACGAAGGGATCTCCCTTGTACATTTCACAGAAAGTGCAGCGATTCCATGGACAGTTTTCGCTGACCCGCAGCAGCAGCGAGGCGCTGCCGCCTTCGCTGGGCGGCCGGTATTTGCCGATCCCGAAACTTAATTGTTGCAGCCTGTGCGCGTGCTCTTGAAGGCTCTCGCCGTCAGCCATGATCGATTCCCTCTGGATTTGCCATTTCTTTCCAAGGATGTGCATTTTTGCCCAAGCCGGATCATTTGTTCGGTCCCCGGCCCGATACAATCCGCCCATTCGTATTATCATCGTGCCTAATGACTGCCGGCTGCCAAGTATTCACTATAATGGCGGAGCTCGGCAGAAACTTTTTTCAGGAGAAAACCCGATTATGACCGCCAAGACAAAACTCAAACCCATCCCCAACGATCTCGCCGATTTCCGCAACAAGATGGGACTCAACCAAAGTGATTTCTGGTCGCGCTACGGTGTGACGCAATCAGGCGGATCGCGCTATGAAGCCGGTCGAAACATCCCGGCGCCGCTAAAGCTTCTGCTGCGCCTGCATCTCAACGGCGCCATTTCGGACGAGGCACTGCAGGCAGCAAGAGCAAAGTAAGGTCAACTGATGCCAGGTTCTCTTGTGGAGGACCTGAGGTTAATGCTGGACAACGGTTCCTGGCGCCGTGATCACACTGATTGATACTTGTTTGCTCGACTCGGTATCGACCGAGGCCAGCGCCAGTCCCCGCCAGCGCAAAAACCGGAATTTTCATGGCACCGACGATTCTCTCTGTCAGCGCCTGATCAATGCGATCGAACCTGGTTCATATGTAGCCCCGCACCGTCATCTTGCCGATGACAAGGATGAAACCATGGTCGTGGTTCGCGGCCAGCTCGGGCTGGTAACTTTCACGGACGAGGGCCACCCTCAAGACACAATTCTGCTTGGCCCGGCGACACTGCGCTGCGGTGTCGATATCCGGCATGGCACATGGCACACCGTGTTTGCGCTAGAACCCGGCACGGTCTTCTTCGAAGCCAAGGCCGGACCCTACGTCCCTTTGACGCATGCCGAACGCGCGCCCTGGGCACCGCAGGAAGGAACGCCGGAGGCAGCCGCTTATCTTGCGCGGTTGGTCAAACTGGTCGAACCGGACTGAAGTCTGGCTGCAAGACATTTGAGATCGCCGGCCATAGAATATTCCGGCGATCCGGCTTGCGATTGCAGCCCTAGCGCTCAAAGAAGGACTTAACGTGAAACAACAAAAATCAGCGCTGGGTCATATATCGAGCGAAGCGAGCGAGTCAGTCGCCTCCCCCGCGCGCGGGGGGGCAGGGTTTCGCAAAGCAGCGCTTTGTGCTGCCGCAGCCGGCCGGCTGCGGGCTATCTAATCTTACTGTGTTAAAAGCGCCGATTGAATGCTGGAGAGTGACTGAATCCTGGGTACAGAGGCAGGCGCTGAGCGATTTCGATGGCGAGTTCCCAGCGCAGGGTCGCAATCGAGT
>Ga0172373_10006948_pt1 | contig 14875 bp, 10 predicted proteins | sample Lak10m_2_FD_114546 | JGI IMG/M metagenome (GOLD analysis project Ga0172373, IMG submission 114546) | Freshwater microbial communities from Kabuno Bay, South-Kivu, Congo - kab_092012_10m | ecosystem: Environmental > Aquatic > Freshwater > Lake | place: Democratic Republic of the Congo... | reverse complement strand
GGGCGGGATGAGCACTGGGTGAACGATCGAAGCTGGAAGCTGGAAGAAGTGATATATGCCTTTGCATGATTTGACGCCTCAACTGAGGACGCGGCTGAGTCGGGTTGAGAAATCCGTGGGATGGTTTCTTGGGTTGGCGATCCTCGCGCTCTGCTCGAGCTTTGTGCTGTATTCGTATCATACGGCGAAGACCAAGGGATGGTTTAAGTCGAAGGCTTGGTATTACACGTTTGTGCGGACGGCATCGGGCATGAAGGTGGGGGATCCGGTGAAGCTGATGGGGTTGAACGTGGGAGAGATCACGCGGATTGATCCAATGCCTGCGGAGGACACGAATGCGAACATGTATGTCGAGTTCCGGATTTGGGAGCCGTATTATGGGTATTTGTGGACCGATTCGCGAGTGAAGGTGAACGCGGGTGATTTCTTGGGCAGCCGGTTTTTGGAGGTTCGTCGCGGAGCCGTTGGAAAATCGACTTACAAACTCGACAAAGACCAGCGACCTGTGGAGGTGTGGAGCGGGGATGGTTACAAGCGAGTGACCCCGACGACGAAATTTGAGTTGCCGATGGACGAGTCGGAGACGTTGACCGATGAATTGGCGAAGATGTTGGACACCGTGAAGGCGGCGATGCCGAATGTATTGGCGTTGACGAACCGGGTTGAGCTGGTGTTGCGGAACACGGCGATTTTGACATCGAACCTGAACCATTCGGTGGACGCGTTGCAACCGACGCTGGCGCATTTGCGATTGATTTCGGAAGGACTGACGAACCGGCAAGGGTCGATGGGTGAATGGTTGATCCCGACGAACCTGAACCAGCGAGCGGACACCGTTTTAGGTCGTGTGGACACGGCTTTGGTGCGGGCGGATAAAGCGATCGACAGCGCGGACGGGTTACTGATTCAGACGCGGACCGATCTGCATCAGACGGTCACGAACTTATTTCCGGTGGTGGAGAGTTTAGCGAATCTGACGAGCAACCTGAATGCGCAGGTGCAGGCGAACAGCAACATGTTGGCTGGCATTTCGAGTGCGGTGCGCAGTGCGGACGAGATGATGCAGGGGTTGAAGAAGCATTGGTTGCTGCGCAGTGCCTTCAAGGAAGCCGTCACCAACGCGCCGAGGCGGAAGTTATCACCACCGAAAGCGGCGAAGCCGTGAGGTTTGGAACACCCGTTAGTTCTCTCCGGTCCGGATGTTGAGGGGGGCTGGAGACGGGTTTGGGGGAGGAGGCGGGTATCCCGATTGGGATACCACACCCCCTCCTACGTTCCCCACCCCAAAGTGGCTTTGGTCGGTTTTCGACCCGGTCCTGGTAAGGACTTCGCGTTTGCGAAAAAAGTGCGTGCTTCTAAAGCTATATACGTATCAAAAAACGCGATCTTTCAAAAAAAATGCATTTGGGTGCATTTTTTTTCAGTTCGGGGGTGGGTGAGAGGTGGTGTCGGTGGGGGAACGGTTGGTCGAAAAACGGGTGTTGGATCGATTGTTACGATTTCAAGTTGTTGTAAATAAATTGGTTATGAATCGATTATGGGCTTTTTGAAGGTCCGATTGTCGGAGAGGCGTCTTGGGTGCCTGCAAAAGGGCTAAGACCCACACCGGTGGCCTGGGCTGAGGGATTGCGGCCCATTGGGCCTGGGGCAAGTTGGTCGGGCGGTGGGGGAGATGTGCAGAGCCGCTGAGGTCGCGGAGAGAAGTGATTTCCTTTTTACTCCGCCCCTCCGCGTCTCCGCGCGAGGATATCTGGGAAGGCTTGGCGTCTCGCGGTGGTGGGCAGGGGGATGTATCGCGCAGAGCCGCTGAGGTCGCAGAGAGGGAAGTGATTTCCTTTTTACTCCGTCCCTCCGCGTCTCCGCGCGAGGATACCTGGGAAGGCTTGGCGTCTCGCGGTGGTGGGCAGGGGGATGTATCGCGCAGAGCCGCTGAGGTCGCAGAGAGAAGCGATTTCCTTTTTCCTCCGTCCCTCCGCGTCTCCGCGCGAGGATATTTGGGAAGGCTTGGGCGTCTTGCAGTGGTGGGCAGGGGAGTGATGCTGGGGACGGGAGGCGCGGAGGTCTGGCCGACGGGGATGCCGGCGGTCCCAGGGGGGGCGTCGCAGCGCGACTTGCTTACCTGGGTGCGAGCGCTGAGGCGGCGGCTTGGTGGAAGGCTGCGCCTTCGAGGTTGCCGCTCTTGGTCAGTTCGACGACTTGGGACAAGTGCCAGGTGAGCTGGGAGCCGGAGGGGAGTTTGAACTGGTCGGGGTGAAGGGCTTTGAGTTTGAGGTAGATGTCGAGTGGGTGTTGGGGAGCTTTGGGGCTGTCGTAGCTACCGGAGAGCAGTTTGGAAAGTCGATCGAGTTCCTCGAGCCCGCGTTTTTCGGTGGGTATCGGGAGGTCGAGCAGGGCCGCGTCGATGGTTTGGACTTCGAGGGCGTTTTCGGTGGGGGTGAACCGGAGCGATTGAGGAATGAGATTATCCCAGGCGACTTCGGGGGTGATGGCGATGCCGTCGGTGGAATCCCAGAGACGTGGGAGATGGTTTCTGGCTCCGGTGGCGAGGATGCGGCCATCGGAGCTGAATCCGAGCGCGGTGACTTTGGTTTTGTGTTCGAGGGGGCCGATGAGGTGGGTGCCCGTTTGGCGGTTCCAGATATGAGCTTCGAAATCTTCTCCTGCGGTGGCGATACGGGTGCCGTCGGGGCTGAAGGCGACGCTGAGGATTCCGTCGCGTTGCTTGAGTACCAGCGGGGGAGATTCAGGCTTCTGAAGGTTGAACAGAAAGACCTCGCCGGCGCGGAGAGAGTCGCCATTGACGACGACGGCGACTTGTTTTTCGTCGGGGCTGATGAGGATATCGTAGGCTTCGCCGGGAATGGGCAAGCGGGCGAGAGGGGTGGAGGTTGAGGAAGGTTTGATGAGGAAAAAGTTGGTGCTGGACGATCCCGCGATCCAAGCACCGCGAGCGGCTCGGTTGGTGATGCTGAAACCTGAGACGTCGAAGAGGGTGAACGGACTCTTGGGTTGAGCGCTGGCAGTTAATTGTGAGGAACGCGAGAGTGTAGGGTCGGCGTGGGCGGTGGCTTTGGTGGGGCGAGGTTTGGGGCGTGGGAGATTAGGGAGGGTGACATCCCAGCAGTAGATGGAGCCATCGGTGCAGCCGACGGCGATTGCGGTGCCTTGATTGACGAAGCGTAAGGATTCAGGAGGGGAATGGAGGGGGATTTGAGGGTTGAGGCTGAGTGGGTGAAAGTTTTCGGTCTCCCAGAGTTGGATTTTCCGTGAGAGCACGCAACCGGCGAGGATTTCACCATCGGGACTGAAAGCGAGATCTTGTAGGCCGGCGTCGAGTTCGAGCGGGGCGACGATTTGTTTTCCGGTTTCGGTGCTCCAGATACGGCCGCGTCGGTCGAAGCTGGAGGTGGCGAGGAGTGGTTTGCGCGGGTGAAAGATGGCGCGATAGACCCAATCACCGTGTTTGAGAGGGGCGAATCGAGGCTGGCCTAAGGCGGCGTCCCAGATGAGGGCGGTGTTATCCGTTGAGGCGCTGACGCCGGTTTTGAGGTCGGGGCTAAGTTCGACGTGGCTGACGCGACTGGAGTGGAGGCTGAGGGTTTTGGAGAGGCGCCTTGAGCGTGCGTCGCGGAACTGGATCGAGCCGTCTTCGTGGCCGGTGATGAGAGCGCCACTGATCGGTTCGAAGAAGGCGGCGGTGGCTTCGCTCGTGAGTGGGAAGTCGGCCAGCTGTTGTTTTGAAGTGAGGTTGTGGACGCGGACGTTGATACGATTTTCGAAACTTTGATGGGAGGTGACGACCCAGGAACCGTCGCGGGAGAACCAAGCATTTTGGAAGCTGGGGTCGGGGACTGGCCAGAGGCGATCGGGCTGAGCATCTGGGCGCCAGCGGATGACGGTGTTACTGACACTACAGGCGTAGAAGCCGGTGAAGGGGCTGGGTTGGATGCGGGAGATCTCGGTGTCGCCGTAACGATCCAGGGCGAGAAGGACTGGGGAGTAGGCGAGGGCGGAAGCGAAGCGGTTTTGGTGGATGACTTGATCTCGGGCGGAGGATTCTTCGAGTTGCCAGGCTTCGAGATTCACGGGTAGGGAGGCGAGGAAGCGTCCGCTGGAGGCGAGGTTATCGGCGTGTGCGATACGGTCGCCGATTTTTTGTTTTCGAGTTTCGGCGTTTCGCTGTTGAGCGGCCTCGATTTGGAGGTAGACGGCAGCGAGGACGACGCTAGCGATCGCGGCCACCCCGAAGCCTTGCTTGAGTTTGCGCACGCGGGATTCCATCTGATGGTAGCGACGGAGGGATCGGCCGGCGGTGAGCATTTCGAGATCGGCCGCCATGCGATCGGCGGAGGGGTAGCGCTGCTTGAAGTCGGCTTGGCAGGCTTTGGTGAGCACCTCGTTTAACTCGAGGAAGAGCTCACCGACGCGGGACATGTCGGAGGGGAAAACGGGAAAGTCCTTGCGATCCTTGCCGGTGGCGATTTCGTAGAGCACTTTGCCGAGGCTGTAGATATCGGATTGGGGGTGGATGGCGCCTTCGGGTGGAATGTAGCCACTGGTTCCAACGAAGGAGAGATTGCCACCGATTTCCGCGACGAGTCCGAGGTCAGCGAGTTTTGGGGTGCCATCGACATAGACGATGTTGGAAGGTTTGACATCGCGATGGATGAGGCTGCGGGTGTGGAGGAAGTGGAGAGTGCGGGCGAGCGAGGCTCCGAGCGAGGCCACTTCGTCGATCGGCAGGGTGGTGGCTTTGCCGGTTTCATCAGCGAGAGTGCGAGGGGTGTAGCGATCGGGGTTGATTTGGGGGCCGGAGGAGACGTCGTCGGCGAGCTCCATGATGTAGAAGAAGAAATCGCCTTGGGGGCTCATGCCGACGTGAAGAATGTCGAGGAAACCTTGGTGGAGCCGGGAGATGGGTTCGAAATTTTTGATCCCCTCGAATTCGCGTTCGAAGGGGCGAGGGTTGGAGAAGAGTTTTTTGAAGATGATTTTGACCGCGCGGAAGCGGCCCATCTGATTGCGGGCGAGCCACACCTCTCCGTAGCTACCGCGACCGACGCAGCGGAGGAGTTCGTGATTGGGAACTTCGACTTTCTCGCCCTTCATGATGGCAACACGACTGTGCCTGGGACTTTTGATGCGCTGCAGTTATCTGGGTTTGCTCGCCCAGAAGTGGCCCAGGAGCGTATTTCGTATGGGACGAATCTTAACGATCTGGAAGTGAAGTTGAAGGAAATCTCTGAGGAACTTGACGTCGAATCGGGGCACGCCGGGCACTTGCCAGGAGGAGGGGATGGGTTTTGTGAGGTGGTATTCGCCGGAGAGATTTTGGATGCGGTGAAGCTGGTTTGAGGTGGCGAGGATGGGCCATTCGGAGCCTTCGCAATCGAGTTTCACCCATTTCCAGGAAGGTTGGGAGGAAAGGATGGCATCGAACGAGACGGTGCGGACCGAGCCGGAGGAGGCATCGGGGTCGTTAATGGTTTCGCTGAAGCCAGCGCCACCGGTGTTGATACCGTGAACATGGGGAGGAAACTCAGGGATCTTGCACAGGCTTGGTTGCTGATCGGAGCGCCAGACGGCGCGGTGCAGCACTTGGACGCGTTGGCCGAACTGGGCGAGATTTTTTCGGGCGAGCGCGGCGTTTTCGGGGTCGGCCTCGATCGCGAGGATGGTGCGGCAACCGCGGGCTAGGCAGGCGTAGGAGAAAGAGCCGATGTGGGCACCGATATCGAGGACGGCGTCGGTGGGCGTGAAGCGAGGGGGGAGCCTGTATTCGTTATGGACCACGACGGAATCGAAGACGTCTTGGTCGATGGTGTTGGGGCGGAAGGTGAAGCTATGGTTGGTCGCATTGGGATGTTGGATGAAGCCATCCCAGCGGCTTTCAAGTTCGGCGAGGAAGGAACGGCAGCGGTCTTCGATTAGGAAGCCGGGGACGTGGGGATTGGGGCCGAAAAGCGCCCATTTGCGCAGGTTGCGATGCTGGAAAATCCGTTGGCCATGGAAGTCATGTTGGCACATGGTTCCGGGCAGTTTGTAGATAGGCGTGGGGACTTGGGCGAAGGATTTTCCGGTCCGGCGGAAGGCCATGAGGAAAGTTTCTTTGTCACCGTGGATGTGGTGGTAGAAGAAGTAGGAGCGATCGTTGTACCAAAGGCAGAGCTGGAGGGCGTCCCAGCAGCGCAGTTTGTCGACGGCGAACTGGCCGGTTTCGAACTCGCGTTCGGAGGAAGGTTCGATGCCGCAGAATTTCCAAATGGGGCGCGAACGATCGAGCACGTTGTAGTCGGGCCAGAAGAGGGCACCATGGGTTTTCCATTGAGGCGTTTCGAAAAGGAACTCCGGATCACGGAGCGGCGTGTTATCGGCATCAAGGAAGAGCACGTCGCGGAATGGGGAATGGAGGACGGCGACGATTTTGAGCTCCCAGCCGCCGAGGGGGCGGAGCCCCTCGCGGAGGCCGATTTGTTCGCCGTCGATGCATTCGACATCCAAGTGACGGACCAGTGCACGCATCGAGTCATCGAGTTCTTCGGGGCCGATGTGCCAGAACTGGATGGGTAAGGTGCAGCCGTGGGCGCGGAGTAGACTGGCGCAGATATAGGCGTTGGTGAAGTAGCGGGTTCCGCCGGCACAGATCACGATGCCGCGCCCGGAGTAGGAACGGGTGGGTTTAGGAATGTGATTGAGGAACTCGGCGGCGCGTGGGGCAGCGTTGAGCACGTGGACGCACTGCTGATCGAACGGGTTGGAGCGAGTGGCGGCGACGGCTTTGCGTGCGAGCGGTTTCTGGTGCGAATGGAGAGGTTGAATGCGGCCGCCAGCAAGGTAGGATTCGATGTGGTCGATGACGGATTCGGGGCGGATCCTATCCATGCACTCGGGCAGACCGTTGGAGACGCGGGTGCAGAGATTGCGAGGCAGGTCGCGTCGGTCGCTGTCGCCGATAGGGAACGTACGATCCTTCCAGCAACCGCCTTTGGCGCAGCAAGGGAGAGTTCCGATGGTATGGATGAACTGATGACCGGGGTAGGCTTCCCAGTGAGCGGGCTCGCGGCCACCGGCGACGACGACGCAGGGTCGGGTGCCGCCGCCTTTGAAAGGCACGGCTGCGGCGAGGTGCATGAGCGAGGTGACAGGGCAGAGGACGCCTTGGGAGTGGTAGATCAGGCGGATGAGTTGGCGGAGTTCGGTTTGTCCGCGGAGATCGATGGTGCCGTTGAGTTTGGGGTGATGATTTCCGAGATCACCGACTTGGACAAACTGGATGCGATTGCGGAAGTGGTCGACGACACGTTGGTAGCGTTGATGATCCCACCATTTGATGGTGATATCGAACTTACCGCCAGAGACGATGATCCAGAATGGGATTTCGGAGCCGGCGAGTTCGCCGATTTGGGAGAGCCAGGACCGTTCGGAGTGGGAGAGGTGGATATCGCCCTTAAACTCGGTGGGGTGGACGGGGACGTGGAGTTTGCGGGTGAGGATTTCGGGGATGGCGTGGAGGTAATGCCAGGGTTCCTCGTTGGAACGTTTGATGAGGGGAACGTCGCAATCGATGCGAACCGTTCCCCTATCGGAGCCGAAGCCCGTTATGAAGGGATTATGGCTCCACAGCTCTGGGTAGCTGGTCCTAACTTCGGTAAGGAACCGGTTAGGGTGGAGTCGATGCAGGTCGCGCACCGCTGCGGTGAGCATGACCACATCCCCCAAGGAGTAGCCATTTTTGAGGACGATCCTGGTGGAATTCCGAGACCACATCCTCGCGAGCGCCCTGGGGTTGAGCTAAGGGACGAGGGATTTACCGGCTTGGGGTTTTTTCGTAGGCGGCCGAGCTGAGGCTCTTTTTGGCGACCTTACCCTTTGGGCTGGATTTTGGGGCGGCCTTTTTTGCGGGGGCCTTGGCTGGCGCCTTGACGGCGGCCTTCTTGGGAGCTGCTTTTGCGGCGGGCTTGGCGGCTGCTTTGGGAGCGGCCTTGGCTGCGGGTTTAGCGGCGGGTTTAGCGGCTTTTTTGACGGGGGCTTTCGCGGCGGGCGCGGCTTTTGCGGCTTTTTTCTTGGCTGCCATAGGTGTTGTGTTCTGGTTTTGGGTTTGGGTTCGTTGGGAATTATCCTGGGGGTCTTTGCGATGGAGCGTTGAGGTGTGACTCTTGACTGGATCTGCCGAGCTGGGGCTGGACGGAGGGAGACGGTACTTCCGGCGACAAGACCTCACTCGCCCGTCGGTTTCGGAGCCTTTGTTCTTTGCAGATACGCTTCAAGAGAACGCGCCTATAAGAGGCTTCATCGGCCTCTCCGGCCACAGGATACGGGCCATAGTGCAGGGGTCGCATAGGAATTAAAAGCTTTCTTTTTGACGGGTTGAGAGTTCCTTCTCGTATTTTTTTCGGAGATCGCGGATTTGTTGCCTGAGTTTGAGATGGACGCGGTGTTTGGCCATGTAGACCCAGGCGCTGGAGACGCGGAGGATTTTGGCGACCTCGGTTGCGGGCAAGCCGCGATTAGCCATGAGATCGAAGACTTGATAGAGCTTTGGATCGATGCTGGATCGGACATTGCGGAGTGCGGCATCGAAGAGGTTCCGTTTCCATTCTTCTTCCCACACGGACGTCATGTCGCTGGCTTTTTCGGGGTTGGGCCAATCGAGGCCTTTGAGGTCTTCGAGCGAGTGATGATCCACGCGTTTGCGGAACTGATCTTTGATCCGCCATTCGACGAGGGTGCGGAGCCAGGTTTTAAAACTCCCGCGGCCGGTGTCGTATTTGAATTCGGGTAGGCGACGGGCGAGATCGAGAAAGACTTCCTGAACGACCTCCTCACATTCGCTTCGATGGAGGCCGGATTTGACGGCGATGTTGTGAATGAGTTTCCAGTAGAGATCGAAGAAGACACGCCAGCTGCGGTCGTCCTCGAGGTCTTTGACGCGACTGAGCAGTGACTTTCGGGTTTCGAGCCACTCGTCGTCGGTCATCAGGGAGTCTGAATCCATTTAGTGCTACAGGTACTATACGTATCGAAAACGCCGATCTTTCAAAAAATCTTCAAGGCCGTGCAGATTTTTGATGTTGGCGGGTAGTTTTTTGGGGGGATCGGTTTCAGGAGGGGTGGCACTCCGCATTTGACCGGGTAGGGGGCATGGCCTAGAGTCGCGGCCCTTGTTTTAATATGAACGTTCTAGTTTGTGATCCGATTTCGCCACGTGGCATCGCCCTGCTCCAGCAACGACCGGAGCTGAAGGTGACTGTGTTAAACCGCAAGCATTCCGAGGCCGAGCTGCTGCCATTGGTGGGTGAGGTGGAGGCGATGGTGGTGCGATCCGAGACCAAGATCACGCGGAAGGTGATGGAGGCGGCCCCGAAGTTGCGGGTGGTGGGGCGGGCGGGGGTTGGGGTGGACAACGTGGACGTGGATGCAGCGACCCAGCGTGGTGTGGTGGTGATGAACACTCCGAGCGGGAACACGATCTCGACGGCGGAGCTGACTTTTTCGATGTTGATGGCCCTGGCGCGCAAGATCCCGCAGGCGCATATGACCATGAAGGCTGGGGAGTGGAACCGCAAAGCGTTTCAGGGGGTTGAACTCTACAACAAGACGCTGGGCATTTTGGGAATGGGCCGTATTGGCAGTGAGGTGGCGAAGCGAGCGTTGGTGTTTGGCATGCGTGTGTGCGCCTATGACCCCTACCTGACTGCGGCGCGGGCGAAGGCGATGCAGGTTGATTTGGTGGAGAGCCTGGATGAGATCTATGGGCGGTGCGATTTTCTGACCGTTCACATGCCGATGACCGACGAGACGCGGGGAATGCTCAATGCGGCGGCGTTTGCAAAGATGAAGAAAGGGGCGCGCATTTTGAACTGTGCCCGAGGCGGGATTGTGAACGAGGCGGATCTGATTGAGGCGTTGAACTCGGGGCAGTTGGCGGGCGCAGCGCTGGACGTCTACGAAGAGGAGCCGCTTCCGAAGGACAGTCCACTGCGGGCCATTCCGCAGCTGATCATGACGCCGCATTTGGGGGCGAGCACGGAGGAAGCGCAGGAGAACGTGGGGATTGAAGTGGCGGAGGCGATCACAGACTTTCTGCTTCAAGGTGCGGTGCGCAACGCCGTCAATCTGCCCAACCTGGATGCGAAGACCTACGCGATCGTGCGGCCATACCTGCAGCTCGGCGAGAAGCTGGGGCGGTTGCTGGCCCAGTTGGCTCCTAAGCGAAACGATCGGCTTGTCGTCACTTACGGCGGCAAGGCGACGGAGCTCCCAACCGACCCGATTACTCGCGCGGTGTTACGAGGATTCTTGGCCCCGGTGGCGGGCAAGGAGGTGAACCAAGTGAATGTGCGTTCGTTTGCTTCCAATTTGGGTGTGTCGGTGGAGGAAGTGAAATCGACAGAGGTGATCGACTACAACGAGTGGTTACATGTGGCGGTCTATTCGGGCGACCAGAAGGTTTCGGCGGGCGGCACGTTCTTTGGTTCGCATAACAACCCGCGTATCGTGCGATTGAACAGCCAGACAGTGGAGATCGTTCCTTCGGGCCACATCTTCCTCATGAACAACAAGGATCGCCCTGGCATCGTGGGCTACATTGGGTCCTTGTTTGGTCGGCACAACGTCAACATTGCGAGCATGAGTTTGAGCCGTGATCAGGCGGGAGGACGAGCCTTGACCGTGTTGAACCTGGACAGCGTACCTTCGGCCGAGACGTTTGCTGAGATTCAGAACGATCCGGATATCAGCAACGTGCATGTGGTGACCTTATGAACGTGTTCAAGCTTTGGAGGGGAACTGAGCCCGTGGCGCTCTCGATGCGCGCGGGGTGGAGGTCGGCGGCAGGGATGGGCGTGCTGGCGGTTGGGCTCGGAGTGCTGCCTGTCGGTGACGGTTTGCGACTGGGAGTGACGTCTGCTGCGGCGGCGAGTGGGCGATCGGCCAAATCGGAGGCTGACCTTTTTGGGGATGAGGTGTTGGCGACGGGGCAGGGCGTAAGTGTGAAGAGCAGCCAGTTGGAGGAGGCCTTTGTTCTGTTCAAGGCGAACCTTGCTTCTCGCGGGCAGACCTTGCCGGAGGAGAAGCGAGCGGTGATTGAGGGTCAGTTGTTGGATAAGCTGATTGTGACGCAGATTTTGATGGGGATGGCGACGCCAGACGACCGCGAGAAGGCGAAAGTTGCGGGGGCGAAGTTTGTGGAGCAGACGCGCAAGCAGGCGGGAACCGAGGAAGCGTTTCGTCGGCAGATCGTGGCCAGCGGGATGACGATGGCGAAGTTCGACGAGCAAATTGCGGAGCGTGCGGTCTGTGAGCAGGTGTTGGATCGGCTGTTGAAGACGAAGGTGACGATCACGGACGAGATTGCGAAGAAGTATTACGAGGACAATCCCAAGCGATTTCTGCAGCCTGAGATGGCGCGCGTGAAGCACATTTTGATTGCGACGCGCGATCTCGGTGGTCGTGAGTTTCCGGAGTCGATTAAGAGCGCGAAGAAGGAAATCGCGCAGAAGCTTTTGGAGCGCGCACGCAAAGGAGAATCGTTCGACGCGTTGGTGAAGGAGGCGTCGGACGATCGCGGATCGAAGGACAAGGGAGGCGAGTATACGTTCCCGCGGGGCCAGATGGCACCGGAGTTTGAGGCGACTGCGTTTTCATTGGCACCGAACCAGATCAGCGATTTGGTGGTGACGACCTTTGGCTTTCACATCATCAAGGCGCTGGAGCGGATCCCGGAGAAGAAGGTGCCTTATTCGCAGGCGGAGATCGACATCAAGGAGAAGCTAGCCTTTGACGAGGTGCAGAAGCAGCTCCCTGAGTTTTTCGAGAAACTGCGAAAGGAAGCCAAGGTGACCGTGACGAATGCCGGTAAGAAACCTTGAGGCTGGGTTGGCGGGGTTAGGTGTTAAGCAATGCTCGGATGCGCGATGCCGCCTGAGTTTGGATGGCTGTTCCGTGGGCGAAGCAAGCGGCGTTAAAGCCGAGGCTTGTGAACCGTGCGAGTCGGTTGAGCATGAGTTCTCGGTTTGAGGTGTATTTCTCGGGGAGGATTTCGAGCGCGCGCCCAGGTAGGTTGATGATCGCGTCTCCGAGGATCCAACATTCAACACCCGGTGGGAGGAGTGCGACCTCGTTGGGACCGGCACCCTCAAGTGAGAAGAGACTCCATCCGTCCCATGGGGTGGGAGTCGTCTCGGATCGGAAGGGTACCGGGTGGGTGGTGCGGTTTTCGATCGGGCAGGGGGAGAAGACCGGGAGTGGGTGAGGCAGCAGTTGAGTCCAGAACGAGCAATCGCGTTCGTGGTTCCCGTTGGTGAGGACGATGCGGTGGTGGGTGGCTTTAGAGGCAAGAGATCTGGCCGTTTCCGGGTTAAGGCGGATCGGATCGACCAGTGTGAGGAGGTCGCGGGAGCGATCGAGTGCGGCGTGGGAGGTGAGGTGGACCTTGTGATGGGGTGAAAAGGCGGACCATTCGAAGAGGCCGGGGGCGAGTTCGACGAGGGGTACGGTAGGTGGAGAGGTTTGGAGCATTCAGGAGCGGGCTCGGGGGGGAGGGCGCGTCAGCCAAGGATTTGAAGGCGTTCTGTGGATGGGGGTGATGAGGTGTCGTTTTTCGGTGAGCCGTTTTTAGGCTCCGGGCGCAGGGGGAGACGCCTGCAGAGCAGACGTCCACCGGCAGACCTGAGGTCTGCCACACGAGCGTGAAGGCGGTGGCACGTTTTGCAAGGGCGGGAGCCTGTGGGGAGCCGTCAACCTGTTACGATCGCTCGTTTGACAGAGTCGGCGCACGTGCCTAGAGTCGGCGTCATTGGAAATTATGCAAGCCCAGCCAACCGTGGAATCGATTGTTGTATTAACCCCGAATGCGATCGCGCAGGTGCGTGAGTTACGAGAGGCAGAGGGTGGGGGTGGGAAGCCGTTGAGGCTGTATGTGGAATCGGGGGGATGTTCGGGGCTTCAGTATGGGATGACGTTTGATGAGACGCGGGATGGGGATGTGGTGATGGACTTTGAGGGTGTGGGCGTGGTGGTGGATGCGTTTAGTGCGCCGTATTTAAAGGGGACGGTGGTGGAGTATTCGGACGCGTTGACCGGAGGTGGATTCAAGATTTCGAACCCGAACGCGAAGCAGAGCTGCGGTTGCGGGAAGTCGTTTCAGGCGTGAGACTTGAGTCCGGCGGTTTGAGCCTGTGACGCACCGGCTTGGGCTTAGGCTTGCGCGGCGGCGCGGATGGCGCGGCGTTTAGCGGCGTAGCGTTTGACCAATTCATCGGTGGTGACACCGACGAGAATGACGCCGCCGATGATGGCGAACTCCATGTGAGTAGGGATATTGAGGATATTGATGGCGTTGTAGAGCACCCGGAGCAGCGCGGTGCCGATGAGCACGCCGAGCACTGAACCTTCGCCCCCGCGGAGGCTGCATCCACCGAGCACGGCAGCGGCGATGGCGTAGAGCTCATAGAACTCTCCGAGACCTGAGGGTTGAATAGAGTTCAGATCCAGCGAGAATAGGATGCCCCCGATACCGGCGAGGACGGAGCAGATGAGGTAGGCCAGCATCTTCATTTTATCGGTATTGATCCCGCTGAATCGGGCTGCGTTTTCGTTGCGACCGAGAGCGAGCAAGTAGCGACCGTAGATCGTTTTGTTGAGAAGAATGGCTGCGAGGGCGGCGATGACAAGAGTGGTGAACAGCGGGGCGGGCAGGGTGATGGTGGAGGAGAAGGGGAGAGAGACTTTGCCGATGGCGATGACGCGCAGACCTTCGTAGTCGCCCCCGAACCCGAGACTTTGGTCATCGGTGACATAGCGTGCGAGGCCTCGGTAGATCAATAATCCGCAGAGGGTGACCACGAACGGTTGGAGTCGGAGTTTGGTGATGAGCAGCCCGTGAGCGAGGCCGATGAGCGCCGACAGCACCAGAACGGCGGCGATGGCGGCGGGTATGCCCCAGTGCTTTTGGGTGAGGAGCACCGCAAGGGTCGAGCCAACCAACCCGATGACCGAGCCAATGGAGAGATCGATTCCCCCGGTGATGATCACAAATGATACGCCGATGCCGAGGATGGCGAAGAGCGAAGTCCAGCGGACGGTATTGAGGAAGTTATACGGCGTGAGGAATTTTGGATTGTAGAGCGCGGTGACCACGCATACGGCCACCAGAATTCCAAAGATTCCGAGGTTTTTTTTCATATCGACGGAACGGAGCGGGTTCGAATCGGTTGAGAGAGAAAGCGGGTTAGGCGGTGGCGACACCGGTGGCGAGCCGCATGATGGATTCCTCGGAGAGCTGGCCGCGAGGCAGTTCGCCGGAGATGCGGCCTTCGTGCATCACGAGCACGCGGTCGGACATTCCCATGACTTCTTCCAGTTCACTGGAGACAAACACGATAGCCATCCCGGCACCGGCGAGATCTTCCATGAGTCGATAGATCTCTTGTTTGGCCCCGACGTCGATGCCCCGCGTGGGTTCGTCGAGCAGGAGCAATTTGGGGTTCATGGCGAGCCATTTGCCGAGGACAATTTTCTGCTGATTTCCACCGGAGAGGAACTGGACGATCTGCTCGGGGCCTGGGGTTTTGATGCGGAGTTGCGTAATGGCGTTGGAGCAGAGTTCGGATTCCGCACTTACATTGAGAAACCCTGCCGTTTGGTCGCGGCGTAGGCTTGCGAGGCTGGCGTTTTCTCGGACGGACATCTCGAGAATGAGCCCTTGTTGCTTGCGGTCCTCAGGAACGAGAGCTAGCCCGGCGTTGATGGCGTCGATGGGGCCGTGGTTTTGCAACGTGGCACCATCAATGCTGACCGTGCCATCGAGGGCGGGGTCGACTCCGCACAAGGCTTGGAGGAGTTCGGTGCGACCGGCGCCGACGAGGACGGCGAT
>Ga0172373_10006946_pt1 | contig 14879 bp, 8 predicted proteins | sample Lak10m_2_FD_114546 | JGI IMG/M metagenome (GOLD analysis project Ga0172373, IMG submission 114546) | Freshwater microbial communities from Kabuno Bay, South-Kivu, Congo - kab_092012_10m | ecosystem: Environmental > Aquatic > Freshwater > Lake | place: Democratic Republic of the Congo: South-Kivu... | reverse complement strand
CGACGAGGATCACAAGGAGGCGATCCACGGGGCGCTGGTGCTGTATCTCGACTTCATCAACCTGTTCCTCAACCTGCTGCGGCTCTTCGGGAGGCGGCGGTGAGTCGACCGGCGGAGGTGAGCTTGTTGCGTCGGGTCGCGCTGTTCGCAGGGGTCGCGGTGACGCTGTTGCCTGTCATCGGGGAGGCGCATGACGTCGAGACGGCTGCTGTGGCCGCTCCTTGCTCACCGGCGAGTGTATCGACAGGTCAAGCTGGGGCCGCAGCGCCGCGCCGATCGTGGGCCGTCCGCACCGGGCTTGGGATGACTCATGGCGTTGTCGGCGTCAGTGCCGAGTGGCGGCCCTCGTGGTGGGGGCTCACGGTCGGGACCGGTGCGGCGCCGCTCGCTGCCGGAGTGACGTTCGGTCCGGAGTCGAACGACGGCGGCTGGTTCGGCGAGGTGGTGGGCGTCGTCAGCTCCAGTGCGGGGGGATGCACTCTCGAGCCGTCGGCGCTCTGTCATATCGGTCTGGTGAACGTCGCGCTCAACCTGAGCGACCCGGTTGACGTTCATGTCGTCGCGCGGGGCGGGGTGGGACTTCCGGCCGGTGCGGGACCTCTCGCTCCGGGCGGGACTTGGCTACGTGGTCTCGAGGATCTTCGATCAGCCCGCTCGTGCGCTCGATATCGAGCTCTCTGCGGGATGGCTGTTCTGACGATCAGCGCGCGGAGGACCTCGTTCGCGCGCTCCCTCACGTCGCTGGCGCCCCTGCGCGGTAATGCCACGCCCAAACATTATCGTCGCCGCGATGGCAGCGGGTGATCGCGCGTCGGAGTCCCGCTGCCGACATGGCGGCGTCGATCGCTGCCAACTGGGCGCCGGGGTCGTCGAGGGTGATGCAGCGACCGGGGAGGGCGCCCGCCCCCTCACGCAGCGCCCAGCCGCCGCGAGCCGGCGCGAGGTGGCCTGCAACCCAGGCGGACTCGCTGATGCCGGCGATGCCCTCGATGATCGCCGAGGGTCGTATGCCGGGAAGGTCATATTGGAACAGGTGCGGGATCAGCCACGGTGCCGCGCGGTCGGCGGCGACGCCGTCGAGGACGGTCGTGTCGAGCCCGAGCCGCTGCCGCGCACGACGAACGACCTGCAGGTACTCCGCGGCCGGCTCGACGAACGGCTCCGGCTGGCGGACGTCGTAGACGGCAGCGGTCACGACGCGGCCGCGCGGACGCAGGATGGTGCGCGCCTCGCGTCGATATCCCCGGGGCGCGCCCTCCTTGGCATCGAGCAGCTGCCAGCCGAGCGGAGACAGCACCTCGAAGAGCCAGCCATCGACGACTTGTCCCACGCGTGGCCGCAGTCCGAGAACGCCGCCGCCTCGGCCGTGTGACCACCGCGAGAAGACCAGCTCGTGATCGGCCAGAAACCCACGTCCGGCACGTCTCAGCACGTGCGGCTCGGCGCCGGCCTCGCGGCAGAACCGTGCCCAGTCTTCGTCGCAGAGGTTCGACCCGTAGGCGAACGCGAGGTCGCTCATCGCCCGTACTGCAGCATCGGCGCCTCCTCGAACAACGCTCGGTCCCACTTGCGGAGGTACTCGAGCCAGCTCTTGAGGTCGTCATGACGCCAGAGGTTCGCGACCTCCGACCGGCGCTGATGCAGACGACGCCGGAACGTCTGCGACGACCAGGGCAGCCATCGGTGGGCGAGGGCGAGGATGTCGCCGGTGGGGCGGATGCTGCGGACATCGACGACCGCGGGCACGGCACCGGCACGGTTGCGGTCCTCGGCCGCCCAGAAGATCTGCTGCCACAGACTGAGCCAGAGCAGGATCTTGGAGGCGTCGAGCGTGCCGTTGTGCATCCGGATCTCCATCGTACCGATACCCTTCAGCGGGCGCAGGTTGAGCGTGACGTAGCGGCGGCTCTGGCTCGCGACACGGCGGAGGATCTCCCCTTCGCTGTTGATGCGCGCGACCATTGCCGCGCTGAACACCTTGGAGATCGGCGCGCAGTACTGGTTGGGGCTGTCGAGGTCGTAGCTGTTGCTCTCGGGGTCGAAGTTGGCGATGCGTGACGGCGAGACCAGCGTCGCGAGGGCGGGCTCGAAGATCCGTGCCAGCTCCAGCGCCCGGCGCAGCTGGGTGCCGTCCTTGCCGCGCCAGCCGATATGCACGTGGGTCCCGGTGGAATGGTTGACGCGGAGGCCCAGCTCGTCGGCCACCGGGCTGAGAGCCGCGAGTGCATCGACGACCTCCTGCATGCCGGCCTCGCCCTCGAGCACGCGCGTCGTCACCTCCCAGCCGCAGCTGCCGTCATACTCGACGTTCCAGACCTGATGGTCCTTGCCTTCGAACCCGACATAGGACGCGATGCATCGGTCGGCGACGTGCCCCGGCAGCGCCTGCGCCAGCGCCGTTCGAAGCTTTTCGGCGACGCTCAGCCAGTCCTCGTCCGACATATCGCTGTCGAAATTCGGGTGCGTCATTTCGAATTCGAGCCCGAAGGTCTGGCCCTTGCGCGTCCAGAGGCCCCGGAGCGCCTCGGGCGTCTCCGGTCCCTCGCCCAGTGAGACGGGGATACCGTCCGGGTCATAGTCGAAGTTGCTGCGCTTGGGGGAGCGGGGGAGGTTGCTGCGGGGGCGGACGCCGGAGGGGGCGTCGTACCACTGCTTGGCCTGCTGAAGCTGCTGCCCGAGACGCCCCGCCGTGTCGGCGAACTCGACCACGTGGAACGTGCTCTTGCCGGTGGGCTCGTGCAGCCGGGCGCCGCGACCGAACATCTGCGCAAAGAGCACGTCGCTCAAGGTCGGACGCGCCATGAAGATCGAGCGCGTGTGAGGCGCGTCGTAGCCAGTGGTGAGCTTGGCGACGTTGATGATCACGCGTGCGCCGCCGTGCGTCCGGTCGTATTCGGCCAAGGCCGTCTGGTTCAGCGCCGACTCTCGCTCGCTGTGGACGACCTCGGAGGGTACGCCGGCCTCGCGGAACATCTGATGCAGCTTTTCGGCGTGCCATATGTTGCAGGCGAAGACGATCGTCTTGCCATACTTGTCGGCGTGGTCGGTGTATTCCTTGAGGATGCGCTTGTTCCGACGTGACTGGCGCGCGAGCTGGTCGAGCGAGTCGGCCCGGATATCGCCCGTGCCGGAGCTCCGCTGCGGCGTCCAGTCGACGCCCGTCTTCACGGGGGTGATGACGGGACGTGCGAGGTATCCGGCGTCGACGAGCGATATGAAGTCGCGGGCGAAGATCACCTCGAAATCTTCGTTCGCCTGGCGACGCGGCGTGGCGGTGAGCCCGAGGAGCAGCGAACGTCCGTCCTTGCCCCATCGGCGGATCCGTTTCGCGACATCTCCCTCGGCACCCCAGTGGCATTCGTCCCAGACGATCAGCGCGGGCTTGGGCGATATGTCGAGGCGGTCGTTGTAGGCCAGCGTGGCGAGAGTGCTGTAGACGATCGTGCCGGGTCGTCCGGCGCCCTCGGGGAGCGACCTGAGGCCCTCCTGGTCACCACCCCAGCGCTGGAGCCGATCGGCCCAGCCGACGTGTCGTTGCGCGAGGTCGGTGGCGGCCTGCTCCAGCAGCTCCCAGTCCTTGGTGACCCAGAGGATCCAGCCGCGCTGCCGCGAGCCGAAGTTCTTTGCGACGTAATCGTTGGCGATCCGCGTCTTGCCGCCGCCGGTGGCGACGTGGATCAGTCCCGGCGTGCCGAGGACGAGTTTCTTCTCGATCGCGGTGACAGCCTCACGCTGATACGGCCGTGGTTCGTGGCGCGCCTTGACGGGGTCGAAGGTGAAGTCAGCGGTGGGGGCCGCCGACGCTCGCGGCGTCGAGGCTCGCGGGACGGCGGGCCGCGTCGCAGCGGGGGCTCGTCGGGGGGCGATCCGGGCGATCAGCGCGTCGCGGACACCGCCGCTCGCCATGTCGTGATAACGGCAAACCTGCCGCAGCTGCGCGACATTCAGCCCCTCGAGGACCCGCGACACCGTCTCGCCGCTCTGGGCGATGGACCGCTGCAGGTCGCTCACCGTCATGCGGCTGTTGACGTCCAAATCGAGGAAGTCGCCCAGCTCCTTGAGTTGAGGGCGCGTCAAGGCCTCGAGAATATTCTTCAATGTCATCGCATACCCCCTGTTGATCGATCGGAATATGGCGTCACAGCGCGCTGATCAGCAGCGCGAGAATCGTGCCGAGCGTCGTCGTGACGGTCGCGGCGCGGGCCTGGGTCGCCTCGTCGCCGCCGCGTCCTGCCGCTCGGGCCGCGGTGATCAATGCAGCGGCCCCGGTGAGCACGGCGCCGACCGGGCCGGTGAGCAAGCCCGAGAGGATCACGCCGGCGGGCACCACGACGCGGGCGCGGTTGTCATCGGCGATGACGGAGACCACCGATCGGCGCGGCCGGGCGTGGGCCGAAGGCGCAGCCTCGGCGGTCGACTCGGGCGGGTGCGAGGGTGTCGAGGGCGCTGCAGGCTGCGTCTGCGGCATCGGCGGCGCAGCGACCGGCGGCGGCGTAACCGCTGGCTCCGGCTGTGCCGTCGGCGCGGGCGGCGCCTGGGTGATCCCTTCCTTGACCTGGGTCACCTCGTCGGCTGTGGCGGCGGTGATTTCGCGGTAGACGGCGCGACGCGGGCGACGGGCCACCACCTGTGCGAGGAACTGCCCGAGGCTCGTCTCGGCCGTCTCGGGCGAAGGACCGACGCCGTTGTGGGCCGCGGTGATCGCGTCGTTGAGATAGGCCTGCTGCCCGTCGAAGACCGGCAGGCAGAGCTGCTCCGACTCCAGCGCGAGCTCCCACCAGCCGGCGAGGCGCTCCTGCTGGGCGGCGACGACGGGCATGACACGCAGCGGGAGCGCCAGACGCGACTTTTTCGGCGGTGGCGCCATCGGGCGGGGCGCGGCTCCCAGCACCTCCTCGAGCTCCTGTCGCGGTGCGAGGCTGGAGCTGCGCCCGCTCAGTTGCGACTCGAGCAGGCCGATCACATCGTCGTTGAATCCGACGATGCGGCACGTCTCGGTGCCACCGACCCGCGGACCGCGGAGGCCGCGTCCCACCATCTGCTGAAAGAGGATCGCGCTCTTGGTGGGCCGCGCGATGAAGATCGAGTCGACGCCGGGGAGGTCGGTCCCCTCGGTGAAGAGGTCGACACTCACGAGCGTATGCAGCCGGCCGCTGGCGAAGGCGTCGATCACCCGGCGGCGCTCCTGCTCGGGGGAGCCACCGGAGAGGAAGGCGGTCGACCGCGTGCGGGCGATGAAGCTGTTGATCTGCTGCGCCTGCGCCACCGTCGCGGCGTAGACGAGGCTTTGACCCCAGCTCTCCCTCGGGTCGACGACGTGGTTGGCGACCAGCTCGTTGCGGACGCGGTCGTCGCCCAGCCGCCGAATGAGCGCCGGCGACAGCTCCTTGAACCGCACGAAGGCGCGGCGATCCTCTGCGCTCGCCTCGTAGCTGCGGCCGGTGCTGACGATCGTCAGCTCGGGCCGGGCGAGGATCCCCTCGTTGATCAGCGGCAACGGCAGCTCGGTGTGGATGAGCCCGCCGAAGAGCGCCGCCAGCGCCGGGCGCTCGGAGGCGGCGGTGCGGGTCGGGGTGGCGGTCAGTCCGAGCACCTTGAGACCCGGAATGCGCCGCGTGAGCGCTTGTATGACTCGCATCCACGTCCGGGCGACGGCGTGATGGCACTCGTCGACGATGAGCAACCGCGGCTGTCGCACCAGCTTGACGGCCTTCCCCACCTGGCGCAGGTCGCCGTAGGCGAGGGTTTGGATCGAGGCGACCAGCACGTCGACGGGGCTCGACGTCTTGCGCGCCCCCGCCTCGTATCGTCCGACGGCGAAGCTCCGGCCCGCCTCGTCTCCGGCGGCCACGAAGGCGCTGACTGCCTGGTTCACCAGTTCGTGGCGGTGGGCGAGCCAGAGAACGCCGCTCTGTGCGCCGATCAGCTCCCGCAGCGCGAACGCCGCGGCGGTGCGTGTCTTGCCGGAGCCTGTCGGCAGGCACAGGATGCCGCTGCGATCGGGGCCGGCGAGCCATGCGCGCAGTTTCGCCATCGAGCGCTGCTGATGGTCGAAGAGCGGCCGTGACGCGTACGAAAGTCCGGCATATCGCGGCGCGCCCGGGCCGGCGAAGAGCGTCGGCGACCGCTCCCACTCCGCCTCGTCCTCCTCCAGTGCGTCGTCGCCGATCTCAAAGGAATAAGGGGCGCCACCGTCGGACGCGTCGTCGCCCTCGTCGTCACTCTCCTCCTCTTCATCCTCCTCGTAGTCCTCCGCGAGCCACGCATCCTCGGTCTCGAGATCCGAATCGAACGTCTCATCGGGCTCGAGAAACTCGCCGAAGTTGCGCGATCGGGCCAGCTTGTCGATGGCGCCGACATCGCCCTCCTGCTCGGCGACGCAGAGCTTGACGAGCAGGTCGCGCGCCTTGTCGACGCTCAGCTTCGACAGTCGGCACGGCACGTAGGTGGTGGTCGCGCCGTCCCACTCGGTATTGCCGAGGATCCTCTTGAGCTGCTCGCCTGTCAGCTCGTCCGCAAGGTATCCGACGGCCGTCTGCGCGTCGCCGGCCTCGCGCCCCAGCTTGCTGGAGACGGCCCGCTGCAATGAGGCCTTGTCGCGTCCGGTGGTGTTCAGCTCCAGTCGGCGGGCGATCCGGACGATCTGCTCCTTGGTGAGGAGCGATAGCAGCGCATGCGTCTTCATCTTTGGGTCCTCGTGGGCGATCTGCGATAGGCGACGGACACTAGCCGTCGACCGCGTTCCACGTCGATCACCAATCGATGTGCCCGGCACGGTGCTCTTGCGGGCCCGATTTCGCGTCCGTCGCAAGGTCGCGGCGCGTACAGTCCTCTCCCCCGCTGCGTCCGTCCCGCGCAGAGGTCGCATGGGTCGTACCGAAGGGGCGAACCGGAGAGGTGTCTGACATGGCCGCAGGTGGTGGTTTGATCTCGTTTCTGTTGCTACTCGGCGTGGCGTACTTCGTCCTGTCGCGCTGGATCGTCAACGTCGGCCCGACGGAGATCGCCGTCACCGAGCGGCGGTTCATCGGCAAGCGGCTCGCCGCCGGCCGCGTGCTGGCGACGGAGGGCGAGGTGGGTATCGAGGGGCGTTACCTGAGCCCCGGCCTGCACTTCATTCCGTGGCCGCTGGTGGCGGTGGTGCAGAAGGTCAACTTCATCACCATCAACTCCGACGAGCTGGGCATCGTGACGGCGATGGACGGCGCGCCGATGCCGGCTGGTCGCGTCTTTGCCGAGGACAAGGCTGGCGAGGCGCACGTCAACTTCCAGAACCCGGCGGGGTTCCTCGCCGGCGGCGGCGTGCGCGGCAAGCAGCTGCGGTTCCTGACGAACGGCACCTTCAAGATCCACCCGTGGCTGTTCAAGGTGGAGAAGATCAAGAAGGTCCGGATCCCCGAGGGCTCCATCGGCGTCGTGACGGCGGCCGACGGCGAGGCGCTGGGGATGGGCCAGCTGCTGGGGCGCAGCGTCGATGGCCACGACAACTTCCAGAAGGCGGAGGTGTTTCTGCAGAACGGCGGCCAGAAGGGGCCGCAGATCGACTTCCTCCGGCCTGGTACGTACAACATTCACACCGACATGCTGCAGGTCGTGGTGGCCGAGGCCGTGAATGTGGGCGAGACGGAGATCGGCATCGTCGAGGCCAAGGACGGTCTGTCGATGGCGCGCAACGACGTGGTGGCCGCCACGCCCGACATGAAGGTCCACAACAGCTTCCAGGATGGTCAGGCGTTTCTGAGCGCGGGCGGCCTGCGCGGACCGCAGGAGCTGGTGCTGCGGCCCGGCCGCTACTACATCAACCCGTTCCTGTTCGAGGTCCGCCGGCGCAGCACGACGATCATCAAGCAGGGCACGGTGGGCGTGCTGATCTCCAACGTGGGCAAGGAGCCGGACGACATCGTCGAGGGGGCCGAGCACGGAGCCACGCGCCACGTGGTGCCGGCCGGCTACCGCGGCATCCAGCGCAACGTGCTGGGGCCGGGCGCCTACAACATCAACCCGCTGGCGCTGACCGTGGTGGTGGTGCCGACGACGACTCGCTCGGTGGAGTGGTCGCGCGCGACGGCCGATGAGGGCGCGACGCCGTTCGACCCGTTCAACGTCGTCTCGCACGACGGCTTCGAGATGAAGGTCGAGGTGCGCTGCCAGTACCGGATCCTGCCGGAGAACGCGCCGTATGTGATCCAGAAGCTGGGCAGCATCGAGGACCTGGAGCGCAACGTCATCCATCCGCAGATCGACGGCATCTTCCGCGCGCAGGTCTCCAAGAGCCCGGCGATCGCCTACCAGCAGAACCGCGCGGTGGAGCAGGCGGCGGCCGAGGAGGCCGTCAAGGAGGACCTGCAGAAGTACCGGGTCGACGTGGTGAGCGTGATGATCACCAACATCCACCTGCCCGAGTCGCTGATGCGCACGACGCAGCAGAAGAACCTGGCCGAGCAGGAGCAGTCGATGTTCGACGCCAAGAAGAAGGCGGAGGAGCGTCGCATCGAGTTCGAGCGGACCAAGGCGCAGGCCGACCAGCAGCAGTCGCTCATGACGGCCGAGGTGGGTATCGCCATCGCCGACCACGAGGCGAAGCAGGCGCTCAAGCGGGCCGAGGGCGAGGCCGGCCGGATCCGCACCACAGCGCTGGCCGAGGCGGAGCGGCTGCAGCGGATGGGTGACGCCGAGGCCGGGGTGATCAGCAGCAAGGGCGAGGCGCAGGCGCGGGCTTACCGCGACCAGGTGCTGGCGCTGACCCCGCAGGGCGTGACGCTGGTGGAGGTGATGAAGGCGGTGACGGCCGCGGGGCTCAAGATCACCCCCGATGTCGTCGTCTCCGGCGGCGGCAATGGCGGCGACGGCGGGCAGGGCGGCCTTGTCAATCTGTTGCTGGCGAACGTCCTGCGGCAGCAAATGGCGGGCCGCACGGAGCCGGGCAACGGCTGACGGCAACGGCTGACGGCCCTCGGCAGGTCGGCCTTCCACTTCGTTTGATCGAGCACGGCCTCGGGGCGCACGCCTCGGGGCCGTCTTGCGTGGTGGGCTACGCTGGAAAGTTTTTTGTGCGGCGATCCGAAAAACCGCCGGGCTGATGCCGCATGGCCTGTCGGGGGAGAGCCGGCCGTCGCCGGGAGTCCCCGGGAGGCGGCCGATGTCGAACCTGGATCCGATCAACTTCTCCGTGCTGCTGGAGCGTCGCCGCGTGGCGGCCGGCCAGCGCACCTCGCTCTACGGCGCGGTGATGCTGCAGGCGCCGCGCTACAGCCCGGCGCAGCGGCCCCCGCTCGATCTGGTGGCCTGCATCGATGTCTCCGGCTCGATGAGCGGCGACAAGATCCGCTCGGTGCGGCGGGCGGTGCAGCAGCTGGTCGGCAACCTGGAGCCGCAGGACCGGCTGGCACTGGTGAGCTTTTCGAACGAGGCGCGGCTGGTGTCGCCGCTGATGGCGGTGCACGAGGAGGGGCGTCGGGCGCTGCTGGATCGGATCGCCGCCTTCGAGGCCGACGGCAGCACCGACATGTCGGCCGGCACCGAGCTGTCACTGGAGCAGCTGCGGGAGCCGCCGCGCAGCGTCGAGGGGCGCGAGGTGGTGCGCCGGGTGATGGTCTTCACCGATGGCCACGCCAACATGGGGCTGCGCGAGCGGGACACCGCCGGCTGGGTCCGGCTGCTGCGCTCGCACCTGGAGGGGGCGTCGGTGTCGTGGTTCGGCTTCGGGGAGGATCACGACCCGCAGTTTCTCGGGATGCTGGCTGACGAGAGCCGCGGCAACGCCTACCGCGCCGCCGACGCCGACGCGATCGGCACGGCGTTCGCGCAGGAGCTGGGCAGCCTCATCGGCATCGTGGCGCGCGACCTGACGATCCGCCTGCGCGGGCGGCACGACGTGGTGACGGTGCTCAACGACGACCGGACGGAGCGGGCGGGTGACGCGGTGGTGGTGCACCTGCCCGACCTGACGAGCCAGGAGCGCCGGCCGATCTGCTTCGCGGTGCCGGTGGCGGAAGGTCCGCTGGGAGAGGAGCGGACGCTGGTGGACGTGGAGATCGCCTGGACCGATGCCCGGACGCAGGCGCCGGGGCGCACGACGCTGGTCGCCGCGGTGTCGTTCGTGCGGGAGGCCGAGGCGTCGCCGCGTGACACGACGGTGCTGGAGGAGGTGGCGGAGCTGCGGGGTGCCAACGCCCAGCGGCAGGCCGCCAACCTGGTGGAAGCGGGCGACACGGCCCGCGCCCGGGAGCTGCTGCAGGAGGTGGCGCGCTTTGCCGCCGGCATCGGGACGGCCCGGGGCACGGTACTGGCGCGGCGGTTCGAGGAGCTGGCCGAGAGCTACGCCGACCGCGACCGCTACATGAGCAGCAAGTCGGAGCTGTTCTCGTCGATGCGGTCGATGTCCCGCAAGCGCGCGTCGGGCTCGCGGTTCGACGACGAGAAGTCGAGCGACCTGCAGCGCGTGATGGCCGCTCGGTTCGTCCGGGGCGAGCCGCCGCGCTCGGAGGAGTAGGCCGGCAAGGAGCGAGGATCAGCGCGGGTGGGCGGTGGGGTCGGAGCGTCGGGGTGGCGCTGCGGCTTCATCGTCCACCCGCGGTGGTTTTCTCCGCGGCCGAGGCGGCGGCAGGAGGATCAGGCCGCGACGCTCTCCTCCGGCACGATCGGCATCCGCATCGCGAGCCGCAGCCCCGACCCGGGCGCGCTGCTGGCCTCGACCGACCCGCCCAGCTGGCCGACGATGAGGCTCCAGACGACGTTCATGCCGATACCGGTGCCGCCCGTGCCACGGCGGGTGGTGAAGAACGGCTCCCACATCCGGCGCAGCACCTCGGCGCTGACGCCGCGCCCCTCGTCCTCGTAGACCAGCAACCCCTCGTCGGCGGTCGTCCGCTCGATCCGGAACCGCACCGGACCGGCCGCGTTATCCGGGTAGGCGTGCATCAGGGCGTTCATCACCAGATTGCTCACCACCTGGAAGACGAGGCTGGTCGAGGCGTGGAGCTGCACGGCGGCGTCGCCCTCCACCGAGACGGAGCATCGGCGCCGGCTCCACTCCGGCTTGAGGGCATCCACCGACGACTGGACCGCCTCCCGCAGGCGGAACCGCTCGACGACCTCGTTGGATTGTCCGACCGAGACCCGCTTGAACTGCCGGATGAGCGTGGCCGCCCTGTCCAGGTTGGTGCGCACGACGGTGGAGAGCTCGGACGACTGCTCGAGAAAGCGGGCCAGGTCGGAGCGCTTGAGCCGGCTCTCCTCGACGGCGCGGGCCAACTCCTTGAGGTGGTCGCCGCAGGCCGAGGCCGCCGTCACGGCCACCCCGAGCGGCGTGTTGACCTCATGCGCCACGCCGGCCACCAGGGCGCCCAGTGCGGCCAGCTTCTCCCGCTCCACGAGGCGGGATTGCGCCATCTGCAGGTGGGCCAGCGCCGCCGAGAGCTCCTGCGTCCGCGCTTCGACCCGCCGCTCCAGCTGGGCGTTCAGCTCGGCCAGCGACCGCTGCGCCGCGGCGCGGGCGGCCGAGGCCAGCGATCGGGCGGCAAAGTCGGCGAGCGACCCCGCGTAGAGCTGCTCCGGCTCGCTCCAGTGACGCCGCGGGCCGACGTGCTCGTGGCAGACGACCCCCCAGAGGCGACCATCCAGACGGATCGGCGCGTCCAGCATCGACGTGATGCCCAGCGGCGCCAGATAGGGCTCCGCGAAGGCCGAGGTCGCCGGGTCGTGCGCGGCGTCGTCCGCCGCCAGCAGCCGCTCCTCCTCGAGAAACGCGAAGTAGGCGGGGTAGTCCTGCTGTCGCAGCTCGACACCGCTGGAGATCCTCCCCGACCGACGCTCGTAGAGTCGTTCGCAGACGATGACACCGCGCGCGCCGTCATACGACCAGATCGACACCCGCTCGCAATCCAGCGCCACCGACGAGGCCCGGCACAACACCTCGAACGCCGTGCCGACCTCGCCGCCGTCGATCGCGCGGTCTCGGGTCAATGTCAGCAGCGAGCGCGAGATGCGGCGCTCGATCGACTCCTTGGGAGGCAGCTGTTCGTCCGGGATCACCATCAACCACACCCTGCCATGTCGGTCCGAGTCGTCGCAACGTTCCAGAGCGGACGGTCAGCGAGAGCCGTTCGCCTCGGGGCGTGCGCTGTCGCGGAGCCCCAGCCGCTTGAGGAAGCTCTCCTGTGACGGCTCGCGCCCGAGGAACTCCTTGAGCAGCTCCGACGGATCGACCGACCGCCCCTTGGCGAGGATCGTCTCGCGGTACCGCCGCCCCAGCCGGCCGTTCATCACGCCCTCCGACGCGAACCGCGAGAACATGTCGGCGGCGAAGACCTCGCTCCAGAGGTAGCCGTAGTAGCCGGCGTCGTAGCCGCCCATCAGATGGCCGAAGCTGGCGCCCATCCGCTGCTCCGCGGGCGGCACGACCCCCATGATCGCGCGATAGGTGGCCAGCTCCACCGCGCCCGGGTCGACCTCTCCACCGCCCGTGTGCAGCGCGTGATCGAACGACGCCAGGAACAGCTGCCGCGTGTACTTGTAGCCGGCGTCAAAGGTGCGTGCGGCCCGCAGACGCTCGATCGTCTCCTTCGGCAGCTTGCGCGACGGCTCCTGCCAGTGGCCGGAGATCCGATCCAGCACCGCCGGCTCGAACACCCAGTTCTCGAGCATCTGGCTGGGCGCCTCGACGAAATCGCCCGCGACGTTGGTGCCGGCCTGCGAGGCGTAGCGCGCCCGGGTCAGCAGCTGGTGGCAGATATGGCCGAACTCGTGAAACAGCGTGCGCACCTCGCCGTGCGTCAGCAGCCCCGGCTTGTCGCCCGACGGCGGCGTGAAGTTGGCCATCAGCACGGCCAGCGGCGCGTTGTAGCGGCCGGCCAGCTCGCGCGAGGCGGACAGCCCCGCCACCGCGGCGTGGCCGAACTTGCCCTCGCGCGGGAACAGGTCGGCGTAGAACCAGCCCATCGGCTTGCCGTCGTCGGCGTCCTCCATCACGTAGAGCTTCACGTCGGGGTGCCAGACCTGCGCGCCGTCGACCGGGCGGATCTTGACGCCCATCAGCTCCTCGTAGACGCCGAACATCGCCGGCACGACCCGCTCCGCCGGGAAGAACTGCCGGATCTCCTCATCGTCCAGCGTGTAGTCAGCGCGCTTCCACTCGGCCAGGTAGTAGGCAAAGTCCCACGGCTGCAGCGTCGCGCCCGCCTCGCCCGTCTCGGCCGCCTTGAGCGCCGCCATCCGGGCGTAGTCGGCGTCGCGGCGCGGGCGCATCCGCTCCACCAGCGGCTCCAGAAAGCCGCGCACCGTCGCCGCCTTGCCCGACATGCGGTCCTCGGCCACGTAGTCGGCGTGCGTCGTGTAGCCCAGCAGCCGCGCCGCCTCATCGCGCAGCCGCACCGCCTCGGCCAGCAGCCGCGTATTGCCCTCTGCCTGGCGCGTGTTGAAGGCGAGGTACATGCGGCGGCGGCTCTCGGCCACCTTGCACCCCTCCATCAGCGGAAAATAATCCGGATACTTGGTGGTGACGAGGTATCGACCCTCGGCGTCCCGCTTGAGCCGCCCCAGCCACCCCTCCGTCATGCCGGCCAGCTGGTCGCGCGAGAACGCGAGCGTGGTGATGTCCTCGTTGAGATTCTTGCTGAACTCCACCTGCAGGGACGCGAGCTTCGTGCGCAGCTCGACGAGACGCGCCAGCCGGGCGTCATCGAGCGCGAGCCCGCTGCGACGAAAGTCCCGCAGGGTCAGCTCCAGCAGCCGGGCCTGCTGCGCGTCCAGCTTGGCCGACTTGCCGGGGCCCTCCTGCCACGCCTTGATGGCGGCGTACAGGTCACGGCGCGAGGCCACCTGCACGAGGAACTGGCTGCTGAGCTCCTCCGCCTCGCCGGCCGCGTCACGCACCGCCTTGTCGGTGTGCAGCTCCTTCCAGATGGTGAGGCGGCTGGTCGACTCGACGAACCGCGCCACCGCCTCCTCGAGCGCCTCCACCGTGTTGGCGAAGGTGCGCTGCTCGGGCTTGAGCGCGGCGACGGTCGCGAGGTCGCGCTCGCAGGCGGCCTTGGCGGCGCGGACCTGCGCCTTGAGCCCCTCGGGCGACTGCTGCGGATCGAGCGGCAGCAGCGTCGTGCGTGGCGCGCTGGTGAGGGCGTGGGCTGCCTGCATGGCGACTCCGGGACGGGGCTTGCGGGGGGCGGCGTCGGCCGGGCCGAGAAGCCCGAGCGAGACGGCGGCGGCGATCGAGAGAGACGAGATGGAACGGCGGCGAAGGCTCATGCGGGTCCTCGGGGCGCGCAGGGAAGGTGGGGTAGGGCAGCTCAGAATGCGGGCGCCTTGATGCAGATGCGGCGCGCCGTCCGCTTGAAGACCGGCTCGCTCTTGTCGACGACGGCCGCGCGGTCATCCAGCTCGGATTCGACACGGCCGAAGAACTCCTGCGTGAGGTCGACGACGATCGTCCGTCGGTCCGCGCGGTCGGTGCTGGTGCTGTGGGCCCAGTAACGGCCGGCGTAGTTTTGCCAGTCCTCCGGGTGGTGCAGGAGGTAGAGGCCGAGGATCGTCAGCTCTTCGCGCGTCGGGGGGCGCCAGTCGCTGCCGAAGTTGGAGCAGGGGCCCTGAGTGATGTTCCAGTCGTCATAAGAGACATCTCCGATCGTCTCGGCACGGACAGCGCCGCCCATGAAATCCCATTCACTGGTCCATGACCGGCAGGCCATGTCGACGGTGTATCTCGGGTTTTCCCCCTTGTGCTCGTTGGTGACCGGGCTCGACAGATCCGCGCATCCGTACGTTCGGTTGATCGGCGGCGCACGAATGCACGCGACGTTGCCGGCAGCAATCTCCTGATCCGGGTTGAGCCCCAGCGCGACCTTCGGGTCGAGGCCGACGATGGTGCCGTAGTCGGTCGAACT
>Ga0172373_10006943_pt1 | contig 14882 bp, 28 predicted proteins | sample Lak10m_2_FD_114546 | JGI IMG/M metagenome (GOLD analysis project Ga0172373, IMG submission 114546) | Freshwater microbial communities from Kabuno Bay, South-Kivu, Congo - kab_092012_10m | ecosystem: Environmental > Aquatic > Freshwater > Lake | place: Democratic Republic of the Congo... | reverse complement strand
TCCCCATACCGGCCCGATTTCCTAAATCGCGGTACCGTAATAGGATTATGCAGGTTCGAATCCTGCTGGGGACGCGAAAGAAAAGGTGAACATGGCACAGGAAATCAAGCTACCCAGTAACGTACAGAAGTTTATGGAAGAAGTCGTGTGGAAGGTGAATCCAGACTTCACGATTCGCAACAAGGCGAAGCCTGATGGGCTGTACACGCTCGTGAGCAAGGTGGTGGGCCTCTTCAACAAGGAGATAGACACCCGTTTTATCACCGTGATCAACGGCCAGTGCTGGTTCCCTGCGGATTATTTCAACCCTGCAGGCACCGAGTTTCTCGAGGACGGCCACTCCGTGATCGAGATCCTGGCCCATGAGACTGTGCACGAGCACGATCGCAAGCGTCTGGGCACCGTGCCCTTCACTCTTGCGTACCTGTTCCCCCAGATCCTCGCAGTCCTCTCGCTGCTCTCGATCTTCGCGATCTGGAACCTCCATTGGCTCCTGTGCCTGTTCTTCCTGCTGTTCCTCGCCCCCCTTCCTGCGCTTGGCCGCGCGTGGATCGAGGTCCGCGGCTACAAGACGAATGTCTCCCTCGGCCGCCTGAAGGGCTGGGATCCTGCCCTCACATCCTACAGTATCATTAAGACGAACTTCACTTCAGCGAACTACTACTTCATGATGCCCTTTTTCGACTGGACTTCAAAGCGTTTGCTTGACTTCTCGCATGAGGAAGAGGAGATCTACAAGACGATCCTTGATTGGTATAAGAAGAATGTGATGGTGCCCGTATGAGCGTAGGAAAGAAGTACGAGGAGATTGGAAAGGAGATTGGTCGCCTCGTGCAGGAGAAGAATGAGGCTTATGGAGACTCCTTCGGCCAGGCATGCCGGATCCTCGAGGTCCTGTATCCCGATGGAATCCAGCCGGCCCAGTACCGCGATGCCCTCGCAATCACCCGGGTAATCGACAAGCTCTTCAGGCTCTCGAACAAGAAGGATGCTTTTGGAGAGTCGCCGTGGAAGGACATCTGCGGCTATGCGATCCTGGGGGTTGCCAATGACCGAAAGGACAGCGAAGAATGATCGTAGGATTTACCTGCGGGTCTTTCGACCTTCTGCACGCGGGACATGCAATGATGCTCGAGGAGGCCCGCAGTCACTGCGATCGCCTCGTCGTGGGCCTGCAGACAGACCCGACCCTCGATCGCCCCGAGAAGAACAAGCCCATCATGGACCTCGCCGAACGACGAGTCATGCTGCAGGCAGTCAGGTGGGTCGATGAGATTCGTGAGTATAGCACGGAAGCAGAACTCGTCGACCTGCTCAGGGCCCTCAAGCCGGACGTCAGGATCGTCGGCGCCGACTGGAAGGGGAAACCATTCACTGGGTTCTCGCTTCCAATCAGGGTGGTCTTCAACACACGAGACCATGGCTACTCCACGAGCTCTCTGAGGGAGCGAGTATTCCACGCTGAGTTTGAGAAGCGGGTCACTCCCTCGTTGGCTCCCTACGCCGACTCGATCAAGAGGGCACTGGGCAACAAATAGAGAACCGGCCGCATGCCCTTCATGTTCCGGCTGAATACTTACAGGCATGCCTTATCAATCGCACACGTGGGAGCCTATTCCCGGGGACGCAGTCGAGAACGTCAACACAGGCTGCAAGCACTTTGGTAGTCGTGGGTATGTGCTGTCGATCGAAGACCTCGACGCCGACGCCGGAAAGACTGTGACGTACCAGTGCACGAATGCCGGCCCCTGTTGGGAAGTTGGAACGGAGCTGACAAAGACGATGGACCAGCTCGCGCCGCTGGGCGAGCATCTGGGCGAGGGAATCAGGTGGCACCTGAATGAGCGCGTCTCGTTCGAGGCCCCTGTCTATCGTCCTGGGACGGTCGAGTACTTCGAGCTCTTTAGGCAGGCCCGCTCCTTGTATAGAACAGGCGCTTATAGCCCCCTCACTGAGTCCGAGGAAGACCTATTACGGTCCGACTTAGGTGACATCGGGGTCTTCGAGGGTAGGCCTGTGCCATTGGATTTCCCAATGCGGCAGACGGGCATCGACGAGGCGAAGTATAAGGGTCGCGAAGTCGAGCTCGGAAAACCATCTAAGGGTGGTGGTAAGGCCCATGTCTATGTCCGCGATCCGAAGACCGGCAACGTGAAGAAGGTGGCATTCGGGTCCTCAATGCCGGACGCTATGGGTGACTCTGACGCTGCTAAAAAGCGCCGCAAGGCCTTTGGAGATCGACACAACTGTTCCGACAAGGACGATCGCACGAAGGCCGGCTACTGGGCGTGTAGGGCGACGAAGTTCTTTGGTCGTGACATTCCAGGGTGGTGGTGAACAATGCCGACGAAGCCTAAAAAAACTTCAAGATTCTCACCTGCTCCCCTTCGCACAGCAAAGCGTCAAAAGAAGACATCTGGTGGTGACTGCTATGAGGCAGCTGCTAAGTACATCCTCTCTGTGGGCAATCCCATGTTCGGCGGATCTGCAGCTGCTGCAGCAAATCTAGTGGTTGTCCATGCCGAGGTGATGGGTCAAGGACAAATCGAAGGAGTTCAGTACGGGCATGGATTTGTCGTTGACAAGTCGACTGACACTGTAATTGACACGTCTAATGGACGCGATCTCCGACTCCCGCGGATCATCTACTACGCCATAGGTCAGATTAATGACATAGATAACATCCACGAGTACATGTACGAGGAAGTCACTGAAAAGATGCTGGAGACTGGGCACTATGGCCCCTGGGACCTCAAGACATCGAGCGGACTGTGAGGAACACTATGAAACCTGTACAAGCAACACACACGGATCCTGCTTATGGGCCAACACCAACCTGGGTCCACAGGGTTGGCAAGAAACCTGGGACGCTGATTGTTGGAACAAAGAGCGGCGCTGAAGTCATGGAAGTGCCTGCGAACAGCGTCAAGTTCAAGTTTGGTCCGGACTCGAAGCTGTTTGGAATCCCTTACACAGATCCATATGCAGTTCAAGAGCGTGTTCTACGTGAAGTTGATGAGGAGAGCATCTTTACGGACACAAGCCCAGGAAGAGTGCCAGTTGATCCTCAGGATCTCGAGGCTGCTGAGGCTTCAATGACTGTGCAGGAATCTCGACGTCTCAAGGAGTACGCCGGCGGTGTGACGATGGCCATCGTAAAAAGGATGCCACAGTATCAGGAGTTCCTAAACTTTGTAACGACCCGTGATCTTCCTGGTATTCACCCCGACGACGTGCGGACACGCTGGGAGACGATGTTTGGCCCTATGGACAGGAAGCTTCTGAGCCCGATTATTGATGCCCTAGAGATGGACGGCGCTCTCGATAAGCCTGTAACATACGAGTCTAAGGAGAGTTCTCATATGAAAAAGTTCCCATTCACACAGACACAGCTCGACGAGAATAAGGTGATGAGATACTTCTCCAAGGACCTGACTGACGGAGAGCTCACCTGGCACCGCGACCGTAAGAACCGCGTGGTCCGGATGGTCGAGGGTAAGGGTTGGTACCTACAACTCGACGGCAAGCTCCCGAAGCCCATGCATCTCGGCGAGGCATACCAGATTCCTGCCGGCAGCTGGCATCGGCTCATCCGTCGACCTGATTCATCCAATCTCACAGTGATCGTCGAGAAAGCAAAGAAGGGCGATCAGGTCACGTATAAAGGCAAGAAGGCGACCGTCAAGGTTCCCGACGCCCGCGGTCCCTTCGTCGGAATCGACCCGGCTGGTCCTGACGACATGAAGATGGTTCCGGGTGACGAGCTTGACGAGCCGAAGAAGGGTAAGAAGAACGAGAGCGCTCGGCTCGAGGGTCTTCTAGACGAGGCACTCAACGACCTGCTCAGCGATGTCCTACAGGAGAAGAAGGGCAAGAAGAAGGGCCTCTGGGCGAACATTCACGCCAAGCGCAAGCGTGGTGAGCGACCTGCTAAGCCTGGTGATAAGGGTTATCCAGGACCAGGAGCTCTGAAGGCTGCTCGAGGGGACTGACAGGCCGTGCGGATCTCGGAGACACAGCTTCGTCTAATCATTAGAGAAGAAATTCTCGAAGAGAAAAAGCGCGAGCCCGGACCGCACCCTCGCTCATATGGCGCTCCTGAGGGTAGCAAGCGTGACGACATGCTCGATCAGACGAAGGCCGACCTGTCCAGCGGCGATCCTGAGAGAGAGAAGCGTGCTTGGGCCCGACGCGACAGGATGGAAAAGAAAGAGCGTGAGAAGCCAGGCTGGGAAAACAAGCCGCGCCCTGATACGAAGACTGAGTCTTATGGCGTCGTCGATGAAGATGAGCTCAGGGCGCTGGTGCGAGAGGCACTAAGCAAGAAGCTTAAGTCGACCCTGCGCAAGAAGGCTGAGAAGCGTGGGCTCACTCCCGGGTCTGTTGAGGCGGAGTATGAGAAGGGCCTCGCCGCATGGGGCACCTCAGGCTCACGCAAGGGAATGTCACAGCACCAGTGGGCCATGGCACGTGTCAACGCCGCGACCCCCTCTAAAGACTGGGCGACTGTCAAGAAGTCCAAGGCGAAAAAGAAGTGAGGGAATGATGTCGACCTCCACAAAGATAATGCTGGCGGTAGTGGCAGTCATATCTGTTCTGGCACTCGCTGGAGTTATCATCGGCGTGGCGACGCACACTGAGCCCGGGCTCATGCGCGTATGCTGGACCAATCTTGGTAGCGCTGTGTATGATTGCGATAGCGGCGAAGAAATCGTGTGGTCGAGATCCGCGCTTCCCTTCGAGGTTGAGACTGATGGCTATGTTGGCGAGGTGCAGACTTCCATCGACCTGATCAATACACAGGTGGGCTGTGACCTCCTGACATATCGAGAAGCCACAGGGTCTGAGCCGGCCGATATCTCCATCACTTCAGAAGCTGCGATGTCCAGAGGTGACGGCCGCGGCGGGTCGACCTGGCACCTGAGGGATGGTGACCGCCTGCGCGCTCGGGTCGAGCTCTATGCCGCGGGCTCGATGGCACAGCGCGTGCTTGTGCACGAGCTCGGTCACGCACTGGGGTTGGCACACGACCCGTTCCCCGCTAGCATCATGTATCCGACGCAATATGACAACACCGGCCGCCTCGAGACTGTGATGTTCACAGACAGCGACCGAAGCCTGCTGCATCGGCTTTATTGCGAATAGGAGAGACCCGAATGAGAATCACCGAAGGACGCCTCAGGCAGATCATACGCAGAGAGATCAGGGCATCCCAGCTCAGCGAAGCCAAGATTGGAGCGAGCGCTGCATATGATCGGGACTTCGAGGGTCCAAAGCGTGCATTCGAGGCTATACTCAAGGAGAGGGCGCGCCAGTTGGGGCCCAATATGTTAGGCACGATTCGCCAAGGTTCACCTGACCACCTCAGGATGATCGAGGAAGCGCTCGACGAGGCCGGCATATTAGATCCAGGTCTCCGCGCGCTGGTGAGCGGCCCCTTCAAGATGGTGCCTCCACATTTCCTGCTCAGGATGTGATGGTTTACTGGCGCCTAGCATGATATTTACAATGTGCGCTTAGGTCTATGTATGAGAATCACGAGACGACAGCTTAGACAGATCATCAGCGAGGCGCTTGAGACAGCGGCGAATCCTGATATCACATTTCGTCCTGGCGACGTTGTCGATGCCATGGGCTCTGATTCTGGCTTATGGCAGATCACTGGTATCGAGGGCGAGTATGCCAGAGTCAAATCTGTTGGCTCGATGCTGGATGGATCAGTCGAAAAGAGAATCCCCCTCAGCCGCCTAATTCGCTCGAATGATAATGCCTAGGAGACACCAATGAGAATCACGCGTCGGCAGCTTAGAAAGATGATCGCAGAGTGCATGTCTGATGAGATGGGCATGGCGATGGAGCCTATGGATGACATGGCCATGGTGGGCACTGAGGTCGAGCCCAAAGGTAGAATGTTAGGTGATGGTGGAACTGCCTCAATGGCCCGCGGCCAGCTCTTTACGACTGCGCAGAAAGCCCAGAGCCTCTATGATCGCCTCACCGATGAAGATGAGATACCTGAGTGGATACAATATAAGATCACGATGGCGAGCGATTACATCAGCACAGCTGAACAATATTTGAGCTACAACATACACCGCTATGAGTCAGGGGATCCCCTCCCAGCCTACGAGTCCAAGCTCCGTCGGGCCACTAGGCTCCTGGAGGCTGAGGACGAGCAGACCACTGCGGGAGCCGCGGCCAAGGGTGGTGCTGCAGTCGAGAAGGCGCAGAAGGTATTCGATAAGGTACCTGGCCTCGAGGCTGTGATGAAGGCGATCGACACGAAGGACGAGCTCACAGCGCTTGTTCAAGCGATAGTTACAGGCGCCATCGAGACCGGTGGCCTAGAGCAGGCAGAAGTGAACGCTGCGCTGACCAACGCTGCGACAGCGGCGAAGAAGGGATGACACCGTGAAGATTTCTCGTAACCACCTCAGGAATCTCATCAAGGAAGAGCTCGCGGTCCTGTCGGTCGATCCGGCCGCCCTGTCGAACATGCTCACTCCAGGAGCTCCTGATGATCTGCTCTTCGAAAAGATGACAGGTCTCCTCGGTTGCCTCCGCGCAGCCAACCTCTGGTTCCATGCAGCACACAACCTTGCTAAGGGACCAGGCTTTATTGGAGATCATATGGATCTCTACGGTGAGATCTACGGTCGCCTCAATGACGACTACGACACAGCGGCCGAGAAGGGCATCTCCCTCACCGGTGATGAGACTGTCGCTTGTCCCCAGGTCGTTGTCATGCACGCAGCCGAGAAGCTCATGGACTACCCTTCTCCAGCTGGAATGGGTGCCGAGCAGATCGTCATGGCTGCGTGTGAAATGATGCAGAGCCTCAATGAGAAGGTTACAGAGATGTTCGACCTCCTCGAGGAAGCGGGGGCACTCTCACTCGGACTCAACGATTTTTTGGCAGCGACAGCCAACCAGTACGAGACTTACATTTACCTATTGCAGCAGCGCTCTAAGGGCTGAGTTCGGAGTGTCCATGTCGATCGAAAAGTATCTACACCAGCGCATGCTCAAGCATGCCGGCCTTCTCCGCGAGAGCATCTATGCAAATCGCCAAGAGGAGCTAGCCGACATCTATAGCGACACCTATAAGGACGCCCATGGATTCCGGCCCCGGGGCGAGGACTTTTCGAAGTACTCCGAGGAAGAGCTCACTGCGATGATCGACGACCTGTACGACCAAATGAAGCAGGGCGCTGCAGACCAGAGCTGGTATGACGAGAGACAGGCTGAGTTCGAGTCCGACGAGCAGGAGATCGCAACCCTCCAGCCTAGTCCCGATGAAATAGCTCTAGAGAAAATGCCACCCGGTGGGAAGATGGCACGACGCCATGAGGGAAAGTCCAGAGTAGCAAGGTCGAAGCTGCAGCAGATCATCTCTGAGGAAGTGAAGAAGGTTCTCAAGGAGATGGAGATCGTTAACGCTGACTCAGGCGAGATCCTTACAGTGGACCAGCTTCCTCCAAAGTATGCCGGCCGTCTCACGAAGGACGAAAGCGGCTATGACGCCCTGTACGATCAGGACTTCGAGGCACTCAGGCGGGATCTCAAGTTGGATCCGGATGAAGCGCTGGGTATTCTCGAGGACTATGCTGCCGAGGAGATGGGCGCTGCAGACGGCGACCTAGGCACTGCGATCGACATTGCCATGGGTTTCAAGATGTCCTATCCAGATGAATGGAAGGCAGCTCTCTCCTCCCAACGCATTAAGGACATGTACTACGAGGATGAGGGGCTTGAGTTCGAGAACATCAACGACGCCCTGGCTCGCTTTCTCGCTGAGAGAATGGGCTGAGTACAGATCACTTTAGACCAGATATTTAGACTTCGGAGAATAATACCATGCGCCTAACAGAATCACAGCTTAGAAACCTGATCAGAAAGTCCGTCAGGAGAGCGCTGCTCGAAGCCGAGGAGGCTGTAGACCCCAATGCCACGGGAGCTCTTGATGATCTTTCTGTGTCCAGTGGACCTAGTGATACAGTCAAGTTTTTGAATGGTCCCGGTGCCGACCCACGCGTCAGAGCCTTGATTAAGGCTGGAACTGCAGATGGCGCTCCTGAAGACGAGGCCGCGTCTATCTCAGAAGGATCCGCCACGATCGGCGAGCTGGTCCCCACCCAGATCGAGATTGAGCTCACTAAGTCAATAGGATATCCTCTCGCAAAGTTTGAATCACTTGTCAAGATGATTTCTGGCGGAGTTCAGAAGATAGGTCCACCAGGCAACGATATGATCGTTAGGTCTGGTAATCTAATTGTGGATGGACACCACCGATGGTCTTCACTTTTTTCAGTGGCCGGTCCCAGCGGTCAAATTTCATCAATTGATGTCGCGCTTCCTGAGAAGGACGCTGCGTCAGTTCTCTCTATCGTGCAGACTGCGATTGCTGCGACCCTCGATGGCCCCGTTCCAAAGGCGAAGGCCGGTGGCATGAACATTCTCGGTAAGGGTAAGGATGAGATCGCAGGTCTCATACGCAAGGCATATGAGTCGGGTGAGGGAGAGGCTGGACCCATACTGACTGACGAATTTATCTCTAATTGCATGGCTAATCCCAAGGTCAATGCACACTTTGGTCTGTCCCAAATTGTTGGTCCGAAGAAGGCAGATGAAGAAAAGAACGAATCGTACGGCCGGGGATCATTACTGGGTGAGAAGAAGAGTAAGCTTGGAAACAAGTACGAAGATAGGTCTAGAATTGGAGCTGCGCGTACCAAGATCATAGATGTTGTAGCAAACAATCTTTCACAAATGAACCAACCTGCAGATGGATCCCCTCCTCGCGTTGACATGCCGCAGCTTGATAAGGCGGGTGGAGGAGTTGCCGGCGCTCTTGAGAAGCTCCAGTCTGGTGACGTCAACTACAAGCCTCCTTTCACAGCCAAAGAATCTCGAGCGCGAAGGGATGACTCCATCGTTCTCGAGCGTTGGCATAAACTTGCCGGCTTGATCAAGGGTTGAGCGTCATGACTCTCGCTGAGATTCGATCTCTAGTGAGACACATTCTTCGTGAGTCTTTAGAAGACGTCGTCAAGATCGAGCTGAGAATTCGCATAAAGACGTCACAGAGAACGATTGCCGACATTCTCACTGACCTTCGCGGTATTAGGAATGTGATCACTGTCTCCCAGTCTTCATCACAAGATGCTGAAGACGGCAAGACTCGCCTTATAGTCACTGTCAAGTTTGAAGATGATGAACAGGCTAGCCTGGAAGATCTTGAAAAAGAGATTAAGGAGATTCCTGAGGTCGATCTCATTACAGTTGTTTCATATGACGGTGAGCCAATGAGAAGAGTAACCTAATGGAAGCAAATCTTTACACCTACCGTGCGAATGTAGTTTCAGTCTATGACGGCGACACTGTCACCGTTGATATCGACCTGGGCTTCTCCACCGTCATAAGACAGCAACCGGTCAGGCTGGCTCGAATTAATGCGCCTGAAGTGCGAGGCACATCGGCTGAGAGCGGGATCAAGAGCCGTGATGCGCTCAGAGACAAAGTGCTGGGTAAGACAGTTCTTCTGCGTACGATTAGAGATTCTCGCGAAAAGTATGGACGATGGCTCGGCGAGATCTGGATTGACGGTATATGCATAAATGACTGGCTCCTCTCCGAGGGGTTGGCTGTCAAATACCCCTAGGCACAAAAGGAGAATAACACATGGCACTCTCAATCAGACATCTGGACCTCTGCAGCCAGCAGGTCAATCCTCCTCCTCCCAAGACGGGGGCTGGTGGAAAGAAGGTAAACATCGCTCTCGTTAAGAAGGGCAAGGTCGTGATTCGCGATCCAAAGACTGTCACGGGAATTGGGATTCACCAGACTGCGTGTGTGTTCGGCCCCGCGGCCGATCCAGAGAAGCGGTATCGTCGATCTCTCAACGTGCCCAGCCACGCGCTCGCTTTCAATGACGGTGTGTTCGCGACAGCGTTTCCGCTTCCCTGGTACATGTACCATGGTAACGAGCTCAACGCATTCACACTCGGCCTCGAGATTGAGGGCCAGCTTCCTGGAAAGCCTGATGACCCCACCACGCCTCGCCGCGAGGACATCGAGTCGACGTGGGGCGGAAAGCCCACGCCTTTCGAGGACCTGCAGATCGAGACGGCACGAGCGGCTCTAAAGTATCTCGTTGAAGAGGGCCTCAAGCTCGGCATGCCAATCCAGTACATCTGGGCGCACAGGCAGTCCAATGGCCAGAAGCCCAGCGATCCTGGATACCAGATCTGGAAGCACGTCGTCCTCGAGTACGGATGCACGACCCTGAAGCTCAAGACCGAGTGCAATAAGACCTGGCGCGATGGTAAGCCCATCCCGACCGTCTGGGACCCGAGCGCGACTGGCAAGTACTGACACCCTGTACAATTGGCACCCGGATCCTACTATTTCTCAGGAGGTATCCGTATGTCAGATGAGAAGAGCGCACCGCTCACTGAGCTCGGTGGTTACAAGTTGAAGGACGACATTTGGTTCTTGGACAAAAAAGGCAAGTGTCGCTGGGGTACTGTCCTCGGACTGGGGATCAGTTCCCAGAACGTGCCGTATGCCAGCGTATACGACAAGATCGACCAGCGCAACATTACACTGCTGATCGAGCAGCTGTCCACGAAGCCTATCGACGCTCCGAAGGCACGGGTCCGGGCGACGGCAAAGAAGGGTCGAGGTGGAAGATGAGCGCGGCACCGGCGCATCTCGCTCTTCTTGCGATCGCTCGCCATGGCCGAGCCAGTATCGGAAACTTTGAAGAGGATCTGCAACCTGTTGTCGCAGAGCTCATCTCCATGGGGCTCATCACGTGCGCGCTCGACAGCGGAGACCAGAGCACCCTGTGGTGTCACCTGACACCGGCCGGCTCTGATCACCTTTTCGCTTTCAACGCCGAGGTGCAGCCGGCGTGGACCCTGTACAACTGGGATGCCTCTGAGGCCTGAGGTTCACATGTCTCCTGATATCCAAAAGCTGATCCTCGAGGCTGCCCGCCTCGCCGGTGACGAGCTCAAGGGCAAGCTGCCTCCCCATCCATTCCACCCCAAGGGTCGCAACTCACACGCACACGTGTTCGAGAGAATCAAGTCGACGATGGGGAGGAGCTACAAGGACTGCGAGGACTGGGAGGCTGAGCGCATTCTCGGGATCATCGAGTACTACGTAAAAAATCCCTGTTAGTGTGAAGTGGTCGTGCAATCACATACACAGTCATAGTATGATGGACTAGTCTGGCTGCAACGACCTGGCCAGCGGAGCGCATACGATGGCATCACTCAAGCACGCACACAACAAGCTCCTCAAGAGTGGATTCTTGCCACAACACCAAGACGAATTCTGCGAGTCCTGGATCAGCACCCACGGCGCTGGCACGATCTCATTTCTCAAGAGCGGCGAGCGTGTCGACTCCTTCAAGGTCCACGGCAGCCGTCCCGATCGACCTGAGTTCGACGAGTTCAACTCGTATCACACACAAAACTTGTCCCATGCGATTCGCATGTGCCGGGTGTCGCTGTGACCGACCCCAAGTGCGCTGACTGCGGATGCTCGTTCTCGCCCCGCCGCCGGGCTCTCGGCTATTTGCGTTGTCTCGAGTGCGGTGAGGAGGCCGTGCAACCTGTCATTGAGAGAATGAAAAAGCAGTGTGCTCCTGCCTACAATAAAGGGGCGTACATGTACATCACAGATATGCAGATGGTGAGGGACCTCGGACGATGAGTGACACATTCAGGATCAGCTACAGTATGGACGCCGTCCTCAGCAAGAAAGCACTGTGGCCCGATGGCAATGCCCCCGAGAGTCCCACTGTTGCAGACGTGCTCGATCTGATCAAGATGCACGGCGGAAGACTTAAAGTGCTTGACACGTGGAACTTGGACTACACAGACGGTCAGATGGCAGTGACGGCAATCCCAGGAGGCGACAAGTGAGCAATGTCCGATTCGGCTACGCGTGCATCAACATGGAACTGCAGGAGTCCAAGGACAAGGTGCAGTGCTCCCGCGGCATGATCCGCCGCACCTTCGACAAGCAGGGCCTCCCAGGAGCCTCGAAGCTCGCGCTGCAGAACGTGACCGACCTCGCCCGGGTCATCAAGTGGAACAACAACATGGGGATCAAGGTGTTCCGCATCACCTCGTGCCTGTTCCCATGGGGCTCGGAGTATCAGCTCGAGCAGCTCCCGGACTTCGAGCGGATCGCCAAGGCCCTCGCCCACGCCGGCAAGCTCGCACGCGACGGTGGCCAGCGACTTTCGTTCCACCCCGGTCCCTTCAACATCCTCACCTCCCCCAAGGAGGACGTGGTCAAGAATTCGTACACTGACCTCGAGATGCACGGCAAGATCTTCGACCTGATGGGCATGCCTCGCGACCACTGGAGCAAGATCAACATCCACATCGGCGCCTCCTACGGCGACCGGCCCTCGGCGATCGATCGCTGGTGCCGCAACTTCGAGGGCCTGTCCGAATCCGTCCGCTCCCGGCTTACCGTGGAGAACGACGATCGGCCCAACCTGTACTCCACAAAGATGCTGTACGAGGGCATTTACAAGCGGATGGGAGTGCCAGTGGTCTTCGACTCACTCCACCACCAGTGCGGCCCCCAGGACTCCACACATGCCGAGGCGATCGCCATGGCCGTCGAGACTTGGCCCGAAGGTATTCGCCCCGTGTGTCACCACTCGAACTCCCGCCTCAAGCACGAGGGTGAGGGCACGGTCAACTCGCACACCGACTGGTACTACACGGCCTTCGACGCCTGTGGCTTCGGGGTCGACGTGATGCTCGAGTCCAAGATGAAGGAGCGGGCACTGTTCAAGTATCTCAAGGACTTTGGAGGCGAAGGTGAGAGACTGGCAGCTTGAGTACCAGAGACTCTACGACCAGAATGTCAGGCTCACGAACGAGATCCGGTACCTGAGGTGTGTGATGGTCGAGGCCGCAGGGTCGATCAACCCGACCCATGAGCCGACCCTCTTCAACCGCCTCACCGGGGCCCTCGGGTATTTCGTAGATGAGCGCTGTAATCCCTACCCCGAGCACGACGACCATGTGTCGGACCAGTACATGCGCGAGCTCACGATCATAACCGAAGAGTTGGGGGGATACAGGAGCGAATTCGTCCTGCCGACGCCCCGAGGAGACGAGGATGGCGAACTTTGAGAGTCACCTGCAGGCCGTCGTGCTCCATGCCCAACAGCGTGTACACCCTCACGCGTTTGCGATGTACCAGCCTCCGTACCTGACGATCGCCCACTTCGACTCCTCCGGAGCGCTCCAGGTTCTCGCTGATACGAAGATCGACAGCGACTATACAAAGACATTCACACAGCTATATTCTCAGTTGAGCTCACAGTCGAGCAGGAGAGGAACTGAATTCTAATGAGCGCGGACGACAACAATAGCAGCTACCGGCCCGACTACAAGACCAGCGATCCGAACTGGTATTCGGGATTCAACAACAAGATCCGTATCGGCGACCATGAGTGCGTCGTGCGCATCAAGCAGCTCCACCCCGACTCCCGACCTCCGGTCTACAAGACGGCCGGCGCCGCCGGCATGGACCTGTGTGCATGCGAGGCCCTCAGCATCCCACCCCGGAGCCATGCAATGGTTAGGACAGGCCTCGCCCTCGCAATCCCGACGGGCCTCGTGGGGCTCGTGTGTCCGCGGTCAGGTCTCGCAGCAGAGAAGCGGGTCACAGTGCTCAACGCGCCCGGCGTCATCGACTCGGACTACCGGGGCGAAGTGAAGGTGCTCCTCGTGAACCACGGGTCTCGAGACTTCGAGATCGAGCCTGGCGATAGAATCGCGCAGCTCCTGATCACGCCGGCCCTCCGGGCTGTCATGTTCGACGGGGAGGACCTGGGCACGACCGAGCGCGGGTCGGGCGGGTTTGGCTCGACTGGGAGGTGAGCTTGTTCAAGCACATCAGAGAGAACGACGAGACCTACATCAATCACCTGAGTTACGCAGCGCGGCTGGGCGCGTCGCTAATCTTCTCAGGCGCATGCTTCATCGTGCACGGCCTGCTGCCGTCGATCCCGCCTCCCGAGGCTTTTAATCTGGATAGCACCTACGCTCGGGTCAAAGAAGTCTGGGAGTACGTCAATCGTGTCTCAGGATCCAAGGAGAAATCATGAGAAATGTGAACGCCGATGATGTGAAGACGCTCGCCGCGGCGAGCAACCTGACGATCGTGGACTGCTGGGCGCCCTGGTGTGGTCCCTGCCGCATGCTGACCCCCCGGCTCGAGGGGCTCTCAAGGGACGAGGAGTTCGCTGGCGTGAACTTCGTGGCCCTCAATGTGGATGACAACGCCGACTTCGCTCGGGAGCGCGGGATTCGCAGCATTCCCACCCTCCTCTTCTACAAGGGCGGCGAGGTGGTCCACACAATGACCGGCGTCTCCAACGAGAGGATCCTCGCGGCGAAGATCACGGAGCTCAAGTGACCCAATACACCCGTCGGATCGAGCTCTACAGCGACGGGATCGGCGCCGTCGAGTACGTCCAGCACATGGGCACCGACCTCACCGTGGTAAACTCCGCCCGGGTGAGCTTCGGCAAGCACAAGGATGTGCTGGACGAGCGGGACGAGAAGCTCGTCAAGTACCTGATCCAACACAGGCACACGAGCACCCTCGAGCACAACGTGGCCACCTTCAGGTTCACTGTGCCCCTGTACGTGCGGAGCCAGCACCACCGCCACCGCACGTGGTCATTCAACGAGGTGAGCAGGAGGTATACTGAGGAGAACATCAGGTTCTACGAGCCTGCCGCCTTCCGCACCCAGCACACGAGCAACCGGCAGGCAAGCAATCCCAACGAGCGCATCAATCCCCACATCGTGCACGGGCACTCGAAGCTCGATGCG
>Ga0172373_10006942_pt1 | contig 14886 bp, 14 predicted proteins | sample Lak10m_2_FD_114546 | JGI IMG/M metagenome (GOLD analysis project Ga0172373, IMG submission 114546) | Freshwater microbial communities from Kabuno Bay, South-Kivu, Congo - kab_092012_10m | ecosystem: Environmental > Aquatic > Freshwater > Lake | place: Democratic Republic of the Congo... | reverse complement strand
CATCATTTTTCTGCTTTTGATATTTTTTATGCTCACATCGGGTCTGGTTGCACCAAATGCGCTGAATCTCAAGCTTCCAGGAAGCTCAAATGCAAAAACGGTGCCCCAAAATAGCCGGCCAGACAGGGTGGATATCGAAAAAACAGGTAATTTTTTCCTCAACGGCCGCTTGATGGATCGGGAAGTTTTGGCTCAGGAGTTACAAGCCAAGGCCTTGCCTGACCCAACGCAGTACAATATTATTATAGCTCCCGAACCGGGAACCGCGGTAGAGCATGTGGTGGCTATAATGGATATCGCCTTGCGTTTACATATTAATGGAATACTTGCAGCTGAAGAAATTAACACCCAAAATTAACCGCTGCCTATGCAAACGAACAGAGATACCACGCAGGCGAAGGGAAAGCGTAATGGCTTCCTGATAAGTATGTTTGTGCATACGGGCTTTATTATTTTGTTGCTGCTTCCGCTTCTGAAGATTCCTATTCCGCCTCCTGGTCAGGAAGGGGTAACGGTCGCGCTCGGAATCCCAGATGCCGGACAGGGGCCGGAAGAAACCCCCGGAGCAGCCGAAAATACAAGCGAACCTACGCCTGAAGTCAAGCCGGAGCCACAGCCTACTCCACGGCCTGCTGAAAAAACGCCTACCCCGGTGCCGGATAAGAAGGTAGTGACCACGGAGGATCCTGAAACCATTGCAATCAACCAGGAGAAAGAGCGGAAACGTCAGCAGGAGGAAGATAATCGAAACAAACAAGCGGAGGAAGACAGAAAAAAGGCGGAGGCAGAGAAATTAAAAAGTGATCTTAAGAACGCGTTTAATAAGCCTGGGGGTGGTTCCAAACCTGGAACCCCTGGCGATAAGGATGGCGATCCCAATGCGGGTGCGCTGAAGGGGGTTTCCGACGGTCTTGGCAAAATTGGCGGTGGCCTCCAGGGTAGGGGGGTGCGCGCACAGCCTCGCATTTCCGAAAACTCCCAACAAGAAGGAACGGTAGTTATTGAGGTATGCGTAGATAAATCAGGGGCTGTCATTAGCGCAAAATCTACGATTAGAGGGGGGGCTACTATTACCAACCCGGAGACGATCGAAATCGCCAGGAAAAACGCCCTGCAATGGACTTTTGACCCTGGGGAAGTGGATAGGCAATGTGGAACGATTACCTATCGATTCAAACTAAAATAACCGACTACAATACTTCTGCCACCACAAAGATGCTTCCACCGATGAATATAATGTCATCGCTGGAAGCATTTCTTTTTGCTGCCCGCAGTGCCTGCCGAACACTGCTATACGCCCGGCCTTTCAAACCAAACCGCTCAGCGTCCCGGCGGAGGATATCGGCATCCATCCCTCTTGGAATAGCTGCCTTGGCAAAATAGTACTTGGCGTCGGGGGGAAGACAGGGGAGTACGGTGTCCAGTTCTTTGTCGTTTACTGTTCCAAACAAGATGTGTAGCTGTTGGTGCGGCATCTGCTGCAGCCTCTGCATAGCTTCCCGGATGCCGGCTTCGTTGTGTGCGCTATCTGCCAGGACACGCGGGTTATCCTGTAAATAGTCCCATCTGCCCATAAACCGGGTGAGTGATTTCAAATTTTCCAGCCCAAACCGAATCTGCGACTGGTCGGGCTTCCAGAATTCGGGCAATAACTCCAACGCTTGAAATACGGTTTGCAGGTTTTTTGCCTGGTACGGACCGCCGAGTTGGGCGCGTCCTTCCTTGAGATAGATTGCGTGCGCCTTCCATACATCAAAAGTAGTGAATTGTTGGTCTTCGGCTATGGGCACTACCCGAAACAGCTCGTCGGCAAAGTAAACGGGCGCCAGCTGCCTCTCCGCTTCTGCCCGAAACACCTCTTTGGTCTCGGGATGTGTTTCTCCAATTACGACGGGTATCCCATGTTTGATGATACCGGCCTTTTCTTTGGCAATTAAGGGCAGGGTATGGCCTAATAAATGGGTATGATCTAAGCTAATATTGGTGATGATGCTCAAAACAGGCATGAGGACGTTGGTACTGTCGAGCCGGCCACCGAGCCCAACTTCCACCACAGCCACGTCCACCTCTTGTTGGGCAAAATAGTCGAAGCCCATGGCCGTCGTCAATTCAAAAAAGGAAGGCTGCACGTCTGCGATAACGGGGCGCAGCCGTTGGATGAAATCCACGACGAAGGCTTTGTCAATGTAGTGGCCATTGATTTTGATGCGTTCTCTGAAATCCAGATAGTGTGGGGAAACGAGTAGCCCTGTTTTTAGTCCTTTTGCTTGGAGCACTGCGCCAAGTAGATGGGTAGTGGACCCTTTTCCGTTGGTACCTGCGATATGGATGGAGGGGAATTTTTTCTCCGGATGCCCCAGGAAATCCAGCAGATGGTGCATATTGGTCAGATCTTTTTTATATGCGGCTGCACCTATCCGTTGAAACATAGGCAGTTGAGAAAACATGAAATCGAGTGTCTCTTGGTATTGTTCGCGCAGTTGGGCCATGAATCAATAGTTGGTCCCGCAAGGTAAGGAGAGCCGCAGGGCTATTTCTTCTATCTGCCGAAAAATTTTTGAGTCGATATTGGCTGGGTGCGGGTCGGGGCCAAGCGGCCTGATTCATACAAGCAGCAGCCCTATTAAAAACCAAGCCTTGATTTGTTGTCCTCTGTAAGGGGTGGGGAAGGGTGGCTTACTTGGAATATGGTCTAAAAAAAAGGTAACAAACACCCATTATGTGCTACGATAATGGATGTTTGTTACACATGTGGTGTCCTAGTTTCACCGGACACAGGCCCCGTCCGTTTTAACAGGCCTGCCGGATAGATACCGCGAAGCCGTAGAAAGGGGTGTTTTGTATGCGCAAGGAACCAAATGGTTCAATGTTTGGTAGTGGAGGGGGTGTACTGAAATTCTTCGTACGCGGTTGTTTTATAATGTTCCCCGGCGATATAGGAGATTTCCTTCATAAAGGCATCCACGGGTTTATACCCGGGCGATACGGTAATGCGCTCCATTTTCTCGTTGAGGTACACGTAGGAGGGATAGCCGAGCTTTCCATCGAGGAGTTGGTAGGCCAGTTCATGGACACCCCGAGAGCCGGAGGCCACGAATTTGAAGGTATGTCCGTTATAGTCGATATTTTCCCGTCCTTCGGCATTAAACTTAACGCAGTAAAAATCTCTGGACATTGCCTGGGCTACCTGTGCATCGGCGAAGGTAGTTTCGTCCATGCGTTTACACCAGCCACACCAGTCGGTGTACATATCCACAAAAACTTTTTTGGGCTGTTTTTGCATTGCTTTCATAGCTTCGTCCCAGGTCATCCAGGTAATGGTGGTGGCTCCCTCGGGTGCCGTAGTGGATTTAGTCGATTTGGTATAGGGCAGCGCGAATGCAGCAATGGCACCTAAAGCTACGACGACAATACCTCCCAGGAGGATTTTTTTCATGGCGATTTTCATACTGTATTCCATTTAATGTGAGGCAAATATACAATGGATTTTATTTGGTGGATTGTAATCTTTAGCACAAGGGCGGAATTGTTTCCAGAACCCTTTTCCGGAATCGGGTGTTAGGCTGGGGTGGTGGTACAGGAGCTAGTTTGTCTGAGCCCCTTTTATGGGTATTGGCGGCTAAAGGCGGCATCAGTTGCCAAGGGAGTTGAGCTCGAATCCGCTGATTGGACGGAAGCTGACCACCGCGATGAAAATCATTTTTTACCCAATAAAACACCACTGTAACATGCGAAAAATCGTAGTGGCCGTCGGCGGCGCCAGTGGGGCTATTTATGCCAAACTACTGATGGATAGGCTGGAGCAGCTGCGCAGCCAGTGGACTCAGGTAGCGGTGGTGCTGAGTGAAAATGCCCGACTAAACTGGGAGCTAGAGCTGGGAGATACCTCTTATTTAGACTACCCGTTCTCCTTCTATGGCAGTAATGACTTCATGGCACCTTTTGCATCGGGGTCTGCGAAGTATGATACGATGATTGTATGTCCGTGTTCGATGGGGCTTTTGGGGCGGATTGCCCACGGCTTGTCTGCCGATTTGACCACGCGGGCTGCGGATGTGATGTTAAAAGAACGGCGCCGCCTAATTTTGGTGCCCCGCGAAGCGCCTTATAGCCTGATTCACTTACAGAATATGACTCAAATCGTACAGGCAGGTGGGATTATTTGCCCAGCCAGTCCTTCTTTTTACTCTCGACCGGAGTCGGTGGAAGCGGTGGTGGCTACGGTGGTAGATCGCATCATCGACTTAGCCGGTTTTGAGTGGAGTTCCTACCGGTGGGGCGAAATGGATAAAGAATAGCAAGACACAGAAGAATCCACTTACAAAAGCGTTTAATGGGAAGCACTTTTAAATAAATCTTCTTAATCTTGCAAAAATTTGGCAATCTATGAGAACCTCGATTTTTGTTTTATTCTTCTCTTTTACGTTCACGGGCCTGATGGCTCAAAATTCAAATGCACCGATGGATTCAATCAGCTATAGCTTTGGTGTTTTGCTGGCCAACAACCTGAAAAGCCAGGGGTTGGAGCAGCTCGATGCCATGCAACTGGCTAAAGGCCTGAATGATGCGCTACAGGGGGTAGCCAGCATTGACATCAATACTGCGTCTCAGCTCGTTCAGCAGCACATGGAAGGCCTCGCTAAGAAACAGTACGAACCGGTCATCGCAACTGGAAAAAAATTCCTAGACGAAAACTGTAAGCGCCATGGGGTGGTTACCCTTCCCAGCGGGTTGCAGTACGAAGTACTCCAGGAAGGAACTGGGGCGAAGCCTTCGGCCAGCGACCGTGTTACCGTTCATTACACGGGAACATTGCTGGATGGAACAGTATTCGATAGCTCGGTATCTCGCGGCGAGCCAGCGACTTTTGGCGTGACGCAGGTCATTCAGGGCTGGGTAGAAGCGCTCCAACTGATGCCAGTGGGCTCAAAGTGGAAGTTGTTTATTCCGCACAACCTGGCTTACGGCGAGCGTGGAGCAGGAGGTGATATAGGCCCTTATTCCACCCTAATATTCGAAGTGGAACTGCTGGATATCGTCAAGCAATAAGCCGCTCCTTATATTGAGTGGACTACTTTTAAATACCTGACTTGGTAATATATCAGAGATGCCCCACGGGTTCCATGCTGCTCTCAGCGAGGGCGCGCGATTCCGGTGGGGCATACGTTTTTTTGTCGATATGATAGTTCTTTGTATTCTATCGCTTTTTTAGCCATTTATCCTACCACATGCGCATCGATATCATCACCCTTATGCCCGAGCTGTTGGAAAGCCCGTTCAGTCATTCTATCATGAAGCGTGCGCAGGAGAAGGGATTGCTCGAAATTGGGATTCACAACCTTCGGCATCATGGCTTGGGCAGACATCAGCAACTGGATGATTATGCTTTTGGCGGCGGAGCCGGGATGGTCATGATGATTGAGCCGATTGCGGCCTGTATCGAGGGCTTGCAGCGCGAGCGCAGCTACGATGAGGTAATTTATATGACACCGGACGGCAAGCGTTTCGACCAAGGGATGGCGAATCAGCTTTCCATGCGAGGCAACCTGTTAATTCTTTGTGGGCATTATAAAGGAGTGGATGAACGGGTACGCGAGCACTTCGTGACGATGGAAATCTCCATCGGTGATTATGTGCTCTCCGGCGGTGAATTAGCAGCGGCCGTTGTCGTAGATTCCATTGGTCGCCTGATTCCAGGCGTGCTGGGCGATGAGAGTTCCGCCTTATTGGATTCTTTTCAGGACGATTTACTGGCGCCGCCCGTGTACACGCGCCCGGCGGAATTCAGAGGATGGAAAGTCCCCGATATCCTACTCTCTGGAAATTTTCCAAAAATTGAAGATTGGCGCTACGAGCAGGCACTAGCTCGGACGAAAGCCCGTCGGCCGGACTTATTGCAGGGAAATAAGGATTAAGGCTGTTGCTTCAGGGTGTTAAGGAGCGTGTATAATTCGCCGTCTCTTGAAATTTTGGCACCACCTTCCAAAAGCAGAAAAATTTCTTCCTCCCTGCTTTTCTGATATTGCTTTTCGGCTTGCTGCAATCCCACCCGGGCGTTGCCCGACTGAACCATAGCGAGCATCTCCTCGGCAGGCATATTCTGGGTGAAATCTATATCCTCGCTACCATCTACCACCAGCCCGAGCATAAACGCTTTTTCGTCGTCGAAGTAGAACGTCCGCAAGGTATTCTTACTCCGGTGCTCCAGGTATTGCACCCTTTGCAGCACCCGATCAAAAAAAGTTTCACTGAAATCTTCGATGATTTGCTGTACCCGCAGCGGATCGGCTGTTTTCATGCGTTCCCAGTCTGGGCCGGTAATCGAAAGCAAGGCCAGGAATTGTATAAATTCAGACTCCATTTCCTGGAGTTCGTCTATGTGTAAGGCGCGGTATTTCATGCAAAACAGATTTTGTGTAATATTGTGGCCTCAAAAATAAAAGATATGTTCTTACTGAATATCCTTCCTGATTTCTCCAACCCGAATATGTGGATTAGTTTGCTGACCCTAACGTTTCTTGAAATCGTTTTGGGAATCGACAATATCATCTTTATTTCCATCGTCACCAACAAATTGGCGGAAAATGAGCAAGGACGTGCTCGGAATATCGGTCTGATTCTGGCTATGGTTTTTCGGGTGGCGTTGCTCTTTGGCATTAGTGTATTGGTGGGTATGCAGGCACCTTGGTTTCGGGTGGAAACGGCTTTGTTTCACGGGGAGTTTACCGGTCAGAGTATCATTCTGGCCATAGGCGGACTGTTTTTGCTGTATAAGAGTACTTCCGAAATCCATCACAAGCTGGAGGGAGACGCAGGGTCCGGCGACAAGTCCCAGTCAAAAGTTAAGCAAACGCTCTCGGCGGTTATTGTTCAGATTACCCTTATCAATGTAGTTTTTTCCTTTGACTCTATTCTGACTGCTATCGGGCTGACCAAAGACCTTCCGGTGATGGTGTTGGCGATTGTTACCTCGGTATTGATTATGATGTGGTTTTCCGGTCCGGTGGGGCAGTTTGTCAACCGCCACCCCAGTATCCAGATGTTAGGACTGGCATTTTTAATCCTGATTGGGTTCATGTTGATTGCAGAAGGTGCCCATCTGGCGGATGTTCAGGTGGCTGGTTCTGAAATAGGTGCCGTGCCCAAGGGGTACCTCTATTTCGCGATTGCATTCTCGTTGCTGGTAGAGTTCCTGAATATGAAGCTACGGTCAAAAGCGCGTCCGGTGCAGCTCCACGGTATTCAGGAGGAGGCAATAGAAGAAGGGGTGATTAAGCCCTGACAGCTCACTGTTGGCGAGGGTGTCAGACATTGAACTGGTACCCAACCCCCTTTAAGGTGATAATTTGAATATTGGGGTCTCCGCGCAGGTATTCGCGTAGGTGGGTGATATACACATCCAGGTTGCGGGAATTGAAAAAGGAATCGTCACCCCAGATTCGCTGAAGAATCCGTTTGCGTTCGACGGGAAGGTTGCGGTGTTCGATGAGAATTTTGAGTAATTCAGCTTCGCGGTATGATAGTTTTTGCACTTGTGTCCCTAGGCGCAACTCAAATTTTCGGGCATCGTACTGGAAGTTTCCCAACTGAAATACGCCGTCCTCCGCAACTCCCTGGCTTGGCTGACCGCGCAAGTTGAGTAAGTTGAGTACCCGGGCGATGAGCTCCTCCATGCTAAAGGGCTTGCGCAGATAGTCGTTGCCTCCGGATTGGAAGCCTTTCAGTACATCTTCTGTTTGGGTCTTCGCCGTAACAAAAATAATGGGGAGATGGGGGTATTTGGCGCGGATATCCTCTCCGAGCTGGAAGCCGTCGCGATGTGGGAGCATGACATCCAGGATACAAAGATCGGGGTTGAATTCGGTTACAGCGTCCATTACCAGCAAGCCATCATCGACCATTTTGACTTGGAAGCCTCTGGATTCGAGGCTTTCCTTGACTATTTTTCCCAGAAAAGGCTCGTCTTCTACGTACAGAATATTTGTTTTGTGCATGTTGTTTAGCGAGGTAGATGGCCAATAGATTGGGGCAGGGACAAGGTAAAACGGCTTCCTTGGCCAGGGCTGCTTTCGACCCGGATATGCCCTTCGTGCTGGCGAACCACTTCTGCCACGTAGCTCAAGCCCAATCCATACCCCTTTGAATTATGTTGCTGGCCTTGTTGCGGCACCCTAAAAAACTGTTCGAAAATCTTTTCCTGGTACTCGGGCGGAATGCCAATGCCATGATCCTGAACGGCGAGTTGCACCTTCCCATTCGATTCGCTGAGCAGTATCTCGATCCGGGGGTGGTCCGGGCTGTACTTCAAGGCATTATCCAATAAATTGTAAATGACATTAGTGAGGTGCACGGGGTCGCCAAATACCATGAACCGGCTTCCTTCAATATGTAGGTGTACCTGGGCTTTGCTTTTTTCAAATTGGAGTCCCATCGATTGTACTACCTTTTCTAAAGAAAGCCGCATATCGAATGATTCTGGGTGAAGCTGCAGGGCTTTATTCTCAAACATAGACATCTTGAGTACCCGATCCACCAGTATAGAAAGGCGTTGTAGCTCGTGTTGGGATATTTCGAGGTATTCCTTGACTTTTCGTGGATCGTTCAGTCCCTGAAAATTCTGGAGAGCCTCCAGGGCCACGCTCACGGTGGCAATTGGGGTCTTTAATTCATGGGTGATATTGCTGATAAAGTCATTTTTTATTTTGGCTAGTTTATGTTGTTGCTGAAGATTGCGAAACAGCATCCGGAAAGACAACGCCGTGATGCTCAGGAGGGAAAGGGCGAACAGGAAATTGGGCCACATTCGCTGAAGCAGGAAGGATTGGTATTCGCTGAACGCTACAACGTAAAGCTGTACAGGGGGAAACCCACCGGAATGAAAGGTTGTAATACCTCCATTGGGATGGATATATGGAACGGTATCGGATCGGCTGATTTGGAACGGGAAGAAAAAACCAGCGGCCTCCATATCCTTTTTCAGTCGATTGCGCAGCAGTGGAATACGCAGGCTATCTCGGTTGGTGTAATCCTTTGGCCAAGGAGCCATTCCGGACTTAAAAGCTTGCACGCCGCTTTTGAAGAAGCGTTCTCTTCGTTCCAGGCGGGTCTCTGGTGTCCTGGAATGAGTATAATGGGAAAAATCAGTCGGAGAAGGGAGTGTTTTCACCACCTTGGTAGTATCCTGACCCCGCAAGGACAGCACCACGTCGTCCAGATTATGCCCCGAACGCGTGTCGGATATGGTGGTATCCTGACGCTGGAAGGTAATGGTTTTTAGGGCGGAGGTGCGTTTGTTTTGGGTGCTGTCGCGCGTGATTTGGATAACAGCGATACGTGTCTCCGGATTGTCGCGTATGGAAATCCAGTTGAAGCGAAACAACGAATCCTGTAAGTCCCGGATATTAGACACAAACAGGTTGTCGAGTTCCGTTTCCAAAAGCTCCTTTTTGCCGCGGTACACGCTTTGCAGCCAGTAGGTCTGAAACAAAACCAGCAGCCCCAGGCTTACCCCCATTAATGTCCGGTAAAAATTCGTTTTTTGTTGCATATTTGCCACCATCATCGCGCTTACTGCAAAAGTAGGCGCTATTCAGCAATGCTGTCAGGTTTCTTAACCTTTATTAACCTTTCATAAAGGTCGTTTAACCTGTCGGCTTCCACAAGTCCTTTAGTTTTGTCAAAAAAAAGTTACATGAAGAAGAACTTCCCGTTGCTGTTTGTACTTATGCTCCCACTACTGGCCTTTGCTCAAAACAATGAAGGCGTTGTGGTGTACACCCAGACGATTAACCTACACCGCAACCTGCCCAACGAGCAAATGAAGCAGTATGTCCCCGAGTTCCAAACTTACGAATCAGAGCTGTTTTTTAAGCCGGGCGAGACCTTGTTCAAGCCTAAAAAATCCGATCAGCCGCAGGAGGTTCAGGCCGGTGGCGACATGGGTGGGGGGATGCGTATGATGATGCGCGGCCGCCGCGACAATACGATTGTCTATCGCAACCTGAATACGAAAGCTTATTTGGAAGCGACTGTTTTCATGGATAAAGAGTTTTTAATTGAAGGCGCGGACGAAGCGAATTCAAGCAACTGGAAAGTCAGTGGAAAACAGAAAATGGTGGCGGGTTATCCTTGTATGTCCGCGACGCGTTCGGATTCCCTGATGGGGCGGCCCCGGGAGATTACCGCCTGGTTTACACCCGCTATTCCGATTCAAGCTGGCCCACAGTCATTTGGTGGATTGCCCGGACTTATTCTGGAAGTCGATACCAACCAGGGTCAATCGGTTATCACCGCTTCATCCGTAGCGTTTAAAACGCTCGAAGCCGGTGTCCTGGAAATGCCGTCCAAGGGCAAGAAGGTGACCCGCGAAGAGTACCGCAAAATTGTAGAGGAGAAAATGAAAGAAATGCGGGAAATGAACGGCGGCGGCCCTGGTGGTCCTGGCGGCCCCGGTATGCGCACCGTAATCATCCATAACTAGGATCTTTTTAACGTATTGGATGTAAATATATCGCCGTTTCCGACGTCCGAATAATTACCTAAGAGAACGCCATGTCTTTGATGCTGCGATGGAGCGCGCCAAAGAATGGCGTTCTTCATTTACTGACTAATCGAGCGAGGGATACCGTAGTCGAGTACAAGCAGCAAAGGGCCTTTTCGGATTATTCCGATATTATTTTTTACTTTACGAAAAAAAACGGTGGGCACCCGAATTCTTCTATTGCTGCTTTGTATGGCCCGCTTTGCCACAGGGCAGGTGTCAGGTACGGGCGACTGCCAGGGGAACCTGGGCGATAATATCTTTCTTCGCGGTGATTTTGGCACCGGCTTTGCCAACATCTTACCAGTGGATCCTCGCTTGGCCCCAGGTTATTCGTATGTATTCAATCCCCCGCCGAACGATGGGTTTTATACCATCACCAACAATACCAGTAATTGGGGCTCCTTTGCCGCTACATCCTGGATAAAAACCGGGGATAATAGCCAGGATCCCAATGGCTATTTTATGGTGGTAAACGCCAGTATTCAGCCTGGTCTTTTCTACCTCGACACGGTGAATGTTTGTCCCAATACAAGCTACCTGTTTTCCGCGGATGTCATTTCGATGAATGCACCTTGGGCGGGCTCCGGGTTCATTCAGCCCAATATTTCTTTTCTGGTAAATGGGCTTCCCTTGTATCAATCCGGCAATGTACCCGTAGATGCGCGTTGGCACAATTACGGTTTTTCTTTTCACACAGATTCCACGGCCAACCGGATTGTATTGGCACTCCGCAACAATGCACCCGGGGGCAATGGCAACGACCTGGGATTGGATAATATTTCTTTTCAGCCTTGTGGGCCGCGCATCCTGGCTCCTGATACGGTACTGTATCGCCGGGATTCCATGGCTTTTCTCAGTGTGCATATCCAGGAAGGAATCTATCGCGATCCACGGGTACAATGGCAGGTGAGCAAAGACGATGGCCTCACCTGGAGCGAGGTCTCCGGTGCTACGGATACCCTATTGGTGCTTCCTAAGCCCAAGCATGGGAGTCGGTATAGGGTGCTGATTGGCGATGGGCTGTCTCAGCTGCGCAATCCCTCCTGTCGCGTGCATTCAGAAGAAATTTTGGTTCGTGAAGATGCGATTCGGGATACATTCCACGTGGCGATTTGTCCGGGAGGTGCGTATGAAGCATTTGGTACGTTTTTGCGCGATACCGGCGAGTATGAATTCTTTTTCCCATCTAATTACCAGGGCGATCGGGTGGTGACCTATTTCGTGCGGCTCGAAGACCTCAGTCAGTATCAAATTACGGGTCCAACTCGTTTTTGTGTGGGCGACACCATCGAACTGGATGCCGGTGATTTTGGCTCCGTTACCTGGTCCACCGGAGCGGTGAGCCGGACACTCCGGGTATTTCGGGAAGGCACCTATTCGGTGCAGGTGACTTCGGTATTTGGTTGCGCTGCGGAGGATACGATTCAGGTGGAAGCGGTGGGGATGCAGATGGAACTGGTGACTAGCTCGCCTACTTGCTATAGTGGAAAAGACGGACAGATTGCCGTCGCTAGGGTAGAGGGCGGAAGCCCGCCCTACCGATATGGAATACAGGGCGCTCCCTTGGGGGCTGTGCCGGAGATTACCGGTTTGGGTGCAGGAAGCTACCAGGTACAATTGATGGAAGCGGGCGGCTGCGTGCTGAGTTTGCCGGTGGTGCTATACAATCCGGAACCCTTTCAGCTCGACACCGCAGGCGCTGTGATTCATATCCCATTGGGAGCGCGGGTTACCCTGGCGGCACGGGCCAACCAGCCTATTCTTGGCTACAACTGGGGCCCGCCGGGGCTGGTAGATTGTCCGGAATGCTCGGACCCAATCGTTTCACCTGATTCATCGACGACCTATACATTGGTGGCTACCAATGGACTGGGATGTACCACCCAGTGGAAGGTGCGGGTGGAAGTGCTGGTTGGTCGACAGGTATATGTGCCGACGGCTTTTTCTCCTAATGGAGATCGGCGAAATGATTCTTTTGCTCCCTTGTTTGGTCGGGGGGTGCTGGAGGTAGTCGCGTTCAATATTTTTCAGCGATCCGGTGCGTTGGTATTTGCGGTGGAGCATGAGGCGCCCGAAAGTAAACGGCTCTACTGGGACGCTACGCTGCGCGGAGGAGACCCCGCCCCATCGGGATTATATCTCTGGACTGCCTTGATTACCTTCGCGGATGGCATAACAGAGCGATGGAGCGGGGAAGTATCGCTAATTCGTTAAGGTTACAAAGAAAAAATCAAGTCCATTAGTCGCCACTTTTCTCCGGGTTTTCCTCCGGGGATGGCTTCCTGGAAGCTCCACATCAGTTGCTCCCATTCCTGTACCCGTTCATTTTGGCTATCCAGGGCAGCTTTTCGTTCAAATGAAAAGTCATCGCTGGTATCCATAATCATGAACAGGCGGTTTTCAATGCGGTAGATATCTAATTGCTCGATACCGGCGCTTCGGATACTCTCCAGAATTTCGGGCCAAACGGCCCGATGCCAGGCTTCGTATTCTGCCTGGAGCACCGGGTCATTTTTTAAGTCGAGGGCTAGGCAATAGCGCGGCATCAGGCAGCTTCCTTTTGTTGCCGGTATCCTGAAAAACCGTAGAAGGCCACAAAAGCGAAGCAAACGGCGGGTATTAGGATGGCGTGCTGGATTTGGGTGCTATCGGCGATGACGCCCATAATGGGAGGCAGGATAGCGCCGCCTACGATCGCCATGATAATGAGTGCTGATCCAAGCTTCGTCTCTACACCCAGGTCTTTGATACCCAGTCCAAAGATAGTTGGGAACATAATGGACATAAATAAATTGATTCCGAGCAGGGAATACACGGCCATCGCCCCGTCGAGAAATACGGCCCCTAAAGAAAGTACCACGGCGGCTATGCCATATACTCCCAGGAGCCGATTGTCGCGGATATAGCTAAATAGGAAGGTACCGAGGAAGCGGCCTACGACAAACAGGAAGGTACCTGCCATCATATAGATGCGGGAGGCAATCTCCTTACTGCTGCCGGGTATGAGCTCGGTGACGAAATTGATGGTTATACCCCATATACCCACTTGGGCGCCGACGTAGAGGAGCTGTGCTAAAATGGCAAAATTTAGGTGGCGATGCCGGAAAATCTTCCAGTCGAAATGCAGGCCTTCCCCTTTATCTGGTTCAGGAACCTGTGCCTTCCAGAAGAGCAGGGCGATTAGCAGTACAGCGACAGCAATTCCGGCATAGGGTAGAATCACGGCTTCGGCTGCCTGCTGGCGTGCCTCTAGGGTGTCGAGGGTGCCTTCATGGCCGGAAAAAATGAGGTGTCCGGCGAGCCAGGGGCCTACCACCAGTGCCACTCCGTTGAAGGATTGAGAAAAATTGAGTCGCTGCACCGCATTAGCCGGGTCGCCGAGAATAGTGACATATGGGTTTGCGGCTGTTTCCAGAAAGGCCAGTCCGCTGGCGATGATGTACAAGGCGATGAGGAAAAAAGAAAAAGTCAATGCTTTGGCGGCTGGAATAAACAGTAAGGCGCCGGCGGCATAGAGTAGTAATCCAAGCAGGATTCCTTTTTTATAGGAATGTTTTTCCATGAAAATCCCCGCTGGGAGGGCGACGGTAAAATACCCAAGATAAAAGGCGGTTTCCACGAGCAGAGCCTGTGCCCGGCTGATTTTGAATACGGGCTGAAAATGAGCGATGAGTGCCGAATTGAAAATATTGGCAAGTCCCCAGAGGAAAAACAAACTGGTTACGAGCAATAGCGGAATCAGATACTTTTTAGAAGACATATACATGGTTTTTATTAGGTGTCATTATCGATTGATGATGGATAAGGCGCGGTCGAGGTGTACATATCCGCCATCTACAAACAAGTGTTGTCCGGTAATATGTGCGGCTCGTTGGCTGAGCAGGAACACCGCGCTGTCTGCAATTTCTTCTGCTGTAGTCATCCGGTGTTGCAGCGGCACACGGGCTTCGATTTGTCGGAGTTGTTCTTCCGGGTTTTCAAACGTTTGAAGCCAGTGGGCATATAACGGCGTCATTACTTCTGCGGGTACGATGGCGTTGACGCGGATGCCGTATTTGAGCATTTCTACGGCCCATTCCCGGGTGAGGGCGAGCTGGGCGCCTTTAGCGGCTGCGTAGGCGGATGTTCCTCCTTGTCCGGTGACGGCTGTCTTTGAGCTGATATTCAGGATACTTCCCTGGGTTGTTTTTAGGCTCTCCAGGGCATAGTGCGCCAGGTAGTAATAGTGGTGCAAATTGGCCTCCAGCGATTGCAGCCAGGCTTCCGGGCTACCATGTTCCAGTCCGATGCCGTCATTGGCGCCGGCGTTGTTGACCAGTCCATCTATTCGGCCAAGCTGTGCT
>Ga0172373_10006941_pt1 | contig 14887 bp, 7 predicted proteins | sample Lak10m_2_FD_114546 | JGI IMG/M metagenome (GOLD analysis project Ga0172373, IMG submission 114546) | Freshwater microbial communities from Kabuno Bay, South-Kivu, Congo - kab_092012_10m | ecosystem: Environmental > Aquatic > Freshwater > Lake | place: Democratic Republic of the Congo: South-Kivu... | reverse complement strand
CCGCCGCAGCCGCAGCCGCACAGGACCCCAGCTTCTGCGTCGGCTGCGTCTACGTGCACGACGACGGCGCGCGCTGGGTGCACTTTCCGCGCGGCGTGGGGCACGCGCTCTTTGGACCGCCCGCGCTGGATGACCGCAGCGAGGGCGAGCCCGTCGCCGACGGCGTCGAGTTCGTCGGCCGTTTGCTGACCACGCCGGTCCCGCAGGTGCAAGCCGTCAACGCCATCGTGCACGCGCTGACGCAGACGCGCGCGCGCATGGGATGCGCCGTCATGCGCTGCGGCTTCGGAAAGACAGTGTGCGCCGTCGCAGTCATCGCGCGACTGCGACGCAAGACCGCCATCCTCGTGCACACCAAACAGCTCGCTGAACAGTGGCGCGAACGCATCGGCGCGTTTATGCCCGCCGCGCGCGTCTTCATGCACAACAGCGGAGGCGCAAGCAGAAGTAGCAGTGGAAGCGGACGTGCAGACGCTGAAGCCGCCGACGTGACGGTCGTGATCGTGCAGACCGCCATGCGGCAGGAGACGATGACGGACGTCGGGCTCTGCGCGCGGCGCTTCGGGCTCGTGATTGTGGACGAGACGCACCACATTGCTGCGCGCGTCTACTCGCGCGCGCTGCGGCTGTTTCCCGCCGCGTCCGTGCTGGGGCTGACGGCCACGCCCAAGCGCTCCGACGGACTCGAGCGCTTCGTCTACTGGCTGGTGGGCTACCCGTGCTTCACCGCGCTCGACTCAGAATACCAGGAACACACGGTCGCGACGCTCGCGCGCGTCGCGCTGCCGCCGGCCGCCTTGCGCGCCTGGCCCGCGCACCTCAGAACGAGCGCAGGAGCCAGCGCCTACGCCGCCGCCGAACGCGTCACCGACGGCATGCTCGCCAAACTGCTCAGCGCCGTCGGAAACATGGATCTGTTCGCCCGCGTCGTCGCGCGCGACATTCTGCAGAAATACTCCGTCGGCCGCAACGTGCTCGTCATGTCTACGCGCCGGTCGCAACTCATGCTGCTGGCGCGCTGGATGCGGTCCGCCGCCGCGCGCAGCGGCGCCATCGCACACGTCGCGCGCGGACTCGCGGCCGAGTTCGAGCGCAGCGCCGACGCGCGCGTACGACTGGAGGTGACCATCGACGGCGCCACCGCGCTCGCGCCGCCGCTGCCCGACCTGGACGCACTCGTGCGCGCCGCCGGCGCACGCATCAGCGCGCGCGGCGCCGTCGAAAGGATCGTTTCTTCAAACACGACTGCAGCATCAGAAGCGCCGCAAATGTTGGACCCGAAAGAAGTGGCGCGCGAACTGACGCGCCGAAACAAGCGCGCGCGTCCTGGTCAGCAGCAGCAGCCGTCAGATCGCGAGCAGGATCTGGACCTCGTCGTGCGCGTGCGCGCGCTGCGCATTGACCACGGGATCGGCGGCGACTTGTGTGTGGGCGTGGTGCCCGACGCCGACAACCTGCTCGTCGTCGTCAAGGACTGGACCAAGCTGCAGATCGTCAGCAGCACTGAAAAGCTGAAACAGCAGGGCGAGGGCGAGGATGAAGACGACGACGACGACGATGAGGACGACAACGATCACAGACCAGCAGCAGGAAAGAAGAGGGCGGGTCGAGCTTCTGCTGCCGCCGCCGCCGACGACGACGACGATGACGACGACGAAGACGAGACGGGCGCGCCGCGCGTGGCGCGCGCGGGGCAGCGGCTGCGTTCCTACTGCAAGGTGCGCTTTCCGCCGCGGCTGCAGCGCGCGCGAGACGCGCGCACGGAGGCGCAGATCACGGACCGCGAAGTGCTGCACGGAGCTTGCGGACTGCACCGCGACTCGGAGCGCGCGCTGCGGTCGTATCTGTACGCCTACGGAGTATTGCGCGTCAGACGGCAGCTGCCGCGCGCGCTCGTCGACCGCGTGCTGGCGCTCGCCTGTCCCGTCGTGCGCGTGGGCTTTTGCGTGGGCGCCATGGCGGCGGAGCGCTGGAAGCCGCAGCTCGACTGCGGCATTCTGTTGAGCACCAGCCAGCAGTGCGCCGAGGGCTTTGACGATCCCAAGCGCGACACGCTCGTCATGACGCTGCCGCCGCGCGGCAACCTGAAGCAGCTGTTCGGACGCGTGCAGCGCCCCTGTCCCGTCAAGGCGCGCCCGACCCGACTCGTGCTCTACCATCTGCAGGAAACGGACCCCGTGTTCGGACGCAAGGTCGCCCAGTGGTGCGGCGCCGTTCAGCGCGACGGCTTCGAGAGAGCGCGCGACGAAACCATCAGCGTCGACATGAACGGCGTCGTATTGGAGCGACCCTTTTGAGGCCCGCAAGGGCCGATAAAAGGTCGTGGAAATCACGACGGTCAGAGCTACTCCAAGGCGACGGGCAACGACGCGTCACGTCAACTGGAACCGTAAACGTAACTTCGCTTGGGACAGAAGCGCGCGCGCGCCCTCACCCCCTCCCAATTGCTCACTGTGGGGAAAAAGAGCACAGGATGCAGCAAGAGCTCGACGACCGCAAGCGCCCGCGCGCCTCATCATCATCGTCATCGTCATCGTCATCACTGCGCGCGCCGCCCAACGAGCTCGAAGTATTCCACATTAGCGATCTGCACGTGCCGACGAACCTGGAGCGCGCGCCGCACGTGGTGCACGGACTGCGCGTCGCGATCGCGCACCTCGCGCGCAAAATGCGCGAGCTGGAGATCGAACTGGAGCAGGAGCAGGAGCAGGAGCAGGAGTCGTCAGGCGGACGACGTCGCGCCCTGCTGCTGGTGATTACGGGCGACGTGTTTGACAACTTTCGCGCGTCGCCCACGTCGATGCAGCTGCTGTCGGAGCTGCTGGACCAGCTGCTGGCGGGCGGGCGCGAGTGCGTGGTGATCGCAGGCAACCACGACGTGTCGCGCGCGGACCCCGAGGTCGGCATGCTGAACGCGCTCGACACGGTCGCGGGGCGCTGGCGCTGGCCCACGCTGCGACTGCTGCGCGGCGCCGACTGCACATCCGTCGCCAGCGCACGCGCACGCGTGCACCACGTGCCCAACACAAACGACGCCGTCTGGCCTGACCGCGAGCGACGCGACCAACATGACCAAAACGACCACCAGGCGCGCGACATTGTGCTCTTTCACGGACAGCCCGACCGCGTGCTCGCCGTCGACGCGCGCAGCGACGCTTTGACGTGCAGCAACCCGCGCGCGGTCGTGCTGCTGGGCGACGAACACGCGCCGCGCGAAGTTCAGCTGCCGCGACTCGGAACCACGGCGCGCTACGCGGGATCGCTCATTCCGTTGCGAGCCAACGAGTTCGAATATGAGCACGGCGTGCTGCGCGCGCGCATTGCTCTCGACCGATTGGACGCAGCGTCGCCGGTCGTCGACCGCTTCTGGCGCGAGCGACTGGACCATCAGCTCGCGCTGACGCGCGTGGTCGTCGACGCCGCCGACGCCCAAGCCTGGCGAGCGCTGCCGGAGCGTATCGCGCGCGAGCTGCAAGCTGGCGTGCGACACTGGGACGTGCGCGTGACCTACACCAACGAACTGACCGAGTCGCGCGCCAAAGCTCGCGCCGCTCTGCAGCAGCAGATGACGCGACTGATCGGCGACGACCGAGTCGACTTGCGACTGCAGCTTGCGCGCGCCTGCGACGCGCGCGCGGAACAACGCGGAGGTCGCGAGGGTCAAAGTCAAGCGGACGGCGGCGCTACGCCGCCGCTGACCGTCGACCTGCTGACGCTGCTGCAGGACCACGCCATTCGCGTGCGCCTCGAAGCGCTGCAGACGGACTTTGCGCGCGTGCAGGAATACGTGGCGCGCGTGTCGGTCGCGCCCTCGGCGTCCGGCTCGTCCTCGTCCGCCGACCACGGCGCGCGCGTTCCGGTCGAACTGCTGTCGCTCGAAGTCAAGGACTTTGCCTCCATCAAGTCGGCGCGCGTGCAGCTGGACGCGCCCGTAATCGTGATCGAGGGCGCCAACGCGTCCGGAAAGACCAACCTGCTGGACGCGCTGCTCTGGGCGCTGACCGCCACCACCACGCGCGCCGACGCCGCAGGACACGGCGGCGCGCTGCGCTTCGTGCGCGACGGAGCCGCCAGCGCGCGCGTCGCTCTGCAGCTGCGCGTCGGCGCGGAAGAACTGTTCATCGACCGACGACTGACGCGCAGCGGCGCGACCGCGCGCCACGAGGTCGCGCTCGTGGTCTACCGCGACCGCGCCGTGGTTCAGCGCGTCTGCGGCGCAGAACCCGTGCGCGAAAAGCTGCAGGCAATCGTCGGCGACGTGCAATCCTTCATGGAATCCAACTTCGCCGCCCAGATGGCGCCCGGCGCGCTGTCCAGAAAGCCGGCGGAACTCGCGCTCGTGCTGCTCAAATCCGTCTCGCACAACGGCGTCGCGCTCAACGTGCAGATTGACGCACTGGTCGACCGCGTGCGCGCCGACGTCAAGGACGCGCTGATTCGGTTCCAGCTGGCTGAGCGCGATCTGGTCGCCATCCAGACGCGCGCCGACGAGGCGCGCGCTCGTCTGCAGGAGGCGCAGAGCGCGCTCGACGCGCTGCGCAGCAGCGAGCTGGATTCAGAAGCGATCGATACGACGGCTATGTCGTCGTCGGCCGCGGAGGTGCGCGCGCAGATGCGAGAGCTGGAGCGCGAACTGGAGCGCGAACTGGAGTGCGAGGTCGAGTGCGAGGCGCCAGTCGTGGAGCTGGACGAGGCGACGGGTCGCGTGCTGCTGGACGATCTGGAGCTGCAGCGGCACCAGCCCGATCTCGAGGTCGTGCTGCAGCACCAGCCCGATCTCGAGGTCGTGCTGCAGCACCATCCCGAGCGTTGCGAGCGCCGCGAGACGCCAGTCGCCGACGTCTGGCGCGCGCTCGCCTGCGCCGTCGAAGCCCGCGACCTGCAGCAGTTTCAGCTGACTCTGGAGCAGTCGCCCATGCACCGCCTGCTGCCCGACACTCTGCGCGCGCTGCAGAATGCAGACGGACACGAAGGACACGAAGGACACGAAGGACACGAAGACGACAACGACGACATACACTATGTCCACAGACAGACGCTGGCGGCGCCCGCGCTTACAACGTCGACCGCGCCCGCCAGCCGCGCCAGTCGCGCCAGCCGGCTGCAAGCGCTGTCCGAGACGCTGCTCGCGATCGAGCGCGCGGAGCGCCGGCAGCGCGATCTGGAGCGCTTGACGGGCGCGCGCGACTTTTGCGCGCAGCGCTGCGAGCAGCTGGCGGACTGCGAAGGCGCCGTGAATGCGCGCGCAGCTGACGCCGTCCGCGACGCGCGCGCCGAGCTCAAGTTCTTGCAGGACATGGCGCAGGTGTTCAACTGCGGCAACTTTGCCACCGCTTTCCTGCGCCAGTTTCTGCCGCGCGCGCGCGCGACGATGAACCGACTGCTGGCGTCGTTCACCGATCTGCAGGTGGAGTACGAAATCGTCGACAGCGCGCGCAGCCAGAGCGTGGTCTGGATGCTGGACGACGGACACGCGCGCCGCGTCTACTACGAACAGGCGTCCGGCTTTCAGCGCAACATGATGGACCTTGCGTTCCGCTACCTGCTCACGCAGCTGCGCGCCGACCGCGCGCCGCTCGACTTTGTCGTGCTGGACGAACCGCTCACCGCCTGCGACGCCAGCAACGCCATCCTGTTCGCCGGCGCGCTGCAAGAAATCGTCAACTCCTGCGGAAAACTCATCATCATCACCCACATCGAAAACATCGCCACGCAACTGACGCACGCGCGCGTCATTCAGGTCGCGCGCGATCCCGACGGAGCCTCTGTCGCGCGCGAACGCGCCTCGTGAACGTCGAAATTGAACTACAACGACTTACACGTTCTCGGTTCGCTTGCTAGCGCAATCTCACACTCACGCTAAGAACGTCTACAGATTGCGGTTGTGGCGCGCGCGGTTCTCGGACGCGCGCAGAATGGCGAGCTGGTGCGACACCAGCGGACTGATCGTGACCGTCTCACGCGTGTGCTTGACCACGCGCGCCAGTCCCTTGGACTCGTTCGCAATGCGCACGGCGCGATCGACCGCGCGCCCAGCCGTCTCGCGGTCGTTCAGCGGACGACCGTACGCGTTCACCAGCACATGATCGCTGCGACCGCGCGGCGCCGGCTCGTCGTTCACGATCGCGAACCGGCGCGACGACGACGACGAGACGGGCGCGTGCGCGCGAGACGACGACGCGGCCGGCGACGCCGACGTCTCCTTGTCCTTCTTGGCGGCACTCGTCGCCGCCGCGCGCCGACCGGACACGTGCTTGGGGAACAGCGCCACGCCGCCGCGCTCCTGAACTGCGGCGTCGATCGACGCGCGCAGCTGCTGCAGCACAGTGTCCGCCGACGCGCTCGCGTCCGACATTAGATGACGCATGGCGAGGTCCGTCAGCACAGAAACCACCTCCGCGTCCGCGCTCGCCGCGCCGCGCTTCTTCAGCTTCTTCAGCTCCGACTTCAACTCATCCACCTGCTCGGTCAGCTGCTCAACCTGCTCCTCCAGCTCCTGCACATACTCGCTGATCTCCTCGTCGTCCTCATCGTCGTCGTCGTCGTCGTCGTCGTCGTCGTCCTCATCATCGTAATCCTCGTCGTCATCGTCGTCATCATCGTCATCCTCGTCATCCTCGTCGTCGTCGTCCTCGTCATCCTCGTCATCGTCCAGCTCAAAGTCCTCATCCTCCTCCTGCTCCTGCTCCTCCTCCTCGTCCTCGTCCTCGTCCTCGTCCTCGTCGCCCGCCACCACAAAGCGCGACCTGGACTTCGACTTCGACTTCGACTTCGACTTCTTCGACTTGGACGCAACAGGCGCCGCCGCCGCTGCCTTGTTCTTTTTCGTCGTCGTCGTCGTCACAGCCGCCGCTAACGCTGACGCCTTCTTCGGCGACGGCGACTGCTGCAAGCGCGACGACACCGTCTGCGTCAGCGACGGCGCCACTCGCTTGACGCGCACGACGTGCTCCGTCGCCTGCTGCTGCTCCTGCTCCTGCTCCTGGTCCTCGCCTTCCGCCGCCGCCGCCGCCGTCACCTCTTCCTCCTGCTCCTGCTGCTGCTGCTGATCCACATGACCGTCAAAGTCCGCCGCCGCCTCCTCCTCCTGATGATGATCCGGCGCATGCACCAGATCCGCAAGTCGGAGATTCACGTGACCACGAACGGCCACCGCCACGTCGTCCTCCGTCGCCGCCTCCGCCTTCGCAGGCTCCGACAGACGCATCACCGAGTAAGTCTTGCGGCGCGGCATTCGACAGATACACTTGCGTGTGATCAAGTATTTTGATTATGATAGCTGCTACGCAACACACATGCTACGCAACACACAAAAAGCTCACACGACTCGACTTGACATTGTCGCGTTCTTGCGTGCGTGCGTGTGACCTTCTAACTGCGTCGTCACCACAGCTCCCAGTCGTAGTGCGCAGCGAGTCCGCCGTGTTCGGACAGGTCCGACAGCAGCAGCGCCTTCAGCGCGCCGTAGTCGGGCTGCTGTGTAAACTCCAAGCTGTAGCCGTGCTCGATCATGCGACAGATGGCGCGCGGCACGCCCAGCTCGCTGCCCAGTCGCGACGGCGGAAAGTCGCGCTTGCGACTGCAGATTCTGTCGTAGACTCTCATGGGGTCGCTCCTGCCCGCGCTCGTATTGAGCTCCTCCTCCAGCCGGCGCCAGGGCAGCGAGCCCAGAAACAGGTAGGCGCACACGTAGCCTGCACTGATGATGTCGTCGCGCCGCGACAGCTGCTGACCCTCGTGGCAGTGAATCGACACGTAGCGCGGCGTGCCCATGAACGCGTGGCGCGTCTGCGGCGCAATGTGAACACCCGTCTGCGGATCCTTGTAAGCTTTCGACATTCCGAAATCGATGACGCAAATCGTGCGCGCGTCGTCCGCGCGCAGACAAAAGTTTTCCGGCTTCACGTCGCGGTGCATGATGCAGGCGGCGTGCAGCTTTTCAAAGATGCAGACCAGCTGGTACGCCACCTTGAGGACCGTGCCCTCGCTCAGTCGACCGCCGCCGCGCGTCAGCAGCGCGAGCAAGTTGTCGCCCAGACGATCCATCACTGTGAACAGAAAGTCGCCGCGCTCCGTGCGCCCTTTGCACGCCACGTGCGGAACGATGTCGCCGCAGCCGTGGTCCTCCAGCCACAGCAGCGTCTCGGTCTCGATCATGAGCTGCGGATACTGCTGCGACGTCGACTCCACCTTGATCGCCACCGCGCGACCCGAATGCAAAGAACGCCCCGCGTACACAGTCCCGTACGCACCCACGCCCAGACGACTCTCAATCACGTAGTGACCGCCGTGCAACAGGTGCGGCATCGTCGGCGGCAGACACGACGGACGCGGCGGCACGCCCGACGGCGACGACGACGACGACAACGACACTCGCTGAACGGCGCGCAAGCTTCCGCCGCCAACGCCAACGCCGACAGCCGCCGCCGCCGCCGCACCTGTCCTCGCACTCACAGAATGATCCTCCGCCGCGTCGCCGCTCGAACAACATAGATGATCAGCGCCCGCCGCCTCAGCAGCGTGTCTATACTGCTGCTGCTGCTGCTGCTGCTGCTGCTCCGGCACCTTATGCATGCTCTGATAGTACGACTGCAGCGCGCGCTCATACGCCTCGCGCACCTTGCGCTCGTGCTCGGGGTCGCTGCGCGCTCCCGAACGCATTCCGACTGTGTCACGATGAGTTTATTGATTAAACAAAGTATTTTTGATATGGCGCATGAGCGCGAAGGAGCGCGCTCGACGCGCCCGGCGCGTGTAAGTCGTAGCAGCACGTCACTGTGGAACAGCTCAGTACGGCGGCCTCCACTCGAGGATTTCTCGGTCCTGACGGACCTCAAACCTCTCATTCCGACTCGACGCAGTCATCAGGCGAGCGCCGCAGTCGATCTGCCCGACTCGCTCGAGGGCGTGGTGACGGTGCGCGCCAGCAGTGTGCACGGGCTGGGCGTCTTTGCAGTCGCCGGCATTGCGCGCAACTCGCTGCTGGGGCGCTACGGCGGGCGACTGCGCGCCGCCGCCGGCGACGCGCGCACAAAGACGGACGACTACGTCTTCTCGCTGTCCGACGACTGCGACTGGGTGATCGACGGCTTCGACCAGAGCGCCGCCAGCTGGGCGCGCTTCATCAACCACGCGCCGCACCCGCGCAACAACGTCATCTTCACCTCCAGCGGCTGTCTGCGCACGCGCGCCGACATTGCGCCCGGCGACGAACTGCTGGTCGACTACGGTGGCGCCTACTGGTTCGACGCAAAGAAAGAATCAATAATATCAAATCGTTGATTGACTTGAGCGTATATATATTTTTTGTGTCTATGGAGTCGGCGCTCAAGAACCCGCTCGTGCGCGCCGCGATCAGCGCCACCATGCTGCTCGCCGGCTACGCGGTCGTTGAGAAGGGCAGCGAGCAGAGCTACGCGCGCATGGCGCTCGACGTTCCGCGCTGTCGCGGACTGCAGTACGACAGCGTGTTTGACGACGACTTGGAATGGCGCAGACGACTGTGCGCCTTTGACGACTTTTGTCGCGCGCAGCTGCGCGCGCCCGCCGCGCTCTGGTCGCTCGCGCTCGCCGACGCCGCCGCGCGCCTGGTCCGACTGCGATCCGCGCTGGTCGCGCCCGAGGCCGCCGGCGCTGCGCTGCCGCCCGTCGTCGCCGCCGCCGCGCGCGTCGCCGCGCTGCGCATCTTTGAGTGCTTGACCGCGGTCGAAAGCATCGCGCTCGAAGTCGCGCGCCGCATCCTGCAGGCGCCCTCCATCGCGGAAACCAGCAGCCTGCTGCAGGGCGTCGCCGCGCACGAAATCAACTCCGGCACCGTGGTCGAAGCCATGCCGCGCGAAGTGGTTGACATGTACAAACGATTCGTCGCTCTCGCGCAGGAACTGAAAGAAGTGACCGACAACGAACTGATCGGCATCGACCGCCTGCGAGCGCTGCGCGCGGCGCAAGGAGCGCAATTCCACGCCGACGTGCCAGAACTCCTGCTGCGTACGCTGCACGACGCGCTCGCGCTCGAAAGCGTGCTGCACGTCACTGTGGAACAGCAGCAGCAGCAGCAGCAGCAAGAGTCGCCCGCATGATCTTCTGACAAAGCAGCTAGCTTTCGTCAGATAGATGAGAAACAATCGAACGTTAAAAGGGACGCCTGCGTCGTCGTCACCGATTACGACGTCGACGCAAAAGAGGAGAGAGTAAACCACACAGCGACGTCATGAACGAGCCCGTACAGCTGCGCATTTTCTATAGCGACTCTTGTGGATTCTGTGACGATTTGCGAACAAGGATGGATGAAAGTCTGAGCGCGCGTCTGCGAGCAGAAGGCTACGCGATCAAGGAGCTGGTCGCCAGCGCCAACGACCCCGGCGGCAAAATGCAGGCGCTCTTTGACGCGTTCCAGGTCTTTACCGTTCCGCGCGTCGACGTGGTCGTGGACGAAACCTTTTACGTTCCCGCGCCCGTCAGCTCGAGCATGAGCGACGAAGAATGGATCAAGACGCTCTCTCAACTGGTGCGCAAGCTGCCGCAGCTCAACCGAGCTCTGCATCTGCAGTCGCTGAAACCGCAGGAACGCGCCGACGTGGTCGCCAGCGCCGTCCAGGGCGCGCAAGAACGCGAGCGCGTCCAAGACACTGACCGCGCGCCCACGGAGGCGGCGCCCACGAAAGCGCCCACGGAGGCAGCACACACGGAGGCGCCAGGGCGAGCTCCGTACGCCGAAATCACGGCGATAGACGGCGGGTTCAGACCAAAAAGTTCGAGACGCGTACAACTCATCGGCGGACTCAGAAACGCCTTCGACGCGCTCGCCGCCTGCCAGCGCGACGACGCCGCGCTCAACGCGCAACTTGAAACCTACATCGTTCCGCTGCTCACCCGCGTGCAACAGCTGCACCTTGACGGAACCTGGCACCCCGCCGCCGAACTGCAGCGCAAAATCGAGCGCGGCGTGCACGCGCTGCGCTCGTTCGCCACCGAACAGCGCGACGCCACACAACGCGACTTTGACGACGTCAGACAGCGCGCCGACTTTGCGCTTCAACGCACGCGCACGATCGCCGCCGCGCCGCAGCACCTGGCGCGCGAAGCTGTCCAAGACGCGCGCCAGCTGTCTGCAAAAATGGTGGACCAGATGAAAACTCAGCACGACATGATCCTGACCGTCATGCGCGTCATCGTCGCCTTCGCCATCGGAGCCGACGCGCCGCCCGACCTGCTGCAGCGCGCGCAAGAAGCTCTCGACGCATTCTCTGCACACGCGCGCGACGCCCAGCAAAGATGCGCTAGTCTCGTGTAGACTGAATCAGAACGGTGACGACATAATCGACCGTATCGTTTTTTTTCAAGAAATGGCGGACAAGAACTGATGTGCGGTGCGTTCGTGCGACGCGCGCAGCACGCGCGCGCGAAAGAAGGCGAGACAGTCGCCCAGTTCGCGCGCGACGTGGCGCGCGACAAATAGCGGAAAGCGGTGCACGCGCACTAGCGTGTCGCTGAGCGACAGCTCGACCGAGGTCAGGTCCTGCATGACGGACGCCACGATCTCGCCCACGCGGTCGCGCAGGCGCTGCTGCATCAATTTATGCTGCTGCGGCGGCTCCAGCTGGTCGTCGGTCGAGATCCGCAGAAAGGGCTCGAGCAGCGACAGCACCTTTTGCGCGCGCGAGGGCGTCAGACTGGCGGACGCGGCGGCGTGCGGCGCGTGCTGCAAAGCGGGGTCGGCCGCGCAGTCGGGCGCGGGTACCGCCAGCATCAGGCGCTGCAGACGCGCGCCCTGCTGCTCGCACGAAGCGCAGAGCGAAAAAGGCGCGCTCCAGGTCGCGTCCGAAGCGTCGGCGCCCGTCAAGCTGCCGTAAAAGTCAGTGGCGCGATAGGGCGTGAGCGCCACCGTGCGCGCCAGCTGCTGCGGGGCAGGAATGAGCGCGGAGCTCGCGCCCGTAAAGAAGCGCACAATGCAGAGCGCCAGCAGCGACTCAATCGTGGTCTGCTCCAGCGCCTGCGGCAGACCGTCGCGGTCAATCGCCAGCGCCGCCCCGTCGTCGCCCTCGCTCGCGGCAGCAGCAGCAACCGGTTTCAGATCTGTCGACAGCGAATGATGATCGTCGTGCGCGCGGTGCGACGCGCGTTCTGAGCGGCGCGCCGGTCGCAGGTGCAGCGAATAGCACAGCTCCGGGTACAGCTGAGGTACGTCGATGCTGAGCGCGTTGACGTCGCCCTCGCGGAATCGAACGATGCGCGCCAGCGACACGCCGAGCGGGGCCGCCGCCAGCGACACGCCGCGCAGCGCCAGCAGAGAAACCATGACGCGCGCCGCGCTGACCCAGTCTGAGCCGCAGACTTGGTGCAGACTGCGCCGCACGCGCACCTCGTGCACGACTGACGCGCCCGCGTCCTGCTGCGACAGCAGAAGAAGACGACGCAGCCGCTTGGCAGACGGGCGCACGCCAAAGATGTCGCGCTCGTGATCGTCGACCGCGTCCTGCTCCTGATCCTGATCTTGCTGCTGCTCCTGGTGTACTTGCTCATCGTCCCCTTGATCGCGCGCTGCAGACGGCGTGACCGCGTACAGATTGGCGTTGTGTGCGCGCGCAAAGTCGACCGTCAGCGAGAAGGGCACGTTCTTGAATGTGTAGAACGCGACCGGCTCTGCGCGCGCGGACGTGGCGAGTCGAGTCTGCGTGCGCGTCAGCTGCAGCTTGTGTGTCACCTTGGTCCAGAGCGCGGCGTGGTCGCGCACCAGCGCGCGCACGGCGTCGGGCGCGGCGTCGTCGTACGGGTCGCGGTCGAGCGCGTCGGGATCTTCCGCAGCAGCGCCGGTGCCGCCGACAGCAGACGACGACGACGACGACGACAACGCCACCTCAGTCGCTGAGCGCTCGCTGGCGGCGACCGCGCCCGCCCAGTCCGCGCCCGCGGCCGACTGCGTTCGCATCTTGAACAGCTGAGGACGCGTCAGCAGGCGGCGCCGCCCCTGCTCCGCCAGCAGCGACGCGCACGCCACGTAGCTGGGCGCGCCGCGCTTGGATCGCAGCGACACCACGTGCACAAAACCCGACACGAACGGCGGCGCGACCGCGTCGCCGCCGCCGCCGCCGCCGTCGTCGCCCGTCAGCTGGTCAATGTCGACCAGGTGCGCAATCGACGTGCGCTCGCGCCGCGGCGGCGCAATGCGCGCGCGGTAGCCCGGTTGCAGCTCCTGCGCCGCGCAGCCGGCGAACGGAGTCGCTGACGGTGGCGCCGACGGCAGCAAGAGCGGGCGAACGGCGTCGACGGCGTCCTGCACGGCGCAGTCGACCAGACTCGCCGGCTGGTCCAGCCAGGCGGCGCAGCGCACGCGTCCGTCGGGCTCGAACGTGCGGTAGCTGGTCAGCGCCAGCCAGGCGAGCACCACCACGTCCTCGTCCTGCGCGCCCGCGTGCGCCAGCAGCAGTCTGAAAAGGGCGACGCACGTCGCCATGCCGGCGCGGTCAAACGCCAGCAGCAGCAGATCCGTCAGCTTGGCGCGCGCGCCGCCCGTCCACGCCTGTACGAGCGCATCCACCGCCGACCAGTCGTCGCCGCGCAGAACGATGTCGCCAAGCACGCGCGCCACGTCGTCGGGCGACGCACTGCGCGCCAGCATGTCTGCCCACGGAGACGCGTAGCTGCTGCTGCGACACAGCTCGCGCAGCGCCGCCGCCGGCAGAGTCGAGCTGCGAATGCCCAGCGTGGAATCCGCCGACGACACCGACGACGCCGCCGAAGCCACCGACGAAGCGTCGTCGTTGTCGCGGTCGTCCTGTGACGCTGCTGAAGTCGCTGTCGCCGCCGAGTCGGACGCAGCAGCAGCGCCAGTGGTAGCAGCCACGTCGTGCACGTCGCGCGCAAACACGCTGGGATGCGCGCCCATGACGTGCAGTCGGCGCACGAGGTCGCTGCGAAAGGGCAGGCGAAAGACGAAGGCGGCCGCCGCCAGCGGGTCGCCCAGCTCGTACACCAGTCGCGCCACCACGAGCAGCGCCGGCAGCGCGCGCGCCGACAGCGCCTCGATGGCGACGTGCACGACCGTGTAGCGCAGACGCTCGTGCGCCGCGTGCGGAGCCAGGTCGCACAGCACGCGCTCCAGACGCTGCTGAGCGTGCAAGTGCGCCGACGGACCCAGGTACATCAGCTGAATCAGCTCCTTTTCGGCGTCGCGCACCGACAGCGGCAGGTTGACCGCCGACGACGCACAGAACAGCTTGCGCTGCGGCGCCGTCATAAACAGATGAAAGTCGAGCGCGTTCATGTCGTACTATCTATTCTTCTTTTTTTTCTGAACACGCGAGCGCCCAGATTCTGACAATTTAAGCAGTGTACGACAACGATTTATGTGACCGTACATGAATCGCGCGCGAAACGCTTAATCACATATACTCTCATTCCGACTCGACAAAGTGGACCTCTCCATACTGAGCAGTCTGACGCAGTCACGTACAATACGACGCATGATCAATGTTAAAACACAACTCGCACAAAGTGTTCAGATGTCTAATTCCCAGGTGACTCGTTCTGACTCGCAGGCGTCTGCTGCTCCTGCGAAAAAGGATGACAGCATGAAGAAGATGATAATGATTGGCGGCGGCATCACTGTGATTGCGCTTGTGCTGGCGGGTATCGCGCTCAGCAGCAGTAGCAGCAGCGGCAGCGGCGAGGAGGGCGACGACTACGACGACGACGCGGCGGGTCGCTACGCGCGCGCGGCGGTCGTGCGCAAGCGGACGACGTCGTCGCGCATGCGGGCGCAGCGCAGCGCTGCTGAAACCGTGGAGATTGAACGTCTGCCCATGAAGCGCGCGGCGGCGCCGTCGATGGTGACGCGCATTGGGACTGCGCTGCGTGCTGTGCGTGCGGCGATGGATGGCGGCGCGGG
>Ga0172373_10006939_pt1 | contig 14890 bp, 13 predicted proteins | sample Lak10m_2_FD_114546 | JGI IMG/M metagenome (GOLD analysis project Ga0172373, IMG submission 114546) | Freshwater microbial communities from Kabuno Bay, South-Kivu, Congo - kab_092012_10m | ecosystem: Environmental > Aquatic > Freshwater > Lake | place: Democratic Republic of the Congo... | reverse complement strand
GCGCGACACGAGCGTGATCAGATTGAGCGGCGCACGGCGCGGCAGCCCCGAGAAGGAATGCGACTGCCCACCCGCCGCGAGGATCGGATAGTCCTCCAACGCGCGCAGGCGCCGCAGCTGCGGATCCACGCGGCGCATCAGCGCGCGCAGGTTGTAGTACTGCCGAAAGAACGCGTGAAACCCACGCTCCATCTCGAACGATTCGCCCGTCTTCAGGCGATCCGTCCAACCCCCCGCGCGCCCCCCGAGAAAGCGCTCGCGCTCGATGAGCGTCACGCGCACACCGCGCTCGGCGAGGATCGTCGCAGCGGCGACGCCCGCGATACCGCCCCCGATGATGGTCGCACGCCGCTCCCCGACCACGCGCCGCCGGGCGCTTTTCGCCGCACGACCGCGCAGCACCTTCCAGGGCGCCGCCGTCACGGCTTCCTCGCGAGGAAGCTGTGCACGATGCCGCGCTGCCAGCCGTCCATCGGCTCCGTGTGCACGTCGACGAATCCATGTTTGCGCAAACGCGCCTCGAACGCGCGCACGCCGTCGAACTCATTCACGCTCTGGCGCAGATACTTGTAGATGTCGGTATTGCGCGCGGTGAGCATGCCGCCCGGGATGATCACGGTGCTCGCGACGAAGTTCCACAAGAGGCGCGTGCGCCGCCGATCGGCGACCGAGTACTCGTGGAAGCACAGCGTCCCGCCCGGCTTCAGCAGCGCAAGGAGGTTGTCGAGACAACGGTCCGGATCAGGGACGTTGCGAATCCCATACGCCATCAGAATCGCATCGAAGGTGCCTTCGACGCCCGCCGCGGCCGGATCCGTCGCATCACCCAAGATGAACTTCACGCGCGCGAGGCTGTCCTTGCGCTGCGCCTTCTCGAGCATGCCCTCCGACGCGTCGAGACCGACGACTTCCGCGCTCGGATAGGTGCGCACGACGGCCTCCGTCGAGAGCCCGGTGCCGCAGCAGAGGTCGAGAATCCGGCCATCCGCGGGGGCGCGGAGGCGCTCGGCGCTCCAGCGAAGATGCTTGAGATAACCGGGATTCATCCCGGTCAGGAAATCGTACGTCGAGGCGATGTGATCGAAAGCGGAAGGCACATGGGCCTTCTCCGCGCCGCGCGCCTCACTCACGGAAACCGTCGTCATACGCACTCTCCCTCCCCACCCCTGGCGGGGGTTGTCATTCACGCGTCCGCTTCACGAATCCCACGCTGCGCAGAGCCAGCAACACGCATATCCGCATCTTCCGCATCCAGCTCCGCGACGGCGTCGACCAGAAACCGCACCTCGCGCAGCGGCGGCTCGGCGCGCGACGGCAGCGACGGCACGATCGTCGCCGGCAGCGCCTGCGCGAGCAGCACGGCCTTGCGTGCACCGCTCGTGTGCGCCCGCGACGTCACGGAGTCGTAATCGGCCTCTGCGATCTCGCGCCCGATATCGGCATAGACGAGCCGCGCCGCCTTCATCGCCGTACGCACATCGCGCGGCAACATGGGGATTCCGCGGTCCGCCCGCGCGTAGAGCTGCTCGGCGCGCGCGAGCAGGCGCCGCACCACACGCCCGATGCGCGGCTCGAAACGCGGCGCCGCGAGGAACGCATCCACATCGATCTCCTCCCGCCGCAGCCACGCGAGCGGCAGATAGAGACGCCCCTCGCGCGCGTCTTCGCCGACGTCCCGCGCGATGTTCGTGAGCTGCATCGCGACGCCGAGATCACAAGCGCGATCGAGCACGTGTGGTGCCCGCTCCCCCATGATGAGCGTCATCATCACACCCACGGTCGCGGCGACACGCGCGGAATACGCGACGACGTCCGAGAACGTCTCGTAGCGACGATTCTCGACATCCCAGCGAAACCCATCGATCAGCGCTTCGGGGAGCGCGCGCGGAATGCGATGCGCGCGCACCGTCGCCGCGAACGCCCGATCGACGGGGTGATCGTCCGGCGTGCCCGCGTACACCGACGCAAGCCGCACCGCGAGACGCTCGACGGCTGCGCCCTTGCGATCCGTCGCGACGAGATCGACGGCGTCGTCGGCGACACGGCAAAAGGCATAGAGCGCGGCAATCGGACCCCGCGCGCGCGCGGGGAGCAGGAGCCCCGCCGCGTGAAAGCTCTTCGAGCCCTCGCGCAGAATCGCGCGACACACCTCGATGTCGTCGGCGCGCAAATCCGTCACATCAGCACCCATGATGGCTGACGTGATCGGATTTCCTCCTGCTCGCGAAACCCATGTTCGCGACAGATTTGCTGGCGACCCGCCATGCACCGCAGAGCCACCGTGATCAGCGGTGCGCACGCGCGCGGATGTCGGCGGGATCAGGGACGATCGAGTCGAGCACGCGCGCCGAAGAGAGCACGCCCGGCAATCCCGCGCCCGGATGCGTGCCCGCACCGACGAGATAGAGGCCGTCGACGTCCTCACTCTGGTTGTGCGGGCGGAAGAAGGCGCTCTGCAGGAGCACGGGCTCGATGCTGAACGCAGCGCCCTTGAGCGACAGGTATTCGTCGTGGAAGCCCTGTGGCGTGAGCACGCGCGAGGTCACGAGATTCTCTTCGACGCCGGGGAGCAGGGAGTCGGAGAGATAGCGCGAGATCTTCTTGCGATAGCGCTCGGCCTCGGTCTCCCAGTTCGTGCCGCTCTCCAAGTGCGGGACGGGCGAGAGCACGTAGAAGGCGTCGCAGCCCTCCGGCGCCATCGACGGATCCGTCGCCGTCGGCCGGTGCAGATAGAGCGAGAAATCCTCAGCGAGGACCTTGTTCTCGAAGATGTCTTCGAGGAGCTCTTTGTAGCGCGGCCCAAGCAGGATCGTGTGATGCGCGACCTTGTCGTACTTCTTCTTGGTGCCGAAGTACCAGACGAAGAGGCCCATCGAATAACGCGATCCCTCGACGCGCGGATCCGTCCAGTGCTTGCGATGTTCGGGCTTGAGCAGATGGCGATACGTCCAGCCGGCGTCTGCATTGGAGACGACGATGTCCGCCGCGATGTGCTCGCCATTCGCGAGACGCACACCCGTCGCGCGGCCCTTCTCTTCGGCGCCATGGTCGGACACCGTGATTTCCGCGACATCGACGCCGAGACGCACGGTGCCGCCGAGGCCCTCGATCAAACCCACCATTCCCTTGACGAGCGCGCCCGTGCCGCCGATCGGGAAATGCACGCCCCATTTGCGCTCGAGGAAGGCGATGAGCGTATAGATACTCGTCGTCGAGAAGGGATTTCCGCCGACGAGCAGCGGATGGAAACTCATGATCTGACGCAGCTTCTCGCTCTTCACGTACTTCGCGACGAGGCCATACACGGTGCGATATGACTCGAGCTTCATCATCTCGGGGACGATGCGCGCCATATCCCAAAGGTGCGTGAAGGGCGCGTGCGCGAGCTTCTCGAAGCCGACGCGGAAGATCTTCTCGCTCTGGACGACGAAGCGCTCGTAACCCTCGACGTCGCCGGGCGCGAGACGTGAAACCTCGTCGCGCATCTGCGTGAAGGAGCCTGTGTAGTCGAAGACATCGCCGTCATCGAAGCGGATCCGGTAGAAGGGCGTGACTGGGCGGAGATCGACGTCGTCCTCGAGGCGCTTGCCGCAGAGCTTCCACAGCTCCTCGAAGAGGAAGGGCGCCGTGACGACGGTGGGCCCCGCATCGAAGACGAAGCCCTTGTCGCGGAAGACGCGCGCGCGGCCGCCGGGCTGCTCGAGCCGATCGACGACGGTGACGCGATAGCCGCGGGCGCCGAGGCGAATCGCGGCGGCGAGACCGCCGAAACCTGCGCCGATGATGACGGCGTGCGGGGCATCGTCACCGCGCGTCCGGGGTGCGCGCTGCGACATGAGACGGGTCTTGCTGGCCTGCGGGAGCTTCAGGGGAATGGCGGTCATGGCGTCCCTTTCTGGGGGTCGCGGCGGAGGGTAGGACCACCTTGCCGCAGCGGAAAGGGGATCACTCACGCCGGAGCTGGCCGTGCTCCATCCGATGGTCACGACGCTCCGCCCCCTCGAGCAAAATGAACTCAGGGTGCGTCGTCGTGAGGAAGACCTGCCCCGCATGCCGCGCAAGAAGCGCAAAAAGCCTGCGATTCTTGGCGCGATCGAGCTCGCTCGAGACGTCGTCGAGCAGGAGCAGTGGGACATATTCCGTCCGTGCCTCGAGCACGCGCAGCTCCGCGACCTTGAGCGCGAGCACGATGGCGCGGTGTTGTCCTTGTGATGCGTGCCGCCGCGCGAGCGTCTCTTCGAGCGTCAGCGCGAGCTCGTCGGCGTGCGGCCCTTCGGCCGTGAAGCCGCGCGCGAGGTCCTTCTCGAGCGAGCGCGCGAGGGCCTCCCGCAGCGCCACGACGCCCGGCTCGACGCGCGGCCGATAGCGCACGGCGAGCGTGACACCCTCGCCGCTGATCTCCGCAAAGGCCTCTGCTGCAAGAGGCGCGAGATCGCTGACGAGCCGCGCGCGCGTCTCGCCCACGATGGCGCCCGCCGATGCGAGCAGCTCGTCGTAGGCCGTGATCGCGCGGCGATCGGGCCGCTCCGCGCGGAGCAGGCGATTGCGTGAGCGCAGTGCCTTCTCGTAGGCGGCTGCGGTCGACGCATAGGTCGGATCGAGCTGCGAGAGCACGCGATCGAGGAATGCGCGGCGCCGCTCCGGCCCGCCTGCGGGGAGCTCGACGTCCCCCGGATGAAAGAGCACGACGCGCGTCGCGGTGTGCCATTGCGCGATGGAGCGCGGCTTCTTGCCGTCGAGCGCGAGCGTGCGCGGCCGCCCCGCTTCGAGGACGACCCGCATCGTGCGCGGCGCAACGTCCCCCGCGACGCGCATCGCGAGCGAGGCCTGCGCGACGGGTACGCGATCGGGACCGCGTTGCAGCAGATCTTCCGTGCGCGCGCCGCGGAAACTCTCGAGCCGAGCGAGGTAGTCGATCGCCTCGAGAAGGGAGGATTTGCCTGCGCCGTTGTCCCCGGAAAGGACGTGAAAACCGGGGCCTGGAGCGAGCGAGAGCGGCGCGAGATTGCGAAAGCCGCGCACCTCGAGCGCCGTCACGTACGAGATGCGGCGCGGCTCCATCCGACAGGCTCGCGCTCAGATCCGCATCGGCATGATCACGCCGACGAAGTTCTCGTGCTGCGCGCCCTTCACGACGCCGGGATCGAGCTCGCCCGAGAGCTCGAGCGCGACCTCGTCGTCCGGCAGGGCACCGAGCACATCGAGCAGGTATTTCGCGTTGAAACCGACGACGAGCGGCGCGCCGGCGTAATCGACGTCGAGTTCTTCCGAGCCCTCGCCGACATCCGGATTCTCGCTCGTGATCTTGAGCTTGCCCGGGTCGAGCGTGAGCCGGACGCCGCCCGACTTCTCGCTCGCGACGATGTTGATGCGCTTGAGCGCCTCGTGAAACTGCACGCGCGCGATGACGACGCGCTTGTCCTGCTTCTGCGGGATGACGCGCGCGTACGGCGGGAACTGCTCGTCCGCGAGCTTCACCGACAGCTGCATGCCCTCGCGGCGGAAAAAGGCATTGCCGCCCGCCTGCCCGACGCCGAGCACCGCCGGGGTCTCGTCGCCCTTCGGACGCGAGCTGCGCGCGTCCTCGGCGAGGCGGAGCAGCTCGTTCACGCCCTTCTGCGGCACCAGCATCGTGAAGTTGTAGAGCGCGCCTTCCACCTTGCGCTCGGCCTTGCTGAGGCGGTGGCCGTCCGTGGTGACCATGCGCAGCGTCTTGCCGTCGCCTTCGAACAACGTGCCCGCGAGGTGCGGCCGCGTGTCGTCGCTCGACATCGAGTAGCGCGTGCGCGTGATCAGCTCGGTGAGCGAGTCGGCTTCGACGTCGACGAACTTCGTCTCGCCCGGGCTCGGCAGCGCGGGGAAGTCTTCGCCGGGCATGGCGGGGACCTTGAAGCGCACCTTCCCGCAGCGGATCTCCGCGGCGTGGTTCGGGCCGACGGTGAACGTCAATTCGCCTTCAGGAAGGCTCTTCGCGATGTCGAAGAGGGTGCGCGCCGAGACCGCGACGGTGCCTCCCTTGCTGACCTTCGCCTCGGCCGTCGCGCTGATGGCGAGGTAGAGGTCCGTCGCTGCGAAACGCAGCACACCCGGGCCGTCCGTCGAGATCAGGATGTTCGACAGGATCGGCATGGAGCTCTTCCGGTCGGCGACGGCGTGGGTGAGCGTCAGCGCGCGCTGGAAGGCCTTTTTCTGGATGGTGAGCTCCATCGTCCTCTGCTCCTCTGACCTGGCCGACGTGCACGTGTCGGAACGGGGATTAGATGCGGAAAGCGGCCACGGCCGCGAGATTCATGTGGATGTGGCGTGTCGTCGGGCGAGCGTTCTTGGATCGATCGATCAGATAGATCTATCTCTCTCGTCTTCTTCATCAGGGCTGTGGATCGTGGATAGATCCTGCCAAGGCCTTGATTTCACGTCGAACTTCGGAATTTCGAGCTGGGGAGAGCGATCGGGAGCGATCGGGGAGAATCCTTCCACAGCGTCATCCACCGGTAGATCGAGCGGGTTCTCCCTCGTGGAATCACACCTTGTTCACAGCCGTAGGAGGCCCTCGCACGACGGCTCCGGGGCGTGGATGCACCCCTGGCGCATGCCTCGACCGAGGCGCTCCGCCTTATAAGAAACCCCGCGGATCCGCGCAAGTGTTCAGGTCCACGAGCCCGTCTGGGCTCCTGGCGCTGCGCTTCATGCGGATGGCCGCGCGGAGGATGGAGCCGACCGCGGAACGGGGCGCCGCGTCAGCGACCGAGCTTGCGCTCGATGGCCTCGAGCTCGCTGCGCAGCTTCGGATCTTCGCTCTTGAGCAGGCCGCCGATCTTGTTGACCGCGCTCAGAACCGTCGTGTGGTCCTTGCCGCCGAAGAGCTCGCCGAGCTGTGGATAGCTGGTGCCGAGGCGCTGCCGGCAGAGATACATCGCGACCATCCGCGGATACGACACGGCGCGGTGGCGGCGATGCGACTTCAGGTCCGCGAGGCGGATGTTGAAATAGCGGCAGGTGGCCGTCTGGATGTCTTCGACGCTCACGGCCTGCTCCGGCGCCGGCAGCACGGCCTTGAGCGTTTCCCGCGCGAAGTCGAGGTCGATGGCGCGCCTCACGAGCTCTGCGCGCACCGCGAGGCGCAGCAGCGTGCCCTCGAGCTCGCGCACGTTGGACTTCACGACCTGCGCGAGGAAGAGCGCGACGTCGTCGGCGAGCGCGATGCTTTCTTCGTCGGCCTTGCGCTTGAGGATCGCGATGCGCGTGTCGAGCTCGGGCGCCTGGATGTCGGCGACGAGGCCCCACTGGAAGCGCGAGATGAGGCGCTCCTGCATCTCGGAGATCTGCTGCGGGTAGACGTCGCTCGTCACGACGATCTGCCGGTCCGCGTGATAGAGCGCGTTGAAGGTGTGGAAGAACTCTTCCTGCGTCTGCTCGCGGCCCGCGAGGAACTGGATGTCGTCCATCAGGAGCACATCGCAGTTGTTGCGGTAACGGTCGCGGAACTCGTCGATGCGGTGATTCTGCAGCGCCCAGATGAACTCGTTCGTGAAGCGCTCCGCCGAGAGATAGAGGACGCGCGCGTGCGGGTTGTCTTCGAGGACCCGGTGCCCGACGGCGTTCACGAGGTGCGTCTTGCCGAGCCCGACGCCGCCGTAGATGAAGAGCGGGTTGTAGCGCTTGCCTCGCGTCGCAGAGCCCGCGACCGCCGCCGCGTGGGCGAGCTGATTCGAGGGGCCGACGACGTAGTTGGCGAAGGTGTAGCGGGGGTTCAGGCCGCTCGCGGGGCCGGGCGGCGAGCCCGCGCCGAGGGGCGCCGTGTGGGTCCCGGCGCTCGTCGTCGGCGTCGACGGGGACGCGACGAAACCCGCGCTGCTGCGCGACGCGCCTGCGACGTAGCCCGGTGCGGCGTAGCCCGGCGAGGTGGCGATCTCGGCGGCCGTGAGCGGCGGAACCGACTTGCGTGATGGAGCCGTGCGCTCCTGGAGCGCTTCGACGACGACCCAGTTCACCTTGAGCGCGCGAGGTTCGCCTGCGCCCCGCGCCGTCGTGAAGGCCTCGCGCAGCACGTCGAGGTAGTGCGCGCCGAGCCACTCGCCGAAGAAGCGGTTCGGAATGTGCAGCGTGAGCGTGTCAGCCTCGATCCCGCCGAAGCGCAGCGGTGACAGCCACGTCTCGAAGTTTTCCGCCGAGAGCTGCTGGCGGAGCACGTCGAGCGTCTGATCCCAGAGGTCGCTGTCCCGAACCGTCATCGACGAAACCCCCACTGGCGCTGCGGGTGGAAAACAGAAGGAATTCGCGCACTTGTGCGCTTGATCCACAACCTGTCCACAGGTTGGATCCGGAGGGAGGCGAGCACTCGGTCCGAGCGGCGGTCGCGGGTGCTGGCTGGCTGGCTGCGAGGTCGTCCACGCATCCGGAACGTCACCGGAGCGTTGCCCCCGAAAGGGAAGGCGACGCTAGCAGAGCGCCCCGGGAGCGTCTACGGCGATCCGTGCGGCATCGCGTAAGTGCCCGACGAAACGAAGGAAAAATCTTTCGCGGATCATGCGCGACACCCGCCCGGAATCGCAGCCGTTCGCGTCGATCCGCCAAGTGCTTGAGATCTCACGAGATTATCCAACTTGATCCGGAGGTCGCCCCGCGCGCTCGCGACGATCGCCGTGATCCCTCGTGATCCCGCGGAGATCCGCATGATGGCGTGTCGCGCGCAACTATTTGGTGGGCTGGGATCGGGCTGTTAGGTTCGCGGCCGTTCCCGGGCGGTGCCTCGAGGGACGAATGGAGAAACGACCATGCAGCGCGTCACGACGCCCTCGAAAGTCCATGCCCTCGCCGCGCTGGTCGGTGTGCTCGCCGCGCTCGTCGGCGCGCCCGACGCGCGCGCCTGGGACAACGTGGATACGACGGAATCGGCGCGCGGTCTCGCGATGGGGACGGGCGTCCGCGCGTCATCCGCGGGCACCTCGGCGCTCGCCTACAACCCGGCGAACCTCTCGCTCGCGCGCCTCTATCACCTCGAGAGCGGCGTCACCTATGACCCGGGCGCGGGTCGCTTCGGCGTGATCGCCGGCATCGTCGACTCGACGACGGATGTCGTGTCGGCGGGCATGTCCTTCCGCGCGCTGATGGGCGATGGCGATGGCGGCTATGGCGGCTACGACGGGCGCCTCTCGCTCGGGATGGGTCTCGGCGAGGCCGTGTCGATTGGCCTGAGTGGCCGCTACCTCACCTACTCGCGCACCGGCCAGCTTCCGCCGGGCGTCACGAGCGACCGCGTCGCGCGGGGCTTCACGCTCGACGCCGCGCTGCGTGTTTCCCCGGCAACGGGCTTCCACATCGCCGTGCTCGGGCTGAACCTCATCGATCTCGAGACGGCGCTCGCGCCACTGCAGGTCGGTGGCAGCGCCTCCTACACGATGGGCGGCGTCTTCACGATCGGCGCCGATACGCTCGTGAATCTCTCGCGCGGCGTCGACGGCACGCCGCTGCTCGTCGGCGGTGGCATCGAGTGGCTCACGGGTGGGCGCGTGCCGCTGCGCGCGGGCTACGTCTGGGATGAGCTCCGCGCGACGCACGTGTTCACCGCCGGGCTCGGCTACGTCGATCCGAAGATCGGCATCGATCTCTCGCTCCGGCAGGACGTCGCGGGCCAGAACGACACGCTGATGATGGCGTCGGTGCGCTACTTCGTGCGCTGACGCGCGCGGTCCGCGCGGACGAGCGCGTGATAGTGTCGCCGCCGAGCCGGAACCGAAGGCCGCGTGCGGTGTCACGCGGTCATGCGTGCCGCGGCCCGATTCGAAACATCGATCGATGGGCGATCGGTCGACGAGGCGGCCCGGTCCATCGGCTTCTGCGTACCGATGCCCGAAGGTGATGAGGAGAAGCTGATCGAGCGCCTGCAACGCCGCGACGAAGCGGCGTTCAACGAGCTCGTGCGCCTCTACGAGGCGAAGGTCTTCCACCTCGTCCTGCGCATGATCGGCGACCGCGGTGAGGCGGAAGACGTCGCGCAAGAAGTCTTCATCACGGTCTTCAAGTCGATCGACGGCTTCCGCGGCGACTCGAAGCTCTCGACGTGGCTCTATCGCGTCGCGACGAACCACTGCAAGAACCGGATCAAGTATCTCGGCCGCCGCGCGCGCGGGCAGAAGCAGGTCTTCGACGAGCTCTCCCAGCGTGACGCGATCGAGAGCGCGACGATGCAGACGAGCGCGTCCGTCCCGCGCCCCGATGAAGCCGTCGAAGGTCGGCAGACGGAGCACATCGTCCAGCGTGCGCTCGCCATGATCGACGACGAGCACCGCGAGCTGATCGTGCTGCGCGACCTCGAGGGCCTCGCCTACGAAGAAATTCAAGGAATCACGGGCCTCGCCGAAGGCACCGTGAAGAGCCGCCTGCACCGCGCGCGCGTCGCGCTGAAGAACGCGGTGGATACGCTCGGCGGTGTGCGGCCGGCCGCGACGAAGGAGCCACGATGACGCGCGACGAAGCCCGCGACTTGTTCAGCGCAGCCTGGGACGGCGAGCTCGGTGAGGCGCGCGCGGCGTTCGATGCGCTGCTCGCGAATGACTCGGAGTTGCGCGCGGAATACGACGACTTCACGCGCGTGCTGCGCGAGACGCAGGCGATGATGCGCGGTGCCGAGCCGCTCGTGAATCACGACGCGCCGGTCCCCGATGTGCTCGCGGGCGTGCAGCGCAAGCTCCGCACGCGCTCGGGCGGACGCTTCTACCGCGACCGTTTCAGCGAGCGCAGCGGACGCGGCGTCACCCTGCCCCTGCTGCTCGCTGCGGCGATGTTTCTGCTGCTCGCTGCGGCGTTCCTCGCGATCGAGTGGACGAGTGTCGTCGAGGCGCCGCCGTCTGCGGAGCGCGAGAGTACGGCGACGACTCCCACGCGGCGCTGAACCGGTCGCGGACTCGTTGAAACCGGCGACGCGCTCAGGCGATGGCGGCAGCTCGGAGCGCGCGCTCGCGGACGGCGAGGATCTCGTCTTCGGAGAGCAGATGATCGCCGAGCTTCGCGTGCTTGAGGATGGCCTCGCACACCTGCGGCACGGGCTCGAGCTTCTTCTCGCGGAGCCAGTACTGGACGTTCGAGAGCCCGCTCATCGGGCCGATCGCGATCTCCTGGCGGCGCCCGACCATCTCGGCGGGCACGCCTGAGTAGATGCGGTCGGCGAGCCAGTCGTCGCCCTTCGCCTGCGCCTTGATGATCGCCGCCGCGTGCACGCCCGTGCCCGTGCGGAACGCGTCCGCACCGACGGCCGGATAGTTGATCGGAATCGGGAAGCGTGTCGCGCGTGATACCACGTCGCAGGCCAGCGCGAGCTTCGAGAGGTCGCGATCGCCGAGCTCCCCGAGCAGCTTGAGGTTCAGGAGGATCTGGTCGATCGCGGCGTTGCCGACGCGCTCGCCGATGCCGAGGATCGTGCCGTGCACGCGATCCGCCCCGTATTCAAAGGCGAAAATCGCGTTGGGCACGGCGAGGCCGCGGTCGTTGTGGCCGTGCCAATCGATGCCGACGGTCTCCTGCGCGCCACACGACTCGATCACGCTGCGCGTGAAACGTATCAACTTTTGTACGCCGTCCGGCGTGACGTGTCCGACGGTGTCGCAGAGACAAAGGCGCGTCGCGCCGTGTCCGATGGCGGCGCGGAAGAGCTCGCCGAGCACCTCGGGGCGCGAGCGCGTGGTGTCTTCGGTGACGTAGGTGACCGCGAGGCCTTCCTTCACGGCGAAGTCGATGGCCTCGACGCTGCGCTGGCGGATGAGCTCGACCGACCAGTCCTCGGCGAGGGCGCGGATGGGTGAGCTGCCGATGAAGGTGAGCACCTCGATCGGCAAACCGGCGCGCTGCGAGACCTCGACCATCGGCGCGATGTCCGAGACGAGCGTGCGGCCCGCGCAGCCGAGGCGGATGCGGAGCTTGCAGTCGACGACCTCCTGCGCGATGCGCAGCACGTCTTCGAAGGCGCGCTGACTCGCGCCGGGCAAACCGACGTCCGCGTACTCGACGCCGAGCTCGTCGAGCAGGTGCAGAATCTCGAGCTTGTCGCCGATCTTGGGGTCGACGACCGACGGATTCTGCAGACCATCGCGCAGCGTCTCGTCGAGCAGCGTCACGCCGCGGAGCGGCACGGGCGCGCGGCGATCGACGGCGTTCCAGTCATAGACGAGCGCATCGGACGCGGGCGACGTGGACATCGGCGCGAAGCTATCACGCGTCGCGCGCGTCGCCGTGAGCGAGGTCAATCGCGTCGAGGGCCGCGCGCGCTCAGCCGATCTCGGCCCAACCGCCGCCGAACACGGCCTCGCCGGGCTCCTTCGCGCGGACGGCTCGCACGAGCACGCGCGCCGACGTCGTCTCGGTCGCAGGCACGCGAAACCCCTCGATGATCAGCGTGTCGCCGGGCCAGACGGGCTTCTTGAAGCCACCCGAGAGGAAGCGCAGGCGATTCACGTCGCCGCCGCACACTTCGGCGATCACGGCGCGCCCTACGATTCCGTACGTACAGAGTCCGTGGAGGATCGGCCCGCCGAAGTTGGCCTGCTTGCCGATCTCGGGATCGATGTGGAGCGGGTTGAGGTCGCCGCTCAGCCGATAGAGCGCCGCCTGCTCCGCGGTGGTGTGCACTTCGAAGCGCCAGTCGGGTTCGCGATCGGGCGTACGCGGCTCATCGCGCTTGGGTGGCGTCGGGCCGCCGAAACCGCCGTCGAGTCGGTACAGGATGCGCCACTCCGTCTCGCAGATCAGCGTGCCCGCCTCGTCGTGCGTGGTCGTCGCGAAGTCGGCGATCGCCATGCGCTTGAGGTCGTAGATCCCTGCGACGCGGCCCACCGTGCGCAGCGTGCCCGCGGGCGCGAAGGGCGCGTGCAGGCGCGTCTTCTGGTTGCCGTGCACGACGCCGAGCAGATCGCCGCCGACCACCTCGAAGAGCGCCGCGCACGCGTCATAGGCGGGCACGACGGCATATGTCGGCAGCACGCGCGGGCCGCGCCCTTCGAAGAGCAGATCGAGCTCGCCGGGGAGTCGTGCGCCGATACCGAGCGCGTAGAGCGCGGTGTCCTTCCAGGTGTACGAGTGCGTGAGTTCGCGGGTCGTCGTGCCGACGGAGTCGAGCCGGAGTGCCATGGCGGCGGACGGTAGCAGGCGTGCACGGCGCGCGGTTGACCGTCGCGTCCGGTGCGACCACGTTCCGCCACGTGCGTCGCGCGGCCTTCGGCTCGTCACTGCTCGCGTGCGCCGCACTCGTCGCGGGCTGCCCCGACTCGCGCCCGCCCGCGCCGCCCGTGATCGACCTCGGCCCGCGGCCGGATGGCTTTGCGCCGCCCGGCATCGACACGGATGCGGACGGTGTCTGCGACGACACCGAGTTTCGCTTCGGGCTCGACCCGAGGCGCGCCGACACCGACGCGGATGGTTTTCCGGACTGGTTCGAGATCGCTGCGGGTTTCGAGGGGAACTCGCCCTCATCACCGCCGCGCAGTGAGCTCCTGCCGCTCGTCGAGTCCGCGGAGAGCGAGGTCGTCACGTCGATCGTCGCGACGGTCAACGGCGAAGGTGAGACGTACACCGGCAGCATCGACCCGCAGATCGTGCGTGACGGATTTGGCGTCGACGCGGGCAATTTCTTCGTGTCGGCCATGGCGACGGGCGCCGAGCCGCTCGGCAACGTGGTGCGCATCGACGCGCCGGCGCGCACCTGGGAGAGCGTCCGCGGACGGACGTTGCTCTTCTCGGAAGTGCGTTTCCGCTTCGGCACCGAGACGGCACGCGGCTGCGTGCGCGGCTATCCGTTCCGCTACTACACGAAGTCCGATGCAGAGCGCATCGTCGCCTCGTCGCGGCGGATCCTCATCCTCTCGCCCCCCGGCGCGACGCCCGCCACGGGTCCGTGGTGCGCTCCCGCCGGGCCCTGCTGGTAGACGCGCGATATCGCAAGGAGGTTGCGGTGTCGTCCTCGTTGGTGGAGCGCGATACCGCAAGGAGGTTGCGGTGTTGGGTCCCAACGCCCGATTTCACGAACACATGAGCCCGGCGCTGCGCGTGTCAGGCCGGGCTCAGGGTGTGTGATCGCGATTCGGTCCGGCGAAGCGCCGGAAGAAATGCTGGGCCGTTCAGAACGCCGGGCCGCGCGGGTTCGGGGCGGCGCCCGGACCGGCCATCGGCGGTGCGCCGTCGACCTGCTTCGCGCGCTTGCGACGGCGGCGGGCGGCCTCCGACTCCTTCTTGCGGCGCTTGATCGAGGGCTTCATGTAGTGTCGGCGGCGCTTGAGCTCACGCAGGATGCCTTCGGCGGCCATCTTGCGCTTGAGGTGCTTGATCGCGCGCTCGATCCCCTTGTCGCCGACGACGACCTCGAGGGGCTTGCACTGAATCGAATCTCCGGGGGCGGTCGTCGACGACATCGGGCTCGTACTCTCCTCTGCTGCCAGCTCGTGGCAGCGCCGCCCGGTTCGGGCAGGGCGGCGGACTATGCACGTCCCCTCCGGCGCGCGCAAGTCGCAGGAGGGATCATGCGTGAGTCGGGCGGGGCGCCGGGCTGCGGCGCCTCCGATCAGGCGTTCGCGGGCGGGGTGTTCGGCACCACGGCGAGCTCGTCGCGGCTGCCGTGTCCGGCGCGCTTGCCGAAGCCGAGCTCGCCCCCGACGCCCACATCGACGATGACGACGTCGCCCGGTGCATAGCGCCCCGCGAGCAGCTCCTGCGCGAGCGGGTTCTCGATGAGGCGCTGGATGGCGCGCTTGAGCGGGCGCGCGCCGAAGGTCGGGTCGTAGCCGACCTGACCGAGGAGATCCTTCGCCGCGTCGCTGATCTCGAGGGCGAGGCCGCGGGCGCCGAGCCGCTTCTCGAAGCGGACGAGCTGGATCTCGACGATGCGCCGGATCTGCGCGCGATCGAG
>Ga0172373_10006938_pt1 | contig 14890 bp, 9 predicted proteins | sample Lak10m_2_FD_114546 | JGI IMG/M metagenome (GOLD analysis project Ga0172373, IMG submission 114546) | Freshwater microbial communities from Kabuno Bay, South-Kivu, Congo - kab_092012_10m | ecosystem: Environmental > Aquatic > Freshwater > Lake | place: Democratic Republic of the Congo: South-Kivu... | reverse complement strand
TTTTAGTTGAATCTATTTTCGAATTACACCTCTTAGAAATTCAAACTGAATTTCAATATACGCCTACGTCTATAAGCGTATTTTTTAACAAAAGTTGCGGAAGGTAAATTATTTGGTTACTTTGGGTGTCGGTGATTTATTTTGGAAATTTATATTAATCTTATACAACTTTAATGAAATGAGTATTAGTAGTGTGAGTGAGTTTGTATCAGAAATGAGTTTGGGCATTTTTACATCTATCGGCAGGCACTTCAGTTGAATAAGCGAAAATGAAAAATTGAGTCAAAAGAAATCCCACTACCCCCTTCAGATTTCTCTATTGACCACGCACTAAGTGAAAACAAGAGGGTTGAAATGAATTACTATGAAGGTCTGACTTAGATTACATATTCCCTTATCCAACTACAATTTTACAATAATTTATAATGAAAAAACAAATTGAAAACAATTCGAAAATAGTAGTAGAGCTTAAGTTTAAATATTCGGGGTGGCTATTTATTTTAGACCAACTTTTGAGGGCCTTACTCTTAGTCCTATATTTCAAGAATTATTTGCCGTTATGGCTATTTATAATTCTTCAAGTTCTGCTAATTGTACTATTATATTATTGGAACGAAAAATATAAGGATCGCTTAAATAAAAAATATATCAAATATCTAAATAGAAGATACCGTAATGAAAACCCGACATTAAAATTCAATGAAGAAATACCCGAGATTCTAGCCATCTATCAACTTTTATTTGGCTTCTTCTTTTCGTTTTGGTTTATTTATAAGGTTATTGAGCCTTTAGCTTGGTATACCTATATTTTTATTTTCTTTCTTTCTCTTGTAGGGGTTGTATTTTGTGCGCTCCCTCTTGCCTTTTCAATTACATACAAAGAGAGTCTTGGAATTATTTCAGCAACCCCGATAAGAGTAAAGTTGAGACTTAACAATAATAATGAACCGACGGAAATTTTTGAAGAACTAGGGGCTAATTATTCAGATATATTCCAAAGTGATAAATTAATAGGTCACGGAGTTGTACAATTAGATGCCGTTGATCAAAACGATGTTAAAATTGCAAAATTAGAAAGCGAGGTAAAAAACATTAACTTCAAATCGGAAACCTGGATGCTCGAAAGTGTTTTTCTCGGGGGGTTGGCTTTCTCAGGCTTCTTAACCGTTGCATCAGCGAATCTACTTGGCAAAGAGCCTGACGTCTTCAAGACATTTTTAGAGCATTTGAGGCTTTACTTCAACAACTGCTCTGTAGATCAAACATTATCCTGGTTAACAGAAATTCAAAACCATTTCTTTAGAAACGATCTCTATATCATTATAATGCTACTATGTCTAATGAGCAGTGTTTTTTTCTTGTTGGTGCTTACTTTAAGGTTAAGAATGAATTCTCTATCTCTTAACATGGATCATCTTCTTAGGATTCTGTTGATTTTTAATGCTAAGGAGGAAGTTTTAATTAATACAAATATCAATGAACAGAATCAAACCAATGAAAAAAGACTAGAAAAAATTCAAGCAAAAATAAACAGCACTTTAACTGATTCAGAAAAGTTGCTTCAGGAGCTACGACCAATTTCAATACTCATGAAGATTTATAGAAATATAGCTGTGGTACTATTCTATTGTGTGCTTATTATTTCAGGATTTTACTTTATGCCTATGGTTTCTTTAATTATACTTTCACTGGCATTATTTACTCAAGTCTTTAGGTTACTTGAAACTTATACCAAAATTGACAAAATAAGAAATTTGCTAAACAGGCATTGAGTTAATATAGATCTTTAAATTCAATCAATCAGTTTGAAGCCGAAAGCTTGTTAAATTGAGCCACAACCTACCTGCCAAAACAAAAAAGAACGGGCTCACTGCATTTTCAATACTTTCTATCCTGAAAAACGATATATTAGTTTACAAGCATTATTTTAGCTTCCTCACTGAATTATCATGAATCGAATCAAAGAAATTCTTGAACAAAAGGGGATAAAGCAAATCTGGTTATCTCAAAGACTTGGAAAAAGCTACAATGTAGTCAACGGCTACGTCCAAAACAGACAACAGCCCAGACTAGAAATTCTTTTTGAAATTGCCAAAATCCTTGAGATTGACCCCAAAGAATTAATTAATACAGAGAAAATTAAACGATGATTTTAGACAACGAAAATAGAAACCTAAAGGTCCACGACTGGATTAACAAATACACGGAAGAAGGGAAACTAGATGTGGTTACCGGCTACTTCACGATAGGGGCACTGGCTTGGTTTTCCAAAACAGTAAATGATAAAATTCTGGAATTTAGGCTAGTTCTAGGAGACATTGTAAATTTCGACTCAATAGACAGTAGGCCATTAGACTTGCTTAATGAAAACATTACTATCGAAGCTTCTTTAAAACTTAGCTCTCTATCAAAAGAGGCAGTTGCCTTTTTGAAACAAGACAAAGTCTTAGCAAAAACTTTAGAACCTAATTTCTGTCATGCAAAGAGTTACCTATTTAATCCTGAGAAAAACGATGATAGAAACAAATATTTTATTTGTGGAAGCTCAAATCTCACTGAGGCGGGAATAGGTCTGAAACACACCAATAATATCGAGTTAAACATTGCTGAAACAGGAAATAATAATCAATATAAGGAGCTTGCAGAATGGTTCGAAGCTTTGTGGTTAAGGCCACAAGCCCACAAAGAAAAAACCTTGATCTCCGCAGACGGAAAAACATCCAAGATAGATTTCAAACAATATTTGATAAATGAAATAGAGCGGATTTTCATTAAGTACACACCACGAGAGCTTTATTACAAAGTGCTATTTGAGTTATTTGGCAATCAGGTGTTAGAAACCGAGAACGATGCTGATTTCAACAGACAAATCGGACGGCTAGAAAATTCAATTATTTATAATACTCTATTTGAGTTTCAAAAAAAAGGTGTACTCAGCTTAATTCGAATGCTTCAAAAATATAATGGTGCTGTATTAGCTGATGCTGTGGGTTTAGGTAAAACATGGAGCGCTCTGGCCGTTATCAAATTTTTTCAACTTCAAGGAAGAGAGGTTCTACTGATTTGCCCTAAAAAACTTGAACATAATTGGAGAAGGTATCTAAAACATCAGAACTCTCGTTTCGAGAAAGATCAATTCGATTTTTTCTTACGCTTTCATACCGATTTACATGAAGAAAGAATTGAAAAGTATAATGATCGTGCAGACAAGTATTTTGTCAGTGATAAGCCAAAATTGATTGTAATCGACGAAAGTCACAATCTTAGAAATGACAAGTCAACCCGTTACAAATTCTTGCTAGAAAAAATCCTCCAACAAAACGAAGATGTAAAAGTCCTGTTATTATCAGCAACACCAATTAACAACTCACTCAATGACATTAGAAATCAATTCAAATTGATGGCGCAAGGTGATGTGGACGGTTTTGAAGAAAACCTAGGTGTAAGAAATTTAGATTATACTTTCCGTTCAGCCCAAAAAGCATTTAACGAATGGAGAGAAAATACAAGTCCCATAATTAGTGATTTCATAAAAATGCTTCCCGCCAATTTTTTTACTTTAACAGATTCACTGATCGTGGCCCGCACTCGTAAAATGATAGAGGGGCAGCAAACAGGTTTAACCTTTCCATTAAAGACTAAACCTATAAATCTCTTTATAACTCCAAGTCAGCTTGGAAATTTCGATTCTTTCGAAGAGTTGTTTGACCACTTTCCTCCAATGCTTTCAGCCTACCAACCTTCTTTCTATCTCGATCAAGAAAGTCAGGAAAAGGACATACTTCATGATGAAAAGCAAAGAGATCGCTTTTTAGTAAAAATGATGTACATCCTGCTTGTCAAGCGATTGGAGTCTTCTTGGTATTCTTTTTACTCTACGGTGGGGAAGATTAAAGATCATCACCAAAATGCATTAGACAAGATTAAAGCTTATCAAGAAAGTGCTGCGAATAGCAAACTTCTTGAAAAGGAAAGCCATCTATTTGATGATGATGAATTGCAAGATGAGTACGAAGAGCTTACCCTTGGAAAAAAACGTAAGATTAGTCTTTCAGATATTGACGCATCCGGAAACTTAGAAAATTTCAAACAAGATTTAAAGAAGGATTTAGACGCTCTTGACAACCTCTACGTTAACCTGCAAAAGTTTGAAAAAAAACTTGACAAGGAAACGGTGCTCCCTGGAAATCTTAATTCCATTGATGATAAATTGCAAACTCTCATTACTGAAATTAATAAGAAGAGAGCTTCGGGTCAAAATAATGGGAATGCAAAAATTATAATCTTCACTGTGTACCGTGATACTGCCGAATATCTTTTTAAACAGCTAAAAAGTCGAGGGTTTGAAAAAATCGCTATGGTTTCAGGTAGTGGATCACTGACTAGTGATTCAGATGAAGAAACGAAAGATGTAGAACGTATTCTAGAGCGATTTGCCCCCTACACTAAACTATTTATGGAAAAGGAATGGGACTTTCAAACTACAAAAAAGGAATTAGAAGCTTACCATGAATGGATTAAATGGGTGCAATTTAACCACAAGGAAACCTATACCGCGGTTCAGAAACCTATCGATATTCTAATTGCCACAGATGCCTTAAGTGAGGGACAAAACTTACAAGACGCAGACATGGTTATAAATTATGATATCCACTGGAATCCCGTCAGAATTATTCAACGACTAGGTCGTATTGACCGCTTGGGAAGTCCAAACAAAAAAATATTCGGAATTAATTTCTGGCCATCAAATAACATCAATTCATACTTAAATCTGCAAGGAAGGATAGAACAACGAATGGCTGCTATGAAGCTCGCAGGTGCTGAGGTAGACGAAAAATTCTCTGAAACGTTTCAACAAATGATTCATGACGAGTCATTAGATCAACGGATGAAAAACCGCATGTTGGAGCAAATGCAAGTTACAATTTCCGATTTAGAGGGAAATGATACGTTTGGATTTGATGATCTTTCATTGGAGAAATACAGACAAGACTTGTTGGAAGAATTTAACAAAGACAAGGCAAAGTACACTCGAATGCCTAAAGGAGTTTATACCGGTTTTAAAGCAGACACTTCTATTTGCAATGAAGATGGTTTGATTGCTCTATTTGGTTATCCATCTAAACCAGCAAAATCAACAAAGCATGAATACACGGTTTTTGACCTTGTATACATCAATAACCAAGGTAAATTAGTATTACTAAACCAAAAGGATGTGCTGGATGCCTTAACTTATCACAAAGACAAAGACCGATTTGTACCAGATGCTATAGATGATGGTGAGCACGGTGCAATCCAAAACTTAGTGATGGTAATTAAAACTTGGTTAGAAAGTAACTCTTCAGGAGAAATAAAATTAGAAGACGGGACTACCAAAAGGGTAATGGGAACAGAAGCAAAAGATCTTCTATCAAAATTGAGAAGTGGCGATAAGGATTCTTTAAATAGGGTTAGGCAAAACTTGAAGGTGGAAGAAAAATTCCAATTAGAAAATTTCGATTTAATCACTTGGTTTATAGTAACGGCAGACAAATGAATTTACAACTTTTCGCTAAAGCAAATTTCCTAACAGCACTTAAATCACTTTTCAAAGATTTAAAAGTGCCCATGAATTATGTGGCAGATGAACCAACTACTGCAAAGGAAATACTGAAAGACACCTATAAGGACAACGAAACTTTCCAACTCATAGAGGACGTCTTTTTTGTGGGAATGGTGGACGATGCTGCTTTTGAAGGCAACAAATCTTTAGAAACCAATAAAATCAAATCCGATTATGACGGGATTCTGATATTTGGTGTGACACTATACAGCAGAGTCAATGGGCTGCTACCTACCCGTTCACAGTTGGCTGAAATTTCGCGTGCCTTCAACCGTGAATTTTACTATACCCCTGTTGTTGTCGTATTCAAATACGGAAACAACTTGGCCTTTGCTAATACTGAGCGATTGAAGTACAAACAGGAATGGCGTGAAGGGGAAAAGGCAGGAAAAGTAAGTCTGCTGCGTGATATTCAAATTGAAAAGCCACATTCAGGTCATGAACGAATTTTATCTGAATTAAAAATTCCTACAACTGGAACTAAAAAGGTGGATTCATTTGCCAAACTTTATACCCATTGGCAAGAAGTATTTAGTGTAAATCTGCTTAATAAGAAATTCTATCAAGAACTTTCAAATTGGTATTTCTGGGCCACACAACATGTGATTTTTCCAGGTGAACCTACAATAGCTGACGCTCATCTTAAAAAAGCAAAACTTGAAGATCTACTACAAGAGCACAAAGCAACGAATGTAATCCGCATGCTTACCCGGTTGCTTTTTGTCTGGTTTATCAAGGAAAAAAAACTCATCCCTGAAGAATTATTTGAACTAGACTCGCTGCAAAAAGATATTCTCAATGAAATCTCGCCCTACCACGAAAGAGGGATGTTTAAGGAACACAACAAAGAGAGCATTTACTATAAAGCAATTCTGCAGAACTTGTTTTTTGCGACACTTAACTGCCCTATTGAAGGGGATAACCTAGACAAAAGGAAAAGAGGTTTTCGAGGTGACGGTTATGGCACACATAGGGGTATTGATTACCTCTTGAGGTATAAGCAATATTTTAAAAATCCAGAAGCTTTTCTAACGAAGCTGAATGAAACTGTCCCTTTCTTAAATGGAGGCCTATTTGAATGCTTAGACAATAAGTTCAACAATATTTATATTGATGGTTTTTCTGACCAAATGACGAAAGGCGAACTACTTATTGTCCCTGATTTCTTGTTCTTTGGTCTAGAGGAAGAAACCGACCTCAGTAATATTGTTGGTATTAAGGATAAAAAATACAAACAAGCCGCTGTAAAAGGACTGATTAACATCCTGAAATCATACAAGTTTACCATTACTGAGAACACCCCAATTGAAGAAGACGTAGCACTTGACCCTGAGCTATTAGGTAAAGTATTTGAAAACCTTTTGGCGAGCTATAATCCCGAAACCAAAACAACAGCCCGAAAACAAACAGGCTCTTTTTATACCCCTCGCGAAATTGTAAATTACATGGTAGATGAAAGCTTGATTGCTTATCTCAAAAATGCAATATCAGATTGGGGTGGATTGGATGACGAGACATTGGATAAAGATCTACATGTGTTGACATCTTTTGACAGCAAAGTTCCATTTACTGACAACCCGGAACTTCAGCGAGAAATTATTACTGCTTTGAGCACCTGCACCATACTGGACCCAGCGTGTGGTTCGGGTGCTTTCCCTATGGGGATATTGCAGAAAATGGTGCATATCCTGCAAAAGCTCGACCCAGATAATAAAGTTTGGAAAGAAGTGCAATTGGAAAAAGCTCGAAAGGAAAGTGAAGAAGCTTTTGAGATTGAAGACAAACAAGCACGAGAAGAACGATTATTAGAAATCAATGAGGCTTTTGACCAAAACATCAATGACCCCGATTATGCCCGTAAATTGTTCCTAATCGAAAACTGCATTTATGGAGTGGATATACAACCCATTGCCACACAAATCTCTAAGCTTCGCTTCTTTATTTCTTTAGTAGTGGAGCAAAAAGTAAATGCTGAGAAAAATAATTTTGGCATACGGCCTTTGCCTAACTTAGAAACAAAGTTTGTGGCAGCTAATACATTGTTTGGTATCAAAAAGAACGGAGGTTTATTTGAACTCGACGAAGTAAAAAAATTGGAAGCCGAACTTAAAATTGTTCGTCACAAAATTTTCAGTCTTAAATCTAAAGAACGAAAAATCGCATGGAGAGAGAAAGACAAAGAATTGCGAGAAAAACTCTCAAACGTTCTAAAAAAACAAGGTTTGCCCTTAGATGCGGCCGAAAAATTATCAGGATGGGATCCTTATGACCAAAATGCATCATCTGCATTTTTTGATTCGGAATGGATGTTTGGAAATAAAGAAGGATTTAGCATAGTGATTGGAAATCCACCCTATATAAATACCAAAAGCGGAATTCAATCTGAATTTAAGGAATATTATAAAAGCGAATACGATTCCGCCTCTGGTCAATTTGATTTGTTTAGTTTATTTATTGAACAGTCACTTAGACATACGAAAATCCTTTCTTTTATTGTTCCTAAGCCAGTGATAAATAATGAAAACTATGAAGTGGTAAGGAAACAACTACTTAAAATTGGTTTACAATCTATTGTTACCGGGTCGCATATTTTTGAAAATGCCGGTGTTGAATCATGTATCTTCATAACAAATCCATCTGCAGAAACTACACGAATTGAGCATTTCAATATGTCAAGTGGATTTAATTACTTGTTTTCGGTAAATCCACAAAACTTTTACGGGTTGCCATTCACAATTATTAATAGTTTACTTAGCCCGGAAGAATACCCTATTATTCACCTTACTAAAACCGATGCAAAAGAATTGGGTTCAATAATTAGCATATTAAGGGGTGTTGAGGGTGGAAAAACCGATGAAACAATAAATTCTATTGGAAAGGGCTATTCGCTTCTTAGGGGTGAAGATTTAAACGCTTATCAGATAAAAAATTCTGAATTGTGGATAGATGCAGATTTCAAAAACCATGTAAAATTTAAAACTAGGAAATTGTACATGAGCCCTAAACTTTGTATTCGCAGGGTTGGAAATAGGGTAACTGCAGCCGTTGATATAAATGATTGCGTAAGCCTCAACACCATTTATAATTGCCATGTTAAATCTTCAGATACGTCAGGTTATTGGGGCTTAGCGGCTATTCTTAATTCAACATTAGTAAATTATTGGTTTTATAAAGTTTTCATCCTTGATGATGCGCTCTTCCCTTATCAAAGAGTTTCACAACTTGAAAAGATTCCCATCAATAAAAACTTTAGAAATAAGGCTTTAAATTCGCTTTCAGCTTTAATGCATTTCAAGTCAGACTCTATAATTAACAACGTTTTAAACGCTTTTGTTTTCAACCTCTACTTCCCCGACCACTTGAAAGAGCGCGACATAGATGTATTGGAGTTTGTAGAGCAGGATATAAATGAAGTAATGAAAGGCAGGGGGTTTGAAGAACTAATTGATACAGAAAAAGAGGAAGTAATAAAAACCCTGCATGCCACATGGAGCCACCCCGAAAATGAAGTCCGAAATCGTATCAAACTTTTTGCTGTGCGTAGCCCCGAGATTTTAAAACCAATATTGGAAAGCTAATGAAGAAGATTAAAGAAATAAGAATCCAAAACTTTAAAGCTTTTCAAAAAGAACAAATTTTTCCAATAAATGGAAAACACGTTCTTGTATACGGTAATAATGGTTCCGGTAAATCTTCACTGTTTTGGGCTCTTTATACTTTGTTACAGAGTAGTATAAAAGAAGATATCGACGTGCAGAAATACTTCAAAAAATATCTTTCATCAAATAAAGCGACCCATCAAACCTTAAAAAATGTGTTTATGGATGAAAGTGAAGATTCCTTCATCAAACTCACTTCCATAGACACCAATACCAAACATGAAGAAACATTTACAATTTCTCATGACTTAATCAATACAAACAATGATGACAACACACTGATTCAAGAGTTAAATCTTGCCAGTGATTTCATCAATTACAAGCTTCTCCAAAATTTTTATAGGGCATCACACAAACAGGAAGTAAACCTTTGGCCAGTGTTTGAGCGTGATATTTTTCCACTGCTTACTGAGGGCACAAAAAATTGGTTAGACGACATAATAATAAAAAGTACAATAGATATTCCAAGAACCAAACTCGGATATGCCGTTTCCTCGGGAAGTAAAACTAAATATGAAGAACAATTAATTCTGCTAAATGAAAAGATTCAAAACCTCTTAGATGAAATATCCACTCAGGCCAATATAGTATTGAAAGATCACTTCTTTATGGGTGAGGATCTTGTTAGAGTTTCACTTGAGTTTGCCAAGAAATTTAAATTCGATTTAGTTCGCGAAAAAATTTGGGAAGAGAATAAACAAAGTCAACGTTATGATGAATTGCAAATCAAATTAGGAGTTCAGATTTATGATCAATCGCTTGCTGAAAAATGGAGGCCCATCGAAAGAGTGCAGTCTTTCTTAAATGAAGCTCAATTAACTAGAATTGCAATTGGAATTCGTTTCGGTGCTTTGAGAACAAGGCCATTAGCAGCTGCTCAATTCAAAATTTTAGTACTTGATGATATGCTTATAAGCCTAGACCTATCAAACCGAATGGATGTGGTTCGAATCATTCTAAACAAAGAAAAAAAGGAAGATTTGAAATTCTTTGATGATTTTCAAAAATTTATCCTTACTCATGATAAAGGTTTCTACAATCTCATTCGCAGAAACACTAATGAAGAAGAATGGGCATACTTTGAATTTCAGAAGGATGAAATTGATTTTTCGGCCCAAAAAATTAAAGAAGAAATATTACCAATTCAACGCGCGATTAAAAAATTCGAAGAAGGAGAATTTGAGGCGTCAGGAAACGAACTGAGGAAAGAAGCCGAATTAATATTGGACAGCTTTTTAGACCCTAAAATGAAAAATTTCGACCAAAAGTTCAAAACTTTGAGTCAGAAATTAGAAGATGCTTTTAAGCAAATAGTTGAAAAACGTCATAAAGACTTCACAGATAAATTTTCAAGTGACTTGAATATTGAAAAGTTAAAGAAAATTAAGACCGACTATTTTAAAGATTCATCTCTCAATGAAACGGATAAAATAACTTTGAATAACATTAAGGCAGACCTTTTCGAGTTCTTAATAGAATTTAACGAAAAGAAAAACAAAAAAGAAATTCTTATAAATGAAACTAAAGACATATTGGATAGAATTATGAATGCCGCCTCGCATTATTCCGAACATCCATTATATAGAGCGGAATTAAAAAAAGCAATTGCCAAAATGATTGCTTTAAAAGAACATTTAAATAAACCAGATTGATGATTTGGCAATCGAAAAAAATTTGTCAAATAAATGCTATCGAAAGAGGTTTGGTTTTGTGATTTAATGTATGTTCACAATCTTGCACGATTTTGAAAAACAATTCAAAGAAACATGAACATTAAAAACTTCGAGTTCAAGGCGAGGGTTGATGAACTTGAGAAATTCGAGACAAAGCTGCTTACTCTTAATCCCGATTATAAAGGGCTGGACCATCAGATTGATACCTACTTCAACGCGACAGAAGGAAGACTTAAATTGCGTGAAGGGAATATTGAAAATTCCCTCATCAACTACGATAGAGAAAATGTGGCGCAGGCTAAAGAGTCGCAAATCATCCTCTATCAACACCAACCAAATCCTGCTCTGAAACAAATCCTTACTAAACAACTTGGCGTAAAAGCCATTGTAGATAAAAAACGGAAAATCTACTTTATTGATAATGTCAAATTTCATTTCGATGTGGTTGAACAACTAGGTACCTTCATCGAGGTAGAAGCCATTGATAACAACAATGCCTTTACAATTGATGAATTGAAAAATCAATGCGATTTCTACTTCTCCTTTTTTGAACTTAATCCAAACCAAATCATTGACAAATCCTATAGCGATTTGATTCTGGAACTAATCTAAGAGCGTAAACCAATTCGCATAGGGGGAAAAAAGTACTCATTTTTCTTTAACCTCTTTCATCATAATACACCCTCACCGAATACGGCAACTCTCGATAAAACGCCAATTCGTAACTGATATCCTTTCCCTCATCGGTTACCGCCCAGGGCAAATCTTTGTGAGAATAATCGCTGATCATCGTCGCCGTCCAATCACTCATCTGTTCAATAACCCTATCTATCACCTCCTTCTCACTGGCCTGCAATGCCGTTAAATCTGCTTTCTCTAGCGGTAAATAACGTGTTTGTGGAAATCCTCGAAACTCTGTTTTTACTCGTTGCAACTGCCCCTTGTTAATCATTTGATCAATGATGCTATCTAACTTCTGAGGAACTGGACCAAAGGGCAACTTGCGATACTTAGCCCCCGTTAAATGCTCTTCATACAATTCGTAATAATTGAAGTCAGAAAAATAAAGCAGCTTGTTCAATACCGTCTCGCCCACATTCGGCTTGCCTGCACATCGCTCTAAAATGTATAACAAAACATTCTTGAATTTTTTGATCTGTAACGTAGGGACAGCGATTCGCACTTCTTGCTTCGTGTTCTCTTCTTCTTCATTCACTTCTGGATGAACTACGAAATTTTTCGACATAAAATCATCTAACGAAAATTCCAACACACCCGATAGTTGCAGCAATTCAAGTGCATCAACCCCCCTGTTTCCTAACTCGATTTGAGCTAACGACGAACGAGAAATTTTGACACGCTTAGCTAATTCATCCTGAGATAAACCCTTTCGCTTGCGAAGCTCTGTGACCCGCTTACCTATTTGCTTTTGTGACAATTTCGTGCTCATCTTGCTGTGGTTTGACTGATTTACCACACAAAGATAAGCGTTGTTTCAAAATAAAACAAGTAGCTGTTTGAAATTAGAACAAAAACTTCTGCAGGATTTCCACCTACATTTATCTATTTCTATTTTCGCTGCTGCTGCGCTGTGCAGAGACGAATAGAAAACACTTGATAACAACCGTGAAATGACCGCAACAATTAGAGAATCACTTTGGAAGCAATTCGGAGCAAGTATAGATATGCTTGAAAACGCGATAACGCTTTGTCCGGATGAATTGTGGAACGAAGAGCGATTTTGGTATAGCTCATTCCATTGCCTGTTTTGGTTAGACTATTACTTGACGCTTGAGCCTAATTCGTTCGCTCCGCCCGAGACATTCACGCTCTCTGAATTCGACCCCTCTGGCGCACTGCCCGAACGCGCTTATTCCAAAACAGAAGTGCTTTCCTACCTTCAACACAATCGACAAAAATGCCACACCCTCATGGCTAGCTTGTCTGATGAGGTGGCGAACCAACGCTGGATAAACGAGTATAAAAATTATTCGGTTTTTGAAATCACACTCTACAACATGCGCCATGTGCAACATCATGCAGCACAACTGAATTTACTTCTTCGACAAGAAATAAATAACGCTCCAAACTGGGTTGGACAGGCGAAAGAGTTTAATCGGTAACGTGCGGTGATTAAGTGCTCTATTCACCGCAAATTTGCGGGGAATAACTTCCAACCCTACCTCAACTTCGCCGAACAACCGGTATGAGCCCTTAACAAAATGCCTTAATCAAGTGTAATTTTTACTCTTATTTCTCAAACGAGAGTAATTTTTTCGTATTTTTACCCTCGTAATAAACTTAAGGGTAAATCTTACATCTGAATAAATGAGCAAATTCAATCGGACAATTCCATACAATGATCTGCCCACGTTACCACCACAGGCAGACATTGAAACAAAACGCATACTTCGAAAAGCAATTTCTGCTGGAAGAGCATTGGCTGAGCTAAATGCGACCATCATGAATTTACCAAACCCAACCTTGTTCTTAGATACCGTTTATTTGCAGGAAGCTAAAGCAAGTTCTGAAGTAGAAAACATCATCACAACAAACGATGAGCTCTATAAGTCATTAGTCTCAGGTAGGAAGCTAGAAACCTCAGCTACAAAAGAGGTTTTAAGCTATAAAGAGGCGCTTTGGTTAGGTATCGAAGAGTTGAAGACTAAACCATTTATAACAACCAACCTTTGTATTAAAATTGTTAAATGTGTTAAACAAAACAATGCTTCAATTCGAAATACTCCTGGAACCAAACTCAGCAATATTCATGGTGATGTTATTTATACTCCGCCAAGTGGCGAACAAATAATTCGCGAAAAACTAGCGAACCTTGAAAAGTTTATTAATGAAGAAGATAATATTGATCCATTAATAAAAATGGCAATATTACACTACCAGTTCGAAGCAATACACCCATTCTCAGATGGTAATGGAAGAACAGGAAGAATCCTCTTGTTGCTTTATCTAAAACTATCTGGACTCCTACAAACACCTGCTATCTACCTGAGCGAGTACATCATTAAAAATAAATCTGAGTATTATAAATGCCTTAGGGGTGTGACCGAAAATAACGATTGGGAAAATTACATCTTGTATATGCTCGATATGGTAGAAGAAACTTCCAAGATGGGCTCAACGCGACTTCAAAAAATTACAGCTGCCATGGAATCTACTGCTGCTGAAATAAAAGCTAAGTTGCCAAAGATTTATTCAAAAGATTTGATTGAAATTTTATTCCGATTGCCCTACACCAAACGTCAAAACTTGATTGCTGAAAACATTGGAAACTTGAAGACCGTTGGAAATTATCTAATAGCCTTAGAAGAAAATGGTTTCTTGAAATCTGAAAAAGTAGGGAAGGAGAAACTCTATATAAATATAAAGCTACTCGAAATTCTAGCAAATAACTGATCGTTCAAGAAATAGTAATCTAAAAACTACCTCAACTCCGCCTGACACTCTTGCTGCAAGCTTTGCAAAATGCGCTGCATGCTCTTCTCTACCACTTCGTCGGTTAAGGTCTGCTGCGCGTCTTGTAAGATGAATTTCACCGCATACGACTTCTTGCCTTCTGGTAAATTCTTGCCTTCGTACACGTCGAACAATCCCACTTCCTTCAACAACTTCTTCTCGGTCTTCAGAGCAGTTTGACGTAAACTTTCAAACGTGATTTCTTTATTCAATAACAACGACAAGTCTCTGCGTACCCAAGGAAATTTATTCAAGGGCTGGAACGCATTGCGCTGCTGAACTCTCAATTTCTCCAATGTGTCGAAATCAAATTCAGCATAAAACACCTCCTGCTCCACATCAGTGACTTCCTGAATCGATGCACTCACTCTTCCCAACTTCACCAACGATTTTTTCTGCGCCGAAAGCTCCATGCCGTATGCGAAAAGGGGCGACTCACTGATAGAAACCACTTCGGTTTGATGAATGCCCAAGCCACTTAA
>Ga0172373_10006936_pt1 | contig 14893 bp, 8 predicted proteins | sample Lak10m_2_FD_114546 | JGI IMG/M metagenome (GOLD analysis project Ga0172373, IMG submission 114546) | Freshwater microbial communities from Kabuno Bay, South-Kivu, Congo - kab_092012_10m | ecosystem: Environmental > Aquatic > Freshwater > Lake | place: Democratic Republic of the Congo: South-Kivu... | reverse complement strand
TCATCGAGGCGCTTGGCGAGCCGGGTGGCCCGCCGCTGCGCATCACGCGGGTGGTCAACGTGGTGGGCGGACGGCTGCACGCCTGCTTCCATGTGGACAGGGTCGAGGCTAAGCTGCGGGCCTTCCAGCGAATCGGCTTTTTGATAAAGATTCGCCGCCTCACGCGCATCCGTCGCAACTCCGTGCGGATCCCGGAGAACAACGACGCTCACATGGCTTGGCTTGCCGCCGAGGATGCCAAGATCAAGAACCTGCCGGAGCCGTGCCTGTGAAAACTACTGGAGGCGCATCTTTGCAGGGAGTGCGGGAAGGAGTGCGCGTTTCTATCCCCATAGCCGACCCTCGGCGCTCCATGCTGCTAACCGGCAGGCCCCTCGCTCAAGAACTGTTTCACCCACCCCTGAAAACCATGACGACCAGCAAACCTGATATGCAACCTGAGTTGAAGACGGCATCCCATGAACCCACGGCCTGGACAAGAATCGTGGCTAACCTTCGCCATAGCGCTGCCACGACGTGTTATCTCCCCAATGCGGGTCGAGATTGGGATCCGCTACTGCCACTCTCCCAGCATTGCTCGACCTTCGTCTATGCGGGTTCAGCGCTAAACGGAGGGAAGTCCTTGGAGTCACTGCGTGAGAAGCTCGACCAGGTCCGTGACCTGGGATGGGTGGACAACACCGCCACTTACCCGCTCGACCCCTCAGTTGGAGGATTGGAGATGGCCATGCTGGGCTACCTGGAAGAGCATCGTCCCACTGAAGCCGCCGCTTATCTGCGGGACCTTGAGCGTTCGGCGGCCCGGTGCCGCCAGATCGTCGAGGCGTCACTGTGCCGGACGAATCCTGATCAAGAACGCAGCATCCGGCTGCTGTTCATCGAGGCGGAGGCCCTCGCCATCTATCGGGGTGTGTATTCCGCCGCGCAGCTTGCGCCCCAGGTGGTCGTGCTGCCGCGCCGGTGTCCACGCCGCATGGGAGCCGTGCTGGGTGGGTGGCCGCGCCCGACGCTGCTCATCACCGCCAAGGAGGACGCAGGGGCGATGGTCGGCACGCCCTGGCCCCATTTGTTGAAGGAGCTTCGATGGGGCCGCTACGCGTTCACCCAATGGCCGCTGCCACCGTCATGGTTGGGTGAATCGCCGCCCGGACGCGGACCGTTCCTGCCGTGTCCGGGCGAGTGCGAGCCTTGACCAATCCGCCATCGGCGGGCGTTGCGCTCCAGATTCACCATCCGGAAATGATGGTGATGGTCGGCCTCCGCCGGATGTTTAGAGATCTGCCAGAGCCGTAGTTCGGAACCAGGTGTGTGCGGCCTCGTGGGCGGCATATATGTCCATGCACCCATGCTGTTGCTGGCTCATCACGCGCATCCCGGCAGGATCCACCGCATCGTTCCACTATCCCGACACGCATCCGGTATGCCTGGTCGCCGACGTTCGCGCTGCCGAAGACTCTCCGCCAACCCACCGACAGGTCTGTCACGATTTCCCCCCAAATCCCCAATCCCCCAACCCCTGCCAGAAGTCTTCTGTCCAGAACACCATGGTGACAGTGATGTCATACCTGAGATGGAGGAGGGCAGACAGGAGTTATGACATGATTGGGGAGGTTGGGGGGATTGGGGAGATTGGGGGAAGGCAGGCGGCCAGTGCTTGCGACGGTGGATTCAGTCCGTTCCGGCTGCATCGCTCACCCGTAGAATCAATCCGCCACACACTGTGTGAGGATATGACCAACGATCAGGCTGAGTAGATGGGAAGCCAGCTCGCGCGGAAGGTTGCCACCCTTCACGAGCAGGCCCAACTCCATGTTCAAGCTCATGGCATACTCCGTCAGATTGGCGCTGGAGATGAGGGCCATGCTGCCGTCGGCCACCGCACACTTGGCATGCAACGAGCCATGCCGACCCTGGCTGTCAACCTCACGCTGCGCCAGAGGCCAGGCATAGACCTTTACCTGCTGGAGCAGTTGCTTGGGAAACGCCTCCTGCGGGTCGAACGTCACCTTGCCTTCGCTGACCGTGGCCGATTCCAGAATGAGCATCACTTGCACCTTCCGCTCGATGGCCGCCAGCAGCGCGGCGCAGATCGCTGGCACCTTGTAGGCCGCGAAGGTGGTCATGATGAGTTCAGCACGGGCTGACTCGATGAGTTCCAGCAGCGCCTGGTCGGTTCGTCGCAAGGTGGAGGATCCCAGCTTCGGCCCCGTCCACACAAGTTCCAGGGATTGGCATGCACGGTGCGTCTCGTCCATCCGGCTGGCAGCTCTGAGCGACCAGGCCAGCTCCCGTGGCGTGATGGCCGGGCCTGTCTCCCGCCAGACCTGCAACAAGTCCCCAACCATGCCGCGCACCTCCGGCTGGGTCAGTTGATTGGACATACCCACCAGATGCTGCTCGGTGGGCCGTTCCGGAAGGGATTCGAGCAGCCCGCAGAACTGGTCCAGCGTGGGGGCTACCACCTTCCCCGCAAAGGCGACGATTGCCCGCAGCAGTTGGGCCTTGGCTTGCATGGGTTGCTACGGGGTGAAGAAGGGAATCCGCACGTTCTGGAAGGTCGGCACGAGCGTGGCCCGGTCGAGATATTTGTTGCCGTGCTCGCAGGAAGTCTCCGGGGAGAACAGGCAGGCATGACACGCCGCACCGTGCAGGGATAGCCCGTCCCGGTGCGGGTGGTGTTCCCCGCAGAGCGGGTCGGAAGCGCACAGCCGGACTTGTTCAAGCGTCTGGTCAAGTAGTCGGCCTAGCGTCGCCGGTTCACCCAGGCTGACCAGCCCGCCAAGCGTGCCCTCGCTGTCCGCCGCGCCCGTGTAGATGAGCACCCCTGCCATTGGTCCGTGGTCGTCCGGGGGATTGAGCGAATAAATCCGCTCCCGGATGCTGGCCGCCGTGTAGCCACACTCCAACGCGATCTGGCGCATCAGCGCGTGGGAGAGCGAGTGGAGCATCACATACCGGATCCCCGCAAACCCGGCCTCCGGGTTTTCAATCTGGCGTGCGCGCCGCCATTCCCGATGCGCGTGGCGGAACGCGGCCTCCCACTCCGCCTGCTGCGCGCACCACGCGGCCACCGGCCCCTCCTTGAACTGGATGAAGATGCCCTCGCCACGCACCTCGCTGGCTGGAACCCAGAGCGGTGGACGCCGAGATAGGGGTGCCCGACGATCCTTGGGGATGTCCTCCACGTCGTTGAAATTGCCGGGCGAGTCGATGCGGGTGAAGCCGGTCAAGGCCCGGACTTCCCGCAGCCGCTCCACCAGCACCACCCGTTCGATCAGTTTTTCATAGCCCGTGGGTGCGGCCACCTCCCGCAGCCTGAAGTCATCGGCGTTGCGCGCGGGGTCCGGCTGGGAGAACGCCTCCCACTCCAGCACCTTCAGACTGGCCACCGGTGCCGCCGTGCCGCCTGCCGCACCCCGCTTGCGCTGCATGGCCTGCCAGACATCATTGTCCGAGTAGGCGGCGAACGCCGTCAACTGGCCGATCTTCCGGAACGCCGTCAGCACCTCCGGGGACGTGGCCGCTTCCAGCTTGGCCCAATGGTGCTCGACCAGCTGCTCCAGCTTCTTGGTGGCGGTGGGCACATGCAGCGCGGCCAGCGTGATGGGGAACCAGGTGTTGGATGCACCGAGCAGGATGCAGCGCACCGGCTCGGCACAGCCCTTCTCGGCGAAGTCCCGGAGGTGCGGGCGGCGGCCACCGCACTTGGGCAGCACATTCTTGCCATCCTCACCGAACGCGTCCCGCATCCGGCGCTTGGCCCCGCAGGTGTCGCAGCTGACCTGGACCTCGGACACCGAGCCGGAGACGCCCCACTCGTGCAGACGCAGGACGGGTGAGCTGCATGCCTGCCCCTGATGCACGTAACCAATCCAGGGGAAATCATCCATGTGGCCCTGTTCACAGGCCACCAGGAAGCGCACGGGCAGCACCGCAGGCGGTCGGCCCTTGGCCTTGTTGCAGTTCGAGTGGACGTAGCGCGTCTGGTCCGACCGGAAAGGATCGGTCTTCAGGTCGAACACTCCAAAGTTCAGGGGAGCCAGCAGGTCGCAGAGCGGGCAGCGCACCCAGCGGGGGAACGGAGCCACGGGTATGCCCACGCGGTTGGCCTCGGTGAACGGGTTCCAATTGCCCTCGGTGTCCATGAGGATCGGCGGGTAGCACAGGCGCTCCACCTGATGTCCCAGTTCGGCCTTCACCGCCGCCAGCAGCCGGTCCTCGCTGATGGCCAGGGTGTGCTGCGTGTCCCAATCATCTATCCCCATCACCATGACGGACAGGTTGGGCAGATCGACCAGCGACCCCACGCCGAAGGAGAACAAGACCTGGCTGGGCCGCAAGTCGCCCACTTTGTGTTTCGTGACGGCTGGCTTCATACTGTAGGCCCTCCGGGAACCGGCGTGCTCGCCGGGGCGGCGTAGCTCATGTCCAAGCCCCGGTCGTCCAAGATGAGGCCCACCGACGGCTCCACCTCGCGCAACGACATGAGGCAGGTGAACTTCTCCCACGGGCCAAGCCCGGCGCGCAGCAGCAGTCCGGGGGTCAGCCCGTCCTTCGAGCGCTCGTAGCCCAGCAACTGGCCGCCCGTCGGTCGCTGCGCCTGGGCCAGCCACTCGTCGAGGCGCTGCTCCAGCATCGCCTTTACAGCGGTTCCGACCTCCTTCCTGCCATCCACCTGGGCGGCACGCTTGGCGATCAGCTCGACCGCGCGCTTCACCGCCGGGTGTGTCCGGTCGAGCACGGCGGCAGAGTGGTTGGCGTTGAACTTGTCACTGGTCAGGCGCACCAGGGCGATCAGCACCGCAGACAGGCCACGATCCAGGGCGCGGGTGGCGAATGGCGTCACGGAAAGCGCCTCCACATGCTGATAGAAGGTGGCGTGGTAATGCTCGAACCGCTCGTAATGGGACAGGTCCCGGGGCCGCGCCCAATTGTAGATGGTGCAGACCAGGCCAGGCGTGCTGCGGCCCACGCGGCTGGTGGCCTGAATGTATTCGGCGGTCGTCTTGGGCTGGCCCAGCACGGCCATCAGGCCCAGCCGCTTCACATCTACACCGACCGACAACATGTTGGTCGCCAACAGCACGTCAATCGGCATGGGCGTCGGGTGCTCCCGGCCTGCCTTGCGCAGCTCCTTCCTTTGGCTCTCGACCTCCGGGTCAAAGCCAATTTCCAACCGGTCGAGCACCTCCGGTATCTCCGTGGCACCCAGCCGGGAGGTCAGTTCCTGGAGCAGGGGACGCTTGCGCCGGGAGAGTCCCCGCTGGTCGGCGGCATTGAGCATGGTTCGCACGCGGTCATCCACCAGCCGCCGCGTGCCGCCCAGTTCCCGGATGGAATTGAAATAGCCCACCAGCGTCATCCACGGGTCGGCGTGCGTGCCGTATTTCTCGTAGAGCTTCTGGGCACCGGCCAGATGCGCCACATACACGCGGATGGTCGCCTCCTTCATCCGCTTGCCCGTCGCGCAGATGCCCAGGTAGCGACGCCCCGGATACTTTTCACTGGGCTGGCGCTGCACCGAGAAGAAGTTGTCGCGCACGTCCGTGGCCTGCGGCGGAAAAATGGCCACCTTGCGCAGGAAGAGCTGCTCCACTTGGTTGGCGGCCCGCCGGATGGTGGCCGTGGAGAGCACCACCTTGGGCCGCACGCGTTTGCCACCCACCTGCCAGGACGCCAGCTCATCAACGGCAGACTCGTAAAGTCCAACGAGGGTCCCCAGCGGGCCGGAGATCAGATGCAGTTCGTCCTGGATGATGAGGTCGGGCGGACGCAACGGGCCGTGCGGCCCGGTGCGGACCGCAGGCAGGCCGCCACGCTGGTTGTGACTCAGCGCGTCCTCGATCTCCGGAGAACGAAAGCCGTGGCGGGGACAGAAGCCGTTCACCTGCCCGAAGAGCATCTGGGTCTCCCCCTTCCACGGCATCTGGGCAAACTTGTCCACCGTGGCGATGAGCAGTGTCGGCAGCTTCCGGTAGATCTCCTCGTCCACCACCATCACGGGCAGTCCCTCGTCCGGGGACTGCGCGCGGCTGAACAGGCACTGGCCGAGCGGATCGCTGCAATACAGGAGCGTGCGCCCGCGCCCGCTGCTGAACGGCTCGACGACAATGTCCCTCCCGGCGTTGATGGCGTGCCCGCACCATGGGCAGCTCTTGAGCTGGGCAGGCGAGCCGCTGCCCGCCGCCATGCTGCCCTTGGTGAAGTGTCCGTGGCCTTGTTTGATGGACTCCTCGCTCTGGCTGGTGGTGTTGGGCGTCGTGCGCTGCCCGACCCACAGCCCAATCCGGAACGGCTCGATGCCCCACCGGTCGTCGCCAGCCTTCACCCGTTGGCGGCGCAGTGACTCGCACGCGCAGATCAAGGTGGTGGCGCGCTGAAACTGCTGGAGCGTCAGCAGGCGCAGCGTGTAGCGCATCAAGACCGCCACGCCATGCTGGCTGGAGCGGCCCTCCACCTCACCCTGGAGCCGACGCAGTGCGGCGGTGTAGGCAGTCAGGCCAAGATAGGCTTCCGTTTTCCCGCCGCCGGTCGGGAACCAGAGGAGGTCCGCGGTGGCGGTGGTTTCCTCGGTGCGGTCAGGGTGATGCAGGTTGGTCAGGCCGGGCAGGTTCAGCAGGATGAACGCAAGCTGGAAGGGGAACCAGCTGCGGTTGCGCTCCACATCAATGGCGGTCTCGTCCGGCGTCCCACCCCGACGGGACTGCTCGGCGTAGATGGTGCGGATGCGTTGCAGCCACATGGCCTCGTTGGCGAAGCAGAAGGCCTCGGCAGCCTTCGGGTCCGTGCCCAGCAGTTGGATCCCTTCCCGGATGCGGGCGAGCGCGCGGCCACAGTTCTTGAGGGCCTCGTCCTTCTCCGGGCCGAACTCCTTGAGCGTCGGGTCAGTGCTGTTCGCCTGCTCCTTGATCCACGCCTCGTAGGCATCGGGCAGGGCCTTGAGCAGCTCCGGCAACTGCGCTGGCTTGGAATGCGCCAACACCCACATGTCCAGCACCAGGCCCGCCAGCGCGGGCAGCTCCTGCTTGGTGGGCGGCGTCTGCACCGGCACCTCGTAAGTCGGAACCGACCGCGTGCTGATGCGTCGGGCGCGGGCATCGTTATCCGGGGCCACCTCGGCGTGGACGGCCACATTGTGGCCGACGGCAAACTCGACCTGGTGGCGGTAGAGCATGGCCATCATCCGCTCCTCGGAATAGCTCACCGCGTCCGCCTTCTGCGGGTCGTGGAACTGGCGGCGCTTCACGAAGCCCGCGCCGCCATCCGTCGCCTCCACGACCAGCTCCGGCTGAAACAGCCACTGCTCGTCGTTAAGCCGGTCGCGCTCCTGTTGCTGGTTGACCAGGAAGAGCGTGACCATCCAGTCACCACCGTGCCTGCGGACCAGTCCGCGCACGACAACTTCGGGCTGATCGTCCGTGACCACCCAGTCTTTGATTGAACCCGGCGTCAGCGAGATCGGGGATGAAACTCCTACGCGCGGGTGCCGCCGCCAAACCCTTCTGGCGCTGCCCTTGTCGGTCGTGAGCGTCTCGCTGTCTTCCCGAAGATAATTGCCCCAGCGCGCCGTCACCCGCAGCGCGGCCACGCTAGCGGCCACGCAAAAGGTCATACCGAATGACGAGGGGATCAACGTCTCGGCCTGCGGCGCGGTGATGTCCGCCTTGCCATCCTCCGCGTCGCCTCTGCCGCCCAACGCCAGTTCGTCGAACAGCTCCATCCCCACGGGCCTGCGTTTGGGCGCGAGCATCCCGGTGAGATAGCGCTCGCTCACGCTGGCCTCGTCCAACTCTTCCTCCGGGCCACCCGCCGGGCCGTGGAGATCACCCAAGACAAGCTGTTCAAGCTCGGCCCGAATCGAGCTGCGTGACGGGGCTTGAAGTGGGTTACTCATGATGGTGGGTGGTAATCTCACCCAGTCGGTGCCGTCGCGCCCAGCCCGAACTTTGCAAGAAATTCACGCGGCAGCCAACCTAGCGAACGCTGGAGCCAGCTCATCACAGAAGGCGCTGCCTGAACCAAGGAGAGCAACTTGTCGGCATTGATGGTCTTGGGGCCAGTCACACCGAGACCTACCAGACAGTCCACGCCTGCCGGGCACTTCATGGCCTCCGCCCAGCGCTTCACCTGCACGGAGGCCCGCTCTCTTGGTGGAATCACGAACGACCCCATTTGGATCTGCTTCGCGCTGTCATTGTAGGCGAACAGATCGATGTCCTTCATCACGCCGCCCCGGTGGGCGGGGACAAAACAGCCCTGCGCCTCCAACAACCGGGCCACGAGTGTTTCCAGCTCTGTGCTGCCCAAGCACTCCAACAACTGGTTCGGTCCGTTTTTCGCCAAGTTCCAATGTTCACCTTCACACGCCCGGCCTGCCACGCAATCCACGGCCTTGAAATTTCCCCAGTCGTTGATCCGCCGGAAGGTGCCGCGACCAAAATACTGGTTGGAACCGATGCCTGCGAGCACGGGCGGAACATCCTTGCACGAGCGGCGGGCGATCACTTCGACCGGCACCACTTTGGGCGTTAGTGTGTAGCCCTCGGAGGTGACCTGGCTCGGCAAAAACACAGCCTCGTCGGCAGGCTTGAGCACCCAAACCTCTCCGGCGTTCACCACCACCATTAGCGTGCACCCCCGTAACGCGGCGCTGGCGCGGGTGATGAACTCCCTTGACTGTTTATTGCCTTGCCCCGACTCATAGTCCGACTGGAGCAGGTTGTCGAAGAACACGACGGCTGCCGGGCGCTTGAGCGGGTTTTTTCCGGACAGCCAATCCGTGGCGAGATGGTTTCCGGTGCCGAGTTTGAGATAAAAGTAGTCCATGGGCAGCGGCTATTCATCGGCCCCGGTTCGGTCGCGGGCTAGACATCGGGGTGGGTTGCGGCGGAGCGCGGAAATAGGCGGCTGACACCGAAGTCTGTCCGCGATGAGCGCCAATGTTTGTGCTCAGGCTCAGTCCCCCCAGAACGCTGGTGGTTGGGGCGCTGAGGACGGTGCGGAGTGCAGGTTCCATGTTCCATCGTAAGTTCGTTACCATACCCTGTTCTCTCCAAGTCTATGCAAGCTGCGATGGTCCTGACGGTGCCACAGGCACCCTCGCCCCGGCCCGTTGGTGCGCGTTGAGCGTGCCAGTTCCGACTGCCTTTAGCTCTTCTATGTCCAGCGCCAGTTGGCGCTCCAACTCGTCCCGTCCGGTAATGGCGTCGGTAAGGAGTCGAGCCTTTTTGCTGCGCTCGTCATCGATTTGCGAGTTCAGCTCAGCGCTGATTTGGAACAGGGACTTTCCCTCCGAAAGGTCCCCAACCGCCTTTGTCACAGTATAACCGCGAGGATGGAAGTAGTCTTTGAGGAACTGAAGGGCCATCTGTTCTAAGGTGCGGTCGATCTGCTCCACAGCTCTGTTCTGGGTGATAGTGTTGTGAAGTTCCTCCCTCTGGGCACGGTCCTGGGCGAGCAAAAGGTTATCAATGTCGCCGGTGACGATTTCGTGTGAGTCGGACAAAAAGCCGCCGGTCAGGTGGCGGCGAAGCTCGGTGTGAAGAGGCTTGATCTGCGTATTCAGGTTGCCGATGACTTTTGTGGTGTCGAAACCGCCCACTTCAATGGTGGCCTGGGCCACAAGGCGAAACTTCATACGGTTGAGATCCACTCCAAGCCGCTGGGTGTTGGTCGCCCGATACACGCCCAGATATTCGAGCTTCTCGTCCCTCCCAGTCCCTGACCCTGGGGTTTCCCTGATGATCTTTCTGACAAAGTTTGTCTCGCTGAAGTCGGCTTGCAAGAACGCGATCTTTAGAATCGGTTGAATCTGGTCCACGCTGATGCGGCGGCTTTTCAATTGTTCGTTTTCGTAGGTCAAGGTGGCAACCTGCTCCCGGAGGGCCTTAAGTTCGTCACGCTTGGTCTCAATGCGGCGGGCAATCGCATGGCAGATGTCCGCAACGCCGTGGGCGACTGGCGCGGCTGTGGAGCGAGCAGCTTCTATGGCATTGTTCGCTACGCCAGCCGCCGCATCGCAGGGTTCAGTCACGGTCTGGCGCGCTTCCTTGAGAGCGGTCTCAGAGGTTCTCCGGAGGCAGACGGCAAAGACAATGGCGACCGCGCCAACTGTGACCACGATGACCGCCGTGAGCATATAACCATTCATGGACGTAAATAAATGTGGTTGAGTTGTTGTGACCGGGCATTGATCCGGACCAGCCAAGCTGCGGAGATTCCATCAAATCGCCTTGTAGTGCGGTGGCGCTCTGCTGCGTTGTCACAGATCGCTTTGTAACTTTCACATGAGCGCTGGCGGCGACTTCGGTGGGCGTTGCGCCGATGCTTGGAGGGCGAGGAAGATCGGATAGCTCCCGCTGAATTCATCGCGCCCTCCTTGCCTTGTGGCTCGGCAGCCGTAGGACGGCGGCAAAAGCGCTCCTGCTGTTGGCGGTAACGGCGCATTTGCGTTGGATGATGACCGTGGTGCTCACAAATCTACCCCCAGCAATCTGCTGTCCGGCGCTGACGCATCCAGCACCGGGTCGAGTCTCCACGGTGGGCGATTGAGGTCTGCCGGTGGCGTTTCGGTGGTCGTGACGATGTGCTGGAAGGCGGACTCCTCACCGATTTCGAGATCGCGCACGACGGTGAAGAGGCTGCGGTAGATGCGGGCGTCCAAGTCGGCTTCACGCGGGCTGTCGTGTATCAGCAGCCGGGGATGATGCCCTTCACCGGTCGTCATCGTGAGGATCATCGAGGCAATGTCGAAGGCCAGAAACTTGGCGACCTTGATGGCGGGGCTGTCGCGGCGTGCGTGGTCCCGGATGCGTGGCTCGATGCCCTTGCCGGAGAACTCCACCGTGCCGGTCAGGCTGCTGCCCATGGTCTGCTGGACGAGGTGGTGGAAGATCCGCGTGAAGGTGTGCACCAGGGCGTCATGCTGCTCCGAGAACGCCTCCAGGCGAGAATCAAGACGCCGCTTCTCCTTGTCGAGCCGGGCCAGATTGGCGTTCAGGCCACTCAATTCCGCGCAGGCCGTCCGGTAATCCGTGAGGGCGGACTTGAGTTCGGTGGCGCGCAGGCGCGGCAGACTGAGTTGATTGAGCTTTGCATCGCGTGCGCTACGAAGTTCCGCCAATTCTTTCCGGGCTGCATTCAACTCTCCGAGCCTGACCGTGACGGTTGCCTGCTGTGCCTTGATCTCTTCATCGAGCTGTTCACGCTGCTGGCCCTCCGTCTTGGCTGCGGCAACGGTCGCCTGAAGCACCTTGTCCACCTGCTCATCCGTCGGTCGGTCGTCGGCCAAGGGGCACTGGGCTTTCCAGGCGCGCGTGAGCAAATGCGAGCAGTAATTGCGGAAGGGGTGGAGCACGCGAACCGCCTCATGCTGTTCCGCGTCGGTTGCCTCCTGGCGCGCTGCCGCAAGGTCACGCTCCTTCTGCGGCAACTTGCTGATGAGTCCGAGGAGCATGCTGCGCTCCATGCGCCACGCGGAGTCCCGTGCTGCCACCGCGCCGCTGAGCCTGTCCAGCTCCTTGTCGAACGCCGCGCTGACGCTGCTGGCGTCGAACTGCTTTTCCTGCTCGGCCACGAGCGTCGCAATCTCCTGCTGAAGCAGCTCGTCCTTCGGGTCGGCCACGCGATGGCCCAGCAGGGTTTCCAGCTTATCGCGGGTGCGCCTCACCAAGAAGTCCAGCTTCGGCTTTTCACGGACACCATCCTCGTGCTCACCTGATTTCTCTGCGTGCTCCCGCAGCAGCTTCTGCTCCTCTGGGTTGATGAGGCCGAGCACGAGGCGGACAAGGTTCTCCCGGTCCGGATGCGGCATATCGCCGGTCATGTGGTCGCTGTCCGGGTGCCGCCAGTCGAGCAGCCCGCTGTAATGCGCCTCCTGGTCGCGGGCCAGCCAGCCGAGCAACTGCACCCACTTCAATTGGCGTCCGGAGCCGGACAAAGTGCGTAACGCCATCTTTCCGAACACGGCCTTGTCCATGGCCTCGACGTAGTCGTCGTAGCCGGTGCTCGTGGGATGGTCGGGAAAAGTGTCGGGGAGGGAGCCATGCTTCTTGGCAAATGACTGGTAGCCCGCATGGCCCAGCGGCCTGCCCACCAACCACTGCTCTCCTGCGACGATGACCTCGCCCAGCACCCAGCCGTTCCGACAGCCACCGTGCTCGGTGTCGTTGAACGCCTTGCGGAAATCCTCGGTCCCGAAGGTCGCGTCATCGAGCAGGTAACGGAGCATCCGGCAGAAGGTGGTTTTGCCTGCGCCGTGGCCGGTGAGCTTCGTGCCCGCGCTGTCCTCGGCGCTGGGCCGCGCCCAGAGGATGTTCAGGCCGCGCCGGAGCTTCATCCGCCGGAGAAGATTCCCCTCCGATGGTGGCCAATCTGAGTGCACGGCGAGCATCTGAACCCAGAGCGCCGGTTGCTCACGGCCTTTGGTGGGCACCATTGATGGCGGACTTTCCACGGCCTTAACGACCAGTCCTGGCAGTTCGGGGGAGTTGACCTCGTTCATGGCATTCAGGCGGCTACCAGCTCCCGAACTTCGTCAAGCCAAGTGGCGCTCTCCGGCAAGGGAAGGGGCTTGCCGTTCAAGTGCATGGAAACACGCAAGCCAAGCCAAGCGTCATAAGCCACATCTTCGCTGGCGGCGGGCCGGGAACCATCGGCGAGCTGGAAGATGAAATCATTGCCGTGCTGGCGGATGAAGAGGTTCCGGGGGAACAGCGCCCGGAGGCAGGGGAGGAACAGGCTGGGTTTGGCCGCTTCATTCCAAACCCGCGACCAGGCTTCCACCCGGCCTGCGTCCTCAACCCCGGCAAACTTCTTCATCAGGTCGGGACGGGTGACGAGGATGAACGCATCTCGCAGGTGCGGCCAGGGGAGGCTGCCGCCTGCCTCGGAGAGAATGGCAATCATCAGGTTGGTGGCGTAAATCGCGGGGTCTGAAACGGGGAACCTGAAACCGGCTGGCAGCGTGCGCTCGGCTCCGGTCGGGGTGGCCAGCCCCAGTCCGACCTGCACGAAATCGCCGGTCTGCGGGAGGGGCGCGGGCTTCTTGGTGCGTTTGGCTTTCAAAGCCTTCTTCTCGTGCAATCCGGCTTTGACTTCTTCCTCGTAGCGCTGGTGATTGAGTTGCAGGAGGCGGTCGAGGACGGTGCGGCGGGCGGACTCGCTGATCGTGTAGCGCTCGCCTTGCTTGGTGGCGTGGAAGCCGTGGCCCAAGTCCAAATCGCGCCAGCCGTAGGCGGCGGCCACGGCCTGATCCATCTCCACCTGCAACGCCCGCAGCCGGGCGATGTCCTCCGACGCCTCGCCTCGGTCGTGGAAGCGATTGTAGGTCCTCGTCAGTCCCTCTCGACGCGCCAGCATCAGTTGATGGCGATGCTCATGCGTTTGATCAGCCAAGTCGTTTAGATCGGAGAGCTTCTCAGGAAAGGGGAAGCTCTCGAATGTCTTCGCAAGGTTGTAGTTTGGATCGTCTTTTAAGCGTGAAGATGTCTTTTCTGCCCATTCAGTGTGGAAGCAAGAATTTAACACACCGAATGCGGCGGAATCCTTGAGCGCGAATACGACAACCTTGTCTGCAAAGACGTGACCGGGTGACAGCCAAGCGGCACCCCAGTATTTGGAAACTTGTCCGCAACCAAGGATTCGCGGGAATCCACGGATGGCTGCGTAAAGTTCCTCTTGGCGTCCGATATACTGCCACCAAATCCGCACGCGGCTCTCGATTTTGTTATCGGCTCGTTGAAGCCGCACGGAATCGTAAAGCTTTTGCCAACATGCCCGGTAACAGCGTGCTTGATCTTCCGACATCGCACCGAAATCAATCGCGTAGCGATTAGACCTTTGGTTGGGGTCTTGATTGATGTCTTGGCCAGTGAGGAACGGCTTGATCACTTCAGCGGATTTAGAATCCGCTTCTATTAGCGCCGTGCGTTCCGCAGCCGTCAGGATGAATCCTTCGCCGCTAATTGTTGATCCGCGATAAACCAATCCGAGGCGTCTCATCAGTCGGTAAGGCTCGAATCCTCCTTCCTCTTGGTCGAGGTAGGATGAGATGCCATTTACGCATCTACCATCTAGGACACATGGGCCTGCCCACTGGCTCTTCGCAATGTGGAACTGACTGATGAATACGTTGGCTCCGCCGGGCCAAGTAGTGCTTTTGACTGCGTGGAAAATCTTGCCTCCATGCTCGCGCAAATACGCGAGGCCGTTCTCCCGCGTTTCGCCTTGTGCGATTGAGTTCGTTGTAATGAATCCGAGGTAGCCAAATTTGCCTGAGACGTTGGATGCGCGGCGAATGAAGAAGGACACGAGGTCGCCGTTGCCGGATGTTTCTGGAAAAGCAGCTAGGAGGTAGAACAAGAAATCATCTCCTAGAGTTCGCGAGATGCGTGAGCCGCCTAGAAAGGGAGGATTTCCAACAAGCGCATCGAACCCTCCGTGAGCAAACACTTCAGGAAATTCCGCCGCCCAGTGAAACGTGCGGCGTCCGCGCAGTAGCTCTCGTGCGTGCGCCTGAAATTCCGGCAGCGATTTTCGCATCGCCACTTCGGCGTGGTCGGCAGCCACGGCGCGTTGTTCGTCGTAGGCTTCACCATTGAGGCCGCGCAGTTCAAAGGCGATCAGGCAGTCGGCCAAGGTCTTCACCTTGGCGGTCGCGCCCTCGGCCTCCGCGTGCAGGCGGGTTTTGGCTTCAATCTGGGTGTGGTCGTTGGAGGGCAAGTCTTCCAATGCACGTCGCTTCGTCGTGGCTTCCTCCACGTAGCGGAACAGGTTAGCCGTGGCGAAGGTGTGCTCTACGTATTCGCCTTCCTTGGCGCGGAGCGTGAAGTTTTCCACCTGCTTGAGCGTGCTCACGCCGAGCAGCGAGTCGCCGCACTTGAGGGCGTGATCG